>LKGT01005692.1_pt1 | contig 11156 bp, 9 predicted proteins | sample 503861 | NCBI WGS metagenome assembly LKGT01 (sample SAMN04113194, study PRJNA297058) | marine sediment metagenome | biome: marine benthic biome; feature: marine benthic feature; material: marine sediment; isolation source: sediment sample collected at the water-sediment interface from the South... ...
CCGCGCTGCATGCAGTAGAACATCTGGTCGTCTGAGATGCGCGACGTCGTCGCCTCGTGCTCGACCCGGGCCGAGGAGTTGTTGACCGAGATATAGGGCACCGTGTGGGCGCCGCAGGTGTCGCTCAGCAGCAGCCCGTCGCATTGCGTGAAGTTGCGCGCCCGCGCGCCCGTCGGCGTCACGTGGACCAGGCCGCGGTACGTGTTTTGCGCGTGGCCGGCCGAAATCGACTTCGAGATGATCGTCGAGGAGGTGTCCTTGCCGATGTGGATCATCTTGGTGCCGGTATCGGCTTGCTGGTAGTTGTTGGTGACCGCCACCGAATAGAACTCGCCGACCGAGCGGTCGCCCTCGAGGATGCAGCTCGGGTACTTCCAGGTGATCGCCGAGCCGGTCTCGATCTGGGTCCACGAGATCTTCGAGTCGTCGCCTCGGCAGGCGCCGCGCTTGGTGACGAAGTTGTAGATGCCGCCCTTGCCGTCCTTGTCGCCGGGATACCAGTTCTGCACCGTCGAGTACTTGATCTCGGCGCGCTCCAGCGTGATCAGCTCGACGACGGCGGCGTGCAGCTGGTTCTCGTCGCGCATCGGCGCGGTGCAGCCCTCGAGATAGCTGACGTAGGAGCCCTCGTCGGCGATGATCAGCGTGCGCTCGAACTGACCGGTGTTCTCGGCGTTGATGCGGAAGTAGGTCGACAGCTCCATCGGACAGCGCAGGCCCTTGGGCAGATAGACGAACGAGCCGTCGGTGAAGACCGCCGAATTCAGCGTCGCGAAGAAGTTGTCGGTGTAAGGGACGACCGAGCCGAGGTACTTCTTCACCAGTTCGGGGTATTCCTGCACCGCCTCGGAGATCGGGCAGAAGATGACGCCGAGATCCAAGAGCTTCTCCTTGAAGGTCGTCGCAACCGAGACGCTGTCGAACACCGCGTCGACCGCGACGCCGGCTAGAAACTCCTGCTCTTTGAGTGGGATGCCCAGCTTCTCGTAAGTGCGCAGCAACTCGGGGTCGACCTCGTCGAGGCTCTTCGGCTTATCCATCGTACTCGGCGCCGAGTAGTAGTAGGCGTCCTGATAGTCGATCTTGGGATAGCCGACGCGCGCCCAATTGGGCTCGGTCATGGTCTGCCAGTGGCGGAACGCGGTCAGCCGCCATTCGAGCAGCCACTCGGGCTCGTCCTTCTTGGCCGAGATGAAGCGCACGGTGTCCTCGTTGAGGCCCTTGGGCGCGGTCTCGGTCTCGATGTCGGTGACGAAACCGTACTTGTACTCGCCCTGGGTCAGCTCGGCGACGGTCTCGACGGTACTGGGTGAAGAAGCCATGGTCGTCTCCCTACGGCGCCCTAATGGTCGTGCACTTCGCGCGCCAGCGCGAGCGGCGGCAGCGGGAACGGGCTCGCCAGGTCGGCGAGCGTGATGTCGTCGAGCGCCCGATGGATCGCCTGATTGATCTTGTGGAGATGGCCGCGTGTCGGGCAGAAGGTCTCGAGCACGCAGGGTCCGGTATGCACATCGAGGCATTCGGTGAGCGCGATCGGCCCGTCCAGCGCGGCGATGATCTCGGCCGTCGTGATGTCGTGGGGCGAGCGCGCCAGCTCGTAGCCGCCGCCCGCGCCGCGGTGCGAGTCGAGAAGCTCGCTGCGCGACAGCGCCTTGAGRATCTTYGCYGCGGTCGGCTCCGGCACATGCGTTGCCGCGGCAACCGCGTGCGCCGTGTGCAGCGGTTCGGGGCTCGACGCGATATGCGTCATCAAGATCATGCCGTAATCGGCCAGCCTGCTCAGGCGGATCATCGCTTGGGTCCCGGTCTAATGCGGACCAATTTGGTCCTGATTGGTCAATTAGTCGCCCAAGGCCCTTGGGTCAAGCGGTTTGACGCAGAAAATCTCGGTTGCTCGTCCGAAGCCTGTATAAACCCCCTTCAAGGAATTTGGCGCGGGAGGAAGGTCGATGGGCGACTTCGACGGCAAGGTGATTCTGGTGACTGGGGGCTCGCGCGGCATCGGCGCGGCGATCACGCGGCAGTTGGTCGCGGGTGGCGGCGAGGTCGTCATCCACTACAGCCACCATTCGCGCCGCGCCGAGGCGCTCGCCGACGAACTCGGGCCGGCGCGCTGTCACCTGGTGCAGGCCGATTTTACCGACCCGGCCAGCGCGCTCGACGCGTGGCGCGCGGCGGTCGAGTGGCGGGGCCGCATCGACGTGCTGGTCAACAACGCCGGTGTCTATCTGCGGGCCGGTGTCGACGACGACTTCGCGCACTGGGCCGAGACCTGGCGGCGGACGCTCGACATCAACCTGGTGGCGACGGCGCATCTCTGCCGCGAGGCGATTGTGCACTTCCGCACCCGCGGCGGCGGCACGATCGTCAACATCGCGAGCCGCGCGGCGTTCCGCGGCGACGACGTCGACAACACCCATTACGCCGCGTCGAAGGGTGGCATGGTCGCGCTGACGCGCACCATCGCGCGCGGCCACGCCGCCGAGGGCATCCTCGCCTATGTCGTCGCGCCCGGCTTCGTGCGCACCGAGATGGCCGAGCAAGTCTTCGCCGAGGAGGGCGAGGCGCGCGTGCTGGGCGAAATCCCGCTGGGCGAGATTCCCGGTCCCGAGGACGTCGCCGAGGTCGTCGCGTTCCTCGCCTCGGGCCGCGCCCGCTTCGCCACCGGCACGACGGTCGACGTCAACGGCGCGTCTTACGTTCGCTGATCCGGCTACGCCTTGCGGTAGCCGACCGCGCACCAGAACGGCGCTTCGTCCGAGAACGCGATGCGTTCCAGTCCGGCGGCGCGCATCATCCGATCGATCTCGTCGCGCGTATAGCGGTGTTCGAGGCGCGTGCCGAAGCGGTCGAGCGCGTCGGTGCGCATGGTGTAGAAACTCTTGTCGCGATAGGCGGCGAGCGGCCAGTTGGCGACGCCGGCGCCGAGCCGTTCGACGACCCTCGCCGCCCTCGCGAGTGGCCAGTAAACGAGCGCGGCGATGACCTCGGCGATCGGTCGTCGGACGGCGAAGGGGAGGATCGATATCAGCCGCCTGAGTCCGTTCGAGACATGCCAGATCAGCTTGAACCACGCCGGCCGGTCCGCAGCCGGCGTCGAAGCCAACCGCGCCGTCGGGCACGGCGTCCCACGGGAAGACGCGAAAATAGGCCTCGAATATCGCGCGCAGCTCGGCCTCGGCGACGCCCGATTGGTCGAACGCCGCCCATTCCTTGCCGAAGCCCTCGACCGTCGGTTTGTCGAGATTGGTCATATCGGACCCACGACGCGCGCACATGCACTGCCGACGCGTCTAAACACGTTCCATTACCACGAATAGCCGGAACGCCATCAGCCGGCCGAGCATCGGCGAGACGCGGTCCTCGAGGCGCAGCATCGGGGCGACGGCGGCGCGCGGGATCAGCGACCACGGGCGGAARCCRCCCGATAGSGGGTARGCGAASAGGCTGAGCARRCGMNNNACCKWCMNAAKCGNNAGCTCGGGCACCGCRTCGGCGAACGCGCYSGGCTGGCGCAGGAACAGAAGGGTGGGGATCGCCTGATTGGCGTCGAACGGATCGCTGTCCGGGTCGGGCRCCGCGGCGGCCAGCGGGTCGGCGTCCATGACCACCGGTTCGGGGTGGAACCAAGTGTAGAAGATACGGCTCACCGGCGTGATCGCGGGCTCGATCATGACCAGCCGGCCGCCGGGCCTGAGGATGCGCGCCGCCTCGCCGAAGAAGACGCGCGGCGCGCTCAGATGGTGCAGCACGTCGAGCATGGCGATGTTCGCGAAGCTCGCGTCGGCGAAGGGCAGGGCGTGCGCGTCGGCCACCGTGTCGAGCCAGGGCGCCGGCAGCACATCGGTCGTCACGACGTCGTCGGCGATGGTTTCGAGGCCGCCGCCGCCCGAGCCGATCTCGAGGCTCGGTCCGGGCACGCAGGCCGCCGCGATACGCCGGTAGTAGTCCTCGTAAATCTCGCGCAGGACCGCCTTGTCCCGCCACGCATCGCGGCGCTCGGCGAGGCGCGTGTCGGTCATATGGCCTTGAGCTTGCGGTACGCGAAGACGACCATGCGCAGCAGCAGCCAACCGTGCGTGAAGCGCGATATCTGGGTCTCGCCGTAGGTCCGTGCACCGTAGCGGATCGGGATGTCGATCAGCTTGAGGTTCAGTTTGGCGGCGCCGAAGATCAGGTCGAAATCGCCGAACGGATCGAAGTCGCCGAAATAGRCGCGGTTGGCCGCGATGCGTTCGTAACTCGCCTTGGTCAGCACCTTGGTGCCGCACAGCGTATCGGTGATGCGCTGGTTCARAAGCCAGCGGAAGATCAGCGAGAACGCCCGGTTGGCGACCCAGTTGAGCGGCCGCATCGCCKCGTCCTCGAGCGGATAGACCAGGCGCGAGCCGTTGATGAACTCGCCCTTGCCCGAGACCAGCGCGTTGTAGAACTTGGGCARYGCCTCGGGCGGYACGGTGAGATCGGCGTCGAGGATCATGAGCACCTCGCCGCGCGCCATGRCGAAGCCCTTGCGCACGGCATCGCCCTTGCCCTTGCCGTCCTGGCGGATGACCCGAATGTCGAATYGGTCCTTGTAGGCCTSCTTGACGCGCAGCGCCTCTTCATAGGTGCCGTCGACGCTGTGACCCTCGACGAACAGAATCTCGAGGTCGTCGCAAAACCGCGGCATGCGCGTCACCGCGGCTTCGATGTTGCCGCGCTCGTTGCGGCAGGGTACGACCACCGTGGTCGAGAGATTGCCCAGTTTGGCGTCGCGCAAGGGGCGGGCGACCAGGTAGTTGCGCAGGCACAGCCGGCGAATGCCGGGCAGGGTGCCGACGAGCCGGTTGATCAGCCGGCCCAGGCCGAGCAGCCGTTTGGGCACGAGTTGGCGCCAGTCCTGCTTGATGATCTCGAAGTCGGCGAGCSAGACGAGCGCCGCGATGTCGTCGGTCCACAACCARTTCTGTTCTTTCTGGGGCATCTTGCCGCCCATCGACTCGGCCAGCCGAAGCAGYGGTTCCCARCTCTTGGCGTAATAGGCGATGAYCAGCCGCGTRTCGCGATGACACAGGTCGTGGAGACTGGCCAGCGTGGTCTCGCAGTCCTCGAGGCTGCCGATGGTGTCGGACAGCACGATGACGTCGAAGGGCCCGTCGAGGTTGGCCAGCACGGCGGCGTCCTCGACGTCGCCGACGTGGAATTCGAGGTCGGGGTAGTCGGCTTGCGCGATCTCGATCATGCCGCGGCTGATGTCGATGCCGACGCCGCGCGACGGCTTGAGCGCATCGAGCAGTTGTCCGGTGCCGCAACCGAGCTCGAGGACGCACAGGCCTTCGTCGACCAGGAAACGCATGTAGCGCCGGTCCTCTTCGTAGTAGTACGCGTTGCGCTCGACCCATCGATTGCGCTCGGKCGCGAGACGATCGGCGAGCTCGCGGATSGCCTGCTTGCGTGGCGAGAGATCGGCYGACGWTTCTGCCTTGTCTTCGGTCGTCATCGAGCGTGTCACGCCTCGGSTTCGGGCTGTACGTCGGCGCCGGCYATCATCCATAGCACGCCGCCCGGCCCACCGGTCAGCATGATGACGAGGCCGAACGCGACCGACAGCGCCAGTGCCTCGTGGGCAGCGACGCCGATGAAGCCGAAGGCGGCGACCATCGCGCCCTCGCGCACGCCCCAGCCGGCGAGCGAGACCGGCACCACGGAGGCGAGGATCACGGGCGGCACCAGCACCAGGCAGTCGAGAAACCCGACCGGCACGCCGAGACCGATGGCCAGCGCCGTCATCATTGCGATCGTGATCAGGTGGATGCCCAGCGACATTGCCATCACGGCGGTGGCCGGGCGCAGCTTGAACATCACATCACGCATGCCGTCGGCGAGCTTGGCGATCGCTTCCGACAGTCGGAAGCGGGCCGGCAGGGTGAACAGCCGGTCGATGACGACGATCAGCACGAGGCCGCCCGCGATGGCGCCGAGCCCGATCATCACGCCGTTGCGCGCGATCGGATCCGCGACCCGGGCGAAGAGCGCCGGAAGTGTCGCGATCGACAGCAGCGCGAGCGCCGCGAGCGCGATCAGCCGATCGATCAAGACCGAATTGACGGCGCCGCCCAAGCGAAACCCGGCGCGCCGGGCGAGCCAGATGCGCACGGCGTCGCCGCCCACCGTCGAGGGCAGACATTGGTTGAAGAAGACGCCGATCAGGGTAAACCGCAGCAGCATCAGAAAGTGCAACGGCTTGCCGAGTTGGCGACAGACGATACGCCAGCGGCCCGTCCCCAACACCGGCTGCGTGAAGCCGAGCACGAGCGTCACGACGATCCAGCCGGGCGAGGCCGCGGCGAAGGTTCTTCCGACGGCTTCGAGATCGATGTTGGCGCCGAGCAGCCAGAGAAGGCCAAGCGTGACCGCGCAACGCACCACGAGACCGGTCAGCTTGCCGGTGGTGCGGAATGGCTTGGTCCCAGCGCCGTCAGGAGATGTCATGCGCGTTATACAATCTTGGTCCGATGGATAGATCTGATCGGCGCCGATCGCGAGCGACAGCTTAGCCGGTTCGAAGCATCTTCATTCGCGTTTTCTCGGTTCCCGGTCAAGGTTCTCATGGTGAGCCCGGCCTCGACACGGCGACCAGCATCGACGCCCATTGCTCCATCAAGTCGTGCGGATCATGGCTGGCGATCGGTTCAAGATCCGCGTCGCCGAGGCGCTGGCGAAGCGTGGGATCTGCCATCAGGCGTCGGAGCGCGTTGGCAAAACCGGCTTCCGTGTCATCGTCATCGGCGACCAGGAGGCCGTTTCGTTGGTCTGCGATCAACGCTGCTGCTCCTTCGCATCGGGCAAGACCGATGGTGGGCAGGCCGTGGGCCTGTGCCTCGGCAAGGGCATTGGGAAACCCTTCGTAACGCGAGGGAAACGCAAAGATGTGGGCGGCTGCGTATTCGCTTGCGACGTCGGATGTCTGCCCCGGCATGTCGACCCGATCGGCGAGTCCCAGTGCCCGCGCCCGCGCCGAAAGAATCGACCGTTCGCCGCCCTCGCCGACGATCCGCAAGCGCCATTCGGGAAATTCAGGCGCGACGATCGCAAAGGCGCTGAGCAGAATATCCTGGCCCTTTTGATGATGCAGCCGCCCGACGTTCAATATGGTCGGAGAAGCGCTGTGTCCGGCGGGTCGCGCACGCAGCGCCGCGGTCCGCACGGGGTTTGGGATGCACACGATCCGCGCGCGAAGAAACCGCGGGTAGCCTTCGACATAGGCCGGTAACTGAACCGCGATTCGATCGCATAGCCGGAACAGCAGCCAATACAGCCATTGCGCCGGGCGCGACAGACGGTCGCGGTAGATGGCGGGCGTATTGCGCTCGGCGGCGATGAGCCCGACGCCGGCCAAATGCGCTGCCGCGTGGATCGTCTTGTCGGCGCCCATGACAAAGCCGACCAACACGTCGATGCGATTTGCGCGCAGCAAATTCCGCAGCTTGGCGACGCGCGCGAACTTGTTCATGAGGCCTCCCGGCGGCCCGATGCGATGCCAAGGCGCGCCGTCGGGCAGCGGGTAGAAACTCTCGGCGTCAGGCGTGTCCAACGAGACGAAGTCGACCTCGAAGTCTCGCGCGCGCATTGCCGCGCCGAGTTCGATGACCATGCGCTCCGCGCCACCGGCGCCTTGCAGGCTGGAGAAATATAGGCAGACGTGCAATATGGGGGCTCGTTYCKTGRCTTCGGTTTCCAATTGGAAAGRYGCTTRYCTTGTGCCRATACCTCRCRGGARCCATCGGGCRCCGAASGGCTGCATATACCATTGATGTGGCCAATGCCAGAACCRCGGCAYGGCAAGAAACCGGCTTTGAGTGCGCAACATCAATCGTGTTCCATGAGCGTTGATCGACAACCATCCCCMGCGACCTTGCGATTGGCCGCCGCGTTCATGACGCCGCCGGACGTATCGACAYGGCCGTGAAGACCGAAATACCAACCGAAGTGTTGCGTCCGACGACGACGGGTGCGCAGCCGTTCCCGGTTCTCATYCACATCGGGCTTCACAAGACGGCGACGACCTTGTTGCAGGGGCAGTTGTTCAACGACGCGGCCGCCGGGTTCGCGATGCCGTTCAGAAAGGACGACGAAATCCASGRCAACCTYGTGCTCCCCGATGCGCTGGATTTCGACGYYGATCGMGCRAGAGCCTATTTCTGGCCGCGCTCGTGCGATGTGGCGTCGCGCGGCCTGATTCCGGTGTTTTCGTCGGAAAACCTAAGCGGAAATCCGCACGCCGGGGCTTACGACCGCAAGGAGTTGGCCGGGCGGTTGCACGCGGTGTTTCCCGGCGGCAAGGTGTTGATCGTCATTCGCGAGCAACGCTCGATGTTGCTCTCGACCTACAAGCAATACATTCGGRTGGGCGGRTTRATGTGYTTGCGGGAYTACATGMATGTRCCRNCCCASNCGCCGCAKCRCRGGSCCTTCATTCGTGCCSRGYGTGTTTCACTACGACAAGCTGATCGCGCTTTATCRGRGWTTGTTCGGYWGCGAGAACRYRCTSGTCCTGCCCTATGARCTGTTGTGCGGCGATGSCGCGGATTTCATCGGCAAAATTTGCCGTTTCGCGGACGCCAAGGGCGCGGCGTCGGTCGATGTCTCGAGGCGCCCGAACGCCAGCCGCAAGACGCTGACCGTGGCGATCAAGCGCTACGTCAATCCGTTTTTGAGGCGCGACCCGGTGAACGGGCACAGTATCAGGTTCATTCGCGGCTTCCATCGGTTGGTACGGCCGATGCTACGTGGCCTCGATCGATTCGGCCCCGACGCACTGAACAAGTCGATCGAATCGAAGTGGAAAAGCGAAATTGATGCGTTTGCCGAGCAATATCGCGGGAGCAACGAGCGGACCGCCCAATTGATTGACGAGGATATCTCGCGGTTCGGTTATGGACTGCCCACCGGACGAGGCGATTGATGCGCGAGACGGCACCGACCGATAACCCGCAAGAGCTGAATTCGCCGTCTCCGTTCGACGACGCCGACGTCGTGCGCCTCCTCGACAAGCGTATGCCGCGCGGCAGCCTCGGCGGCTTCTTCGTGCTGGTCGGCGACTTCTTCAAGGCATATCCGATGTTCTCCATCGCGATCGTCGTTCTTTCGATCGTCGCCGGAATTCTCGAGACCGTTGGCGTTGCGACGCTTTTCCCGGCGTTCGAAGGCATCATTGCCGACGAAACCGAAAGCAAGTCGCGCATCACCGCAGTCATCCTCGAGGTGTTTGACACCWTGGGCGTGCCACCGACGATCCCATGGTTTCTCGGCATCGCGAGCATCTTGATGGTTGGCAAGGCGATTGCGGCGTTCGGCGCGCTTTACACGGTGGGCTGGATTTTTACGCGCGTGACGGCGAACCTGCGAAAGGAACTCCTGTCATCCGTCACCGCGGCGAACTGGCAGTATTTCGTGACACAGCCGGTCGGGCGGTTCGCGCATGCCATCAGCATGGAGGCGGAACGGGGCGGGCAGTTCTATATCAGCACGGGAACGCTGATCACGCATTTCTTCCAGGTCATCGTCTACTTCGTCGTGCTGTTCGCGGTTTCCTGGCAGGTCACGCTATTTGCGGTCGCGGCCGGCGCTGGCATCCTGCTGGTATTCGGACGGCTGATCGAACGCCAGCGCGGTTACGCGAGAGAAGAGGCCGCCCTGTTCGGCGATTTGTCGGCCTTCCTGGCCGATGTCGTCACCAACTACAAAGCCCTCAAGGCGATGGCGGCCGAAACGAAATACGCCAAACTGCTGAGTGGCCAGGTCGAGAATCTCGCGCGTTTGCAGCGCCGCAAGCTCATTCCGAAGACCTTCATCCTAACCATGCGCGAGCCGCTTATTTTTCTCGGTCTCGTCGGCGGCGGGTACGTGCTCGTTGGGGTCGTCGGGATCTCCGTCTTCGAGCTGGTGTTCATGGGGTTTTTGTTTTACCGCGCCGTGTGGCGTATCGCCGCCTTGCAAGCAAATTATATTCGCGCGATCGAGCGCCAAGAGGTGCTTGCCCGCCTGCACGCCCTCAACGCCTCGGCGTTGGACAATCGGGAACGCGCCGTGTCCGGCGTCGCGCCGGTCCTGGAAATCGGGATCGACGCCCGCGATCTTCGCTTCGCCTATCAAGACAATCCCGTGCTCGATGGGCTGACCCTCTATATCCCGGCCAAGCAGATCACGGCGATCGTCGGCCCGTCAGGCGCCGGCAAGAGCACCTTCATCGACATCTTGATGCGTTTGCACGATCCGGATGGCGGCGAGATCACGGTTGACGGGCGGCCACTTCAGGAGATCGATTTGCGTGCCTGGCGCCGCTCGATCGGCTACATCCCGCAGGATTCGGTTCTGTTTCACGATACGGTGCGCCGCAATCTTCTGCTTTCGGACGAGGCCGATGACGACGAGGCCATTTGGCGCGCCTTGCGACTGGCGGAACTCGAGGGCGTCGTTCGCAATTTTCGAGACGGTCTGGACACCGTGGTYGGCGAGCGCGGCATGAGCATTTCGGGYGGCGAGCGCCAACGGCTYGCCATCGCGCGYGCGGTTATCCGCCGYCCCGCCATTTTGATTCTCGAYGAACCGACGGCCTCGCTCGATCGCGATACCGAAAYGGCATTTCTGAATACGCTGCGAAYCCTGGCGMAGGACGTGACCGTGGTCATCRTCTCCCATCGGGCYGARGTCRCCGCCATGGCCGATCGGACCTACGCGATCGAGAACGGGCGCGCCGAGCTCCGCAACGGTTGCGATGCGCCGCCAAACGAAGCGGAAGTATCGTAGCGCGRTGTYCAGYSATTGCGGCGCGTGACATTGGATGACACGCTTGATCCTTCACATCGGCGCCGGCAAGACCGGTCCGACCGCGATCCAGGCCTTCCTTTCGTTCAATCGGGCGGCCCGCGAGAAGAGCGACGTTTGGTATCCTGACCCGCGAAAATTTTCGCGCGGCGGTGATGAAATGGGCCGCAACGCTCTCGCGTATCAGCTTTGCGGCCAAGGCGATAGGATCGTGTTGCTCAAGCATTGCCTTGTCGATATCGTGGCGCGGGCTCGATGGGTTGCGAGGAAATGAGTACGCACGACGATTTCGATCGAAGCGGCTAGGCCAAGACGTCATCTGACCGCAGTTTCGGTGTCGTATTTCG
>LKGT01006417.1_pt1 | contig 11156 bp, 10 predicted proteins | sample 503861 | NCBI WGS metagenome assembly LKGT01 (sample SAMN04113194, study PRJNA297058) | marine sediment metagenome | biome: marine benthic biome; feature: marine benthic feature; material: marine sediment; isolation source: sediment sample collected at the water-sediment interface from the South......
CCGATGTCTTGGAGGAGCTGGGAATTCTCGAGCAGCTCCGTGGTGTCACCGCCTCCCCGTATGGCCTGGTGATGCGATTTCGCGAGGAAGTGCCGATGTACATCGAGGTGAGGGCGCGCCGGGACGTCGCGAGCAGACTTCGGGAATCAGAGTATGTAGCCGACGCGTTCGCGTACGACGACGTTCTCGAGCCCAGTGACGATCCTTTTCGCCGTCAGTACCTGCGAAGTTTTCATCCGAATCGAGCGCCAGACGTCATCATCAGGTATAAAGAGCACTACCTGTACCTCATGGCAAGTAGGGGAACCACTCACGAAACGCCGTACCGCTACGATACCCATGTTCCTCTGGTGTTCTGGGGGCCGGGCATTCCTGCTGGGCGGTACGACCGGCGGGTTCGGACGGTTGACATTGCTCCTACGGTTGCAGCGCTTCTCGGCGTCGAAGCGCCGGACGATTTGGACGGCGTGCTGCTGCAGGARGCCGTGCGGTGATTRTTTCGACGTCGATTTCGTTCAACCCCTTCGCGTCGTAATACTCATATTCTGACTGCTCGCCGTCGTCGCTATAGAGCGGCCCAATCCTGTTTGTCTCAACGTCGTAAGATAATGCATCCAACTAAAGTGTGAACGTATAGTGTTACAATTTTCAAAGATCATTATTTCAGTTACATAGCTATTTGGATATTCGAGAAGGCAGATAATAGTGAGAGATTTATTAAATCTTTTTATTAGAACAAGTTTATTCATGACATTGCTCGTATTCACCTTGCCGACAATGGCCGAAACTGTTGACGAGCTGAGAAACCGAAGCCCCGATGATCTTAAAAAACAATCTGATACTGTGTGGGATAAAAACATTCGTCCCGGGGTATTTCAGGACCGGGAATTTAATGAAAATCAAACTGATGCCGTTATAGAGATAAAAGCGCCATACCGATCAGAAGATCCTTCAGTCGTGCCTGTCTCAATACATTCAAAAATTCCGCAAACAACAGAACGCTATATTAAAAAGCTATATATATATCTGGACAAAAATCCGCTGCCACTGGTCGGTATATTTGAATTTACCCCGGAAAGTGGCAAGGCAGATTTGGCCATGCGTATCAGGGTTGATGATAATACCTATTTTCGTGTCGTGACTGAAATGAACAACGGTGATTTACTGATGAGTAAATCTTTCATACGTTCGCTTGGTGGTTGTTCTGAACCCCTTGGTGCAAGTGTAGAAGAATCACTGAAGCGTATGGGCAAAATGAAAATAAATACGATTGGTGATGTTGCCCTAGGAGAGGCTAATTTGATGCAGCTTAAAATTAGCCACCCAAATATCACGGGTCTTGGGGCAAGCGTGAGAACCGGCGTTAAACCACCCCCCCATTTCATTAAAGAACTTAAAATAAGCTATGACGGTAAACTGGTGATGAAAGCAATTCTGACGTTTGCTGTCAGTCAGGATCCAAGTTTTCGTTTCTTTTTCAATCCAGAAAARGAAGCTGACATGGTCGTTGAGGCWGTYGATACCAAGAATAATAAATTTAAAGCAACACATKCAGTYACGYTATAAATTCCATGTAATTTCATAAACCGTGGACCCCGCAAAAAAGGGTGGCTTTGCCACCCTTTTTTATTGTTAATGCTTATGCCTTGACTRCATTACKCTCYAACTTACTTGAGGGTACCTCTATTAATTTTATTGTAACTTTTGCTCCTCATCRTACCTTTTGTATCTTTTATCCCCTGTCAGGTCTGTCGGCGCCACAATCTGCACAACCTGTTTRCAATGGCCATTGGCCGTCTCMKTAGCYGCCRCTAGCTGTTTCGATAATCTTTTGCCGGCCTTGTTATCCCTGAAGACGCTGCCCTTTTCACCTGTCATCCTTTTATTGCGGTCATAGGTCACTGCCCAACCATATGATTCAAACGACATGGCTGATGCGACTGAGTCGATCCGGCATGAACATGTTTGTAAATCGTCCATGGAGTTTCTACCAAGATCCTGAAGGCAAAAAAGCACATACTCAACCCGGTCACGTGTCGGAAAATCATTAGCACTAACCACCGATGAAAAACCCAACAGTAGTATAAAGGGAACAACTTTAATTAAACGCATTTCTCATATCTCCAAATTTTACATTATTTATATCCGATAATTATCCTATACAGGCTGATCACCTAAGGAATTTCGGACATTATACCCAGTTAGAATCCTGATGTACTCTAAGCCACAGAAGTCCGGAAAAAATCCCGTAATAATTTCATCACATTTTCAACATTTCCACGGTTTTTCAAAACGATATTCCTGCCTCGTTCACCAGTATTATGCCTTAAATTCGCATCGTCCAGTAGACCACAAACCCTGCTGGATAGTTCATTTGCACAGGAAACTTTCCATGCAGCTCTTTCGTCTAGCAATAGTTGGCTGATTTCCTGAAAATTAAAAACATGCGGTCCCATAATCACTGGCACCCCCAGGCTAGCTGGCTCTAACATATTATGACCACCGATTTCCGTAAAACTACCCCCGACAAATGCGACATCAGCTGCTGCATAATACATTGGTAATTCACCCAGCGTATCAAGGATGAAAACCTGTATACTTTCATCACACACCGCGTTTTCGGTTTTACACAGCACTTTAAGATTTCGTCTATTGCATAATGTCTTGATACCTGGTGAGCGCTCAGGATGTCTCGGTACGATCACAAGTAAACACTGCGATTGTTTTTCTAGAATTTTAGCGAAACTATCCAGTATTATTCTCTCTTCACCTTCATGGGTACTGGCTGCTATCCAGACGGGTCTGTTCACTGAAAGATATCTTCTTATTGCTTGTGCTTGTTCGGAAACACTATGAGGAAAATTTATATCAAATTTCAAATTTCCGGTAACTTTAACTTTCTCTCTGTCAGCACCGAGGGCTATCAATCTTTCCGCATCCTTTTGTCCCTGAGCTATAATTAACGAAATATTTTTAAGCGTTGACTGTGTTAATGATGACAGGCGTCGGTAAGCTTTAGCTGATCTTTCAGACATGCGTGCATTGACCACAACGACAGGGACATTATTTTCCTGACAATAGTGAAACAAATTTGGCCACAATTCCGTTTCCATAACGATTAATATAATCGGGTCAATAATGGACAGAAAACGTTTAACGGACATCGGCAAATCATAAGGAAGATAACAGTGTTCAACAGTATCTGCAAAATATTGTCTGACGCAATCAGCACCCGTCGGCGTCATGGTGGTGATTAAAATCCTGAAATCCGGATACTCTTCCAGCAAAGCATTCACCAATGGCCTCGCTGCCTGTACTTCCCCAACAGAAACTGCATGCAGCCAGATCATCTTGTCGTGAGATATGATTTTATCCGGAAAACCAAATCGCTCTGTCCAACGACTCCTGTAATCAGGATTCCGGGAGCCAAGCCAGAATAATCGGAATACGACCAGAGGAGCTAGCAAATAGAGGACAATAGAATAGGCTATTCTCAATGGGTTGATCTCGGAGTAATTCTAAGTTGAATGTCTCGTTGTATTTATGTATTTAGAATATCGAGATATCGTTTCACACCATCTTCAACAGATAAAAAATCATTTTTGTAACCCATTTCCCTCAACGAATTTATGTCTGCTTCTGTGTAACTTTGATAACTGCCTTGCAGATGTTCTGGAAATTCAATGTACTCAATTTCCCCCTTGTCATGCCAGGCAATAATCGCTTTGGCAACATCGTTAAATGGTCGGCTCACGCCCGTCCCCACATTGACAATGCCACAACATCCACTTTCCAACATCCAGAGATTAACATTCACAACATCATCAACGTGGATAAAATCACGGCGCTGTTCACCATTTGCGTACCCATCGCTCCCTTCAAATAATCTGACCTTGCCTGTCTCTTTGATCTGCTGGTTTAAATGCCAGGCAATGCTGGCCATTGATCCTTTATGCTGCTCCCGTGGCCCATAGACATTGAAGTAACGCAATCCAATCACCTGACTTTTTGGCACCTGACTTTCGGGATTGATTTCAATTCGCCTGACGTATTCATCAAATAAATATTTTGAGTAGCCATAAACGTTTACTGGTGTTTCGTTTTCCTTCGTTTCCTTGAAATTCTTACCAGTACCATAAACCGCGGCACTGGAAGCATAAATAAAAGGGATCCTAAGTTTCAAACAGTAATGCAGCAATTCCTTTGAATATGTGTAATTATTTTCCATCATATAACGACCATCCCATTCGGTGGTCGTAGAACAGGCACCTTGATGAAAAATCGCTTCAATCTTCTCCCCAAAATTCTTTTCCTGCTTTACAAATTGTAGAAAATCATCTTTGTCAAGATAATCCATCACCTGACAATCAACTAGATTTCTGAACTTGACCCCATCCGTTAGATCATCCACAAGCAATATATCTTTCTTGCCTTTACTATTTAAAGCCATGACAAGATTGCTTCCTATAAAACCTGCACCCCCAGTAACAATAATCATCGGTTTTATTTCTCTCCAGTCCTGACACTCTCAATAATGTGGCTGGTCGAACAACCTTTAAGTAAGGGGAGTATTCGAACTTCACCCTTATTTTTTATTACTGAGTCAGCACCTGCGATTTCATCCACCTGATAATCTCCACCTTTCACCAGAATATCTGGCAAAACCTTATTTATCAGATCTTCCGGGGTATCGTCGGCGAAAGAAATGACCCAATCCACTGATTCAAGCGCATCTAATACAAGCATGCGATCCTCTAATTTATTAACGGGGCGATCATTGCCTTTCATCCGGGATACAGAAGCATCGTCATTCACGGCGACCAACAAGTAGTCCCCCAACTGTTTTGCCTGCTGTAAATATTGCACATGTCCTGCGTGCAGAATATCAAAACACCCATTCGTCATAACCAGCGTTTCACCCTGTTTTTTAATTTCATTGACCACGCTCATTAAGCGAACATTATCCAATATGCCTTTATTTTTAACATGATGTTCCATGACAGCATGATTTAATTCATCCACTGTCACATAAGCTGTCCCCAGTTTTGCAACAACAAGACCCGCAGCCTCATTAGCCAAAGCAGTTGCATGAACCATGTCATGACCCGACGCGATCGCAGCGGCCAATGTCGCGATGACTGTATCGCCGGCGCCAGTCACATCAAAAACATCCAGTGCACGAGAGGGAAAATGGACGGCCGACTCAGCCGGACGAATCAATGTCATCCCATCCTTACCTCTTGTAATCAACAATGCTTCCAGGCTGAGTGTCTCGCATAAATCTTTACCCTTTGAAACAATTTCATCAACGCCATCACACCCATTAACAACAGTCTCAAACTCTTTAAGATTTGGCGTTAAAACATTCGCTCCCTGATACCGTGTAAAATCAGTGCCTTTTGGATCAATCAGAACGGTACATCCATTATCTCTTGCATGCTGAATAAGTTTTTCTATGCCCAACAAACTTCCTTTAGCATAATCTGACAGGACAACGACATTTGTTTCTTTTAATTGCTGAACAAATAATTCGCTAATTTTTCCTACATCAATTTCAGACGTATTTGACTCATAGTCCAGCCGAATCAATTGTTGATGCTGACTCAAGACTCTTAATTTCGTCACTGTATGAAAGCCGTCTTGACGAATGAACTGACATTCAACACCCTCATCGGACAGGCATGCTTCCAATCTATCAGCTGAATCATCTTTCCCGGTGACACCCACTAGACATGATTGCACCCCTAATTTCGAAATATTTAGCGCAACATTACCTGCCCCACCCGGGCGCTCCTCAGTTTCTTTCACATGAACCACAGGAACCGGCGCTTCGGGTGATATTCGTGTCGTCTCACCATAGAGATACCTGTCCAGAATGACATCTCCGGCAATGAGCACCCTGGCTTTGTTATCTGGTGTAAATATCTGCTTCATTTGTTGTTGACAACCATTTACCGTTATAAAGTCTCACTAATCTTTCATTTGAGGACGAATATTACCATCGAATGCTTGTCTTAGTACCCCATTGCAACTGTTTACTATGAAAAAACCAATACATATATTTCTGATAATTTTACTGGCCTGTGCTTCACAGTTACGCGCAGAAGAGAACCTGCCACCGCCTTTTGAAGCGTCTTATACGATATTTAAAAAAGGTATAGAAGTAGCAAAAATGCAACGCAGTTTAAGTCGACTTGATAATGGTGAATATATTTATCGTTCAGAAACAAATTCAACAGGTCTGGTATCAATCTTTTATAAACTTCATATTTTGGAAGAATCACACTGGCGTCTACGAGACCAGCGACTAGAGCCCATGGATTACAGTTATCATCGCATCAAGAAAAAGAAAGAAAGTCACAAAAAAACTGTTTTCGACTGGGAAAACCATCAGCTGAACTCCGTTGTAAATGGGAAACAATCAACTCTGGAACTAAAATCAGGGATGACCGATAAACTACTATACCAGATTGATATAATGCGCCATCTTGAAATGGGTCATCACCCAGTTTCTTATACTGTTGTAGACGGAACAAAGATTAAAATTTATAGCTTCGAATATCTTGGTGAAGAATTTTTAGAAACGCCAATCGGAAGATTGAATACCGTGAAAATTATCCGACATAAACCTGGCGAGAAAGAAAACTTAATCCTCTGGTGCGCGAACGAACTTCATTTTCTACCTGTTAAGGTTGAAACCACAGACGATGAAGGTTCAATAACAACAGCAATGATCACTACGCTGAGCGGGTTTACTCGACCAGATGACAGACATTCATCTCCCTAGCTCTCTGAGTAACTCATCAGGAGGCACATAGCCTGATAATGCCCGGCCACTTTCAAAAAACATCGCCGGTGTGCCTCTCACCCCCATTGTTTGACCCAAGGCGTGCTGCTTAGCAACAGGACTCTTACAATTGGCTCTGGTTCTGACTATGGCTGGCATACCATTTTTTGCGTCTGTCAGTGCTTGAGAGCGATCCTCGGCACACCAAACATCCACCATGTCTTGATATGAAGGAGAGCTTGTCCCTCCCCGTGGGTATGCCAGGTAGCGAACAGTTATCGCATTGTCATTAAGTTCAGGAACATCTCTGTGTAACTTTCTACAATAACTACAATCGATATCCGTAAACACGTAAATGATGTCTTTGCTATCCTTAGAGGCAAATTCAATATACTCACTTTCCGGTATATTTTTTAATGAATCGGCTCTGAATTTCGAACGTAAATCCTCACTGAGATTACGTCTTTCCTTCAAGTCAATTAAATCTCCTTTCAGGACAAAACGGGCATCACCTGTCATATAGATAACGTCCGGGCCTATCATTACCTCATATATATTTTCAATCGGTGTTGAATGTACGCGGGTGATYTCSAYGTCYGGAAATACCTGYTGCAGACTTTTTRTCAGGCGCTCTTCAACCTGTTCCKCTGCCTCGACATTSAATGYAGACAAYRCCAGGGTCATATTCAGTAACAAAGTAACMACTCTCATCAAATGCTCCATTATTCGGCTAAGTCAGGATTGCCAGGTCAAATTTTAGTTCATCATCCAGAACCATGCTCGCCATGGTATCAGACACGGCAAATCCCTGTCTGTTCCCTATGGGGTCTGTTCCGTACAGACCACAATTCCATATTCATACAATGGGTGCTAAAGTCATCTGAACAGCTCACTGCGGAATTAATCAATGCAAAAACAAGACATTACATCCTCAGGAAATGAAAAACTGACGCTGGATTATGTCCTGAAACAGTTACTGCAAGATGATCTCATTAYCGARCAGCAAMTYWCACARTTYARGAGTTCACATAAACCTGATGAYAGCGATCAAACKCACCCTCTTGTTACGATCTCCAACGAGGGCTGGAAKAGTCATGGGGAACRATCCCACCCACTGACACTTGAGAGGCTRACTMAATGGTTRGCRGAGAAAACCAGAATACCCTATGTSCGWATTGATCCTTTRAAGATAGATGTCAATAAAGTAACCAGYCTTGTYTCTCAGGCTTAYGCTGCAAACCTWAAAATTCTACCKCTGGAAATAAAYACCAAGGARTTGACYGTTGCWAGCTGTGAACCWTTYTTTGATTCATGGGWGTCGGAGCTMTCACGTATTGTCAATCTCAGAATYAAACGCGTTTTRGTKAATCCAARTGATATCGAACGYTATCTGRTAGAGTTTTAYGGRATWAGTCGTTCCATACTYGGKGCYKTRATYRACTCTGRTRAAAGCAGAWCAAARTTACAKAATTTCGAACAACTTRTYGAAGTTGGMAARATGGGKGAACCTGATGCRAAYGATCAACACATCGTAAGYATYGTTGAYTGGYTRTTACAGTTTGCRTTTGARCAWCGYGCAAGTGATATTCATCTGGAACCACGCCGAGAAAAAGGTAAAGTCCGCTTTCGTATMGAYGGTGTATTGCATCWGGTYCACGAGTTCCCGATCATCCTRATGGGCGCAATATCCAGTCGACTTAAATCTCTGGGACGCATGGACGTAACGGATAGGCGCCGTCCACAAGATGGTCGAATCAAAACCAAAACRCCCACKGGGGACGAAGTCGARATGAGACTTTCGACAATGCCRACRGCATTTGGGGAAAARCTGGTRATACGGATATTCAAYCCTGAAATGTTGTACAAAAGCTTTKCGGATCTTGGCTTYAGCCAACAYGATGTTAAKTGCTGGAAAAGCATGGCTCAAMATCCACACGGCATYATTTTGGTCACAGGTCCAACAGGCTCAGGRAAAACCACARCGCTTTATTCAGCYYTAAAACAATTRGCTCGCCCGGAWTACAACATTTGTACYATYGAAGATCCYATCGAAATGGTCGATGACCAACTCAATCAGATGCAGGCACAACGCAAAATTGGAGTTGATTTTGCGACAGGTGTGCGCACTTTATTAAGGCAGGATCCAGATATTATAATGATTGGCGAAATTCGTGATTTTGAAACGGCAGATATCGCTATCCAGGCGGCGCTAACCGGACACCTGGTACTCTCCAGTTTACACACGAATGATGCACCCTCTGCAATCACAAGACTCATTGATATTGGGGTTCAACCCTTCCTGATTAACGCATCATTACTGGGAATTCTTGCGCAACGCCTGGTGCGCACACTTTGCTCACACTGCAAAAAATCAACAACGCTGGATAAGGCTGCATGGAGCAAACTGACAGCACCCTCCAAATTGAAAGTGCCCAATCGCTGTTTTAAAGCTGCGGGCTGTGATGAATGCAAACATACAGGCTATCTAGGGCGCATCGGTATCTACGAAATATTGCCTATGAATACAGAACTGCAAAAAATGGTAGCAGATTATAAGGAGCTCAACACATTGCGAGCCGTCGCACTGAAGCAGGGTATGCGTAGTTTGCGAATCAGTGGCGCACAAAAAATTGCAGAGGGACTGACGACACTTGAAGAAATCTTCTCTGTCATCCCTGATGATCTGGATAAATTTTAAGCTTCCCTCCTGTTCAAGCTTCTGGCTAACCTCTTGGATGGTGTTCTGCATGGAGATTTTTAAGGCGTTCCTGGGCAATATGTGTATATATCTGTGTAGTCGAAATATCACTATGGCCCAAAAGCATCTGAACAACTCTCAGATCAGCACCATGATTTAACAAGTGTGTCGCAAAGGCATGCCTTAATATGTGTGGAGAGATCGTTTTGTTAATGCCTGCGATAACAGCATAACGTTTTATCAAATACCAAAATGCCTGTCGTGACATCACCGACCCACGTCTTGTTGGAAATAATGTATCACAGATACTTTCTTTTAATAGCTCACTCCTGGCATCTTGCAGGTAACGATCTAGCCATTCGATTGATTCTTCACCCAGGGGCACGAGCCTTTCCTTATTCCCTTTTCCAAAAACACGAACAACACCCTGTCGCAGATTAACTTGTCCAGATTGAAGTCCGATTAATTCTGTTACACGCAGACCGGTTGCATAAAGAATTTCCAACATTGCTCTATCTCGCAAACCAAGTGCAGTCCCTGTATCAGGGGCATTGAGTAATGCCTCTACTTCGACTTCCGTTAGGAATTTTGGTAATTGTCTTCCTAATTTTGGCGCCTCTATGCGCGTACTAGGGTCATATTTCATTATCCCCTCGCGCACAAAATAACCATACAAACTCCTTAGACTTGATAGATGCCGCGCCATCGTTCTTGCCGTTCTTCCTTTCATGCTAGACAAATAGCTTCTTAAATGACCCTCTTGTGCATTGGCCATCTCGAATTTGTTTTTATCCAGCCAAAGCGCGTATTGTTGGAGATCACTTCGGTAAGCAGCCAGGGTATTATCACTGACGCCTCGTTCCATCCAGAGTGTATCGAGAAAACGATCAATATGATCCTTTGAATTCATCAAAGTTGGGCTTATCGATTCAGAGGATACCTTCATGCTGCAACAACCATCGTTTTCGTTCTACATGCCGGTAACCGCCCATAAAACCACCGAGGCCTTTTGCGGCAACGACTCTATGACAAGGAATAAAAAGTGGGATGTTATTTCTGCGACAAGCTTGGCCCACTGCACGACTACTGCTATGACATTCTTTTGCGACATCACCGTAGGTCCTAACAGACCCAAATGGAATCGTTTTTAAAGCCTGCCAAACTTTTAGCTGAAATGGGGTGCCCTGTGGCCTTAGGGAAATTTCAGACTCGAATAATCCTGAATTAAAATAATTATCCAGAGCTTCAATCACCATTTTCTTCAGGCAATCATTTGATACATTACCTTCAGATATTTTTAACAACTCAGAAGCTTTTTCCTCCAACCAGACAATTCTGGTGATACTTTCGCTGTCAATACACACCCCCAACTTGCCTATCGGGGAGTCGTATAAAAAATCATATTCTGCTGATGGTAGCGCCATATCAGACAATAATAACGCAGTATTTCTTTGAAGGGATAAAAATAGCTGTCCGATACCTATCTTTCGCGGCATTGCCTGCATGGATGCAGGTACTTAGTATTTGTCAGGAACAAAAATCCTGACCGTCGTCCATGCATTGCCTCCCTCATAAATCAAAGGTCAGTATCTCTTCTCCCAATGAATGTCTGCTTAATGCTTATTCTGTTGAAAAACTCCATTTTTTGAGAGGACAAGAAATCTATGGCCG
>LKGT01013217.1_pt12 | contig 11149 bp, 15 predicted proteins | sample 503861 | NCBI WGS metagenome assembly LKGT01 (sample SAMN04113194, study PRJNA297058) | marine sediment metagenome | biome: marine benthic biome; feature: marine benthic feature; material: marine sediment; isolation source: sediment sample collected at the water-sediment interface from the...
AYMMTAYNASKAARAATYAWGMAKTTTYAKSNCWKATYAATAGATCATTTTGTTGCTGGCATTTCTWAGATTTTTTGATGTTACAAAATGGCAGTCCTTTTKTTTWTTCCTCTTTGATTCAAACAATGGCATTARCTGAGCCACAAAKGTAAAAAACAAAAATTGTTCAATTTTATTTTTYGTYCCTAATRTYGGTTGAAATACTTYAAGRCCTACTTTTTTTAGATTTTTTAYTAATTGTGTATTATGWGGGTTTTTTTCTTCAAAAATAATTACTGCRTCTCCYTTTTTTACGGAAAAYAATTCCATATGGGAAAATTGTTCAATTCTTTCAAARTGAGCGTCAAGACCAAGCAGTTCATAAAATTTTGCAGCAGCATACATRGCAATAGGAAAGGTATGAAGATTTCCCAGAAYGAAAATCCTTTTTGTGAATTTAATTTTTCTTGTTTCCCTAATTGCTTTTTGGAAAATTTTTGTGCTATCTGGAATATTGAAACTTGTGACAAGGGAAATACAAGTTAATGCACTTTGAAGGAAGCTTAGACTTCCTCCAGTAAAAACATCAGAATTAGGAAATTTCAAAAGAATTGTTCGTGAGCATGCATTTGCAAGTCTACTTTTTGGATTAGATGTTATGGCAGTTGATTTTCTAGCAAGTTTAGCCACTTTGATATTTGAAACTGTGTTRCCAGAGATTGAAATCARAAAAACATTGTGTTTTTTTGTGATTTGTTGATTTTTTAAGAGATCAAGAGGGTCTACCGCACGTACCTTCAAGTCAGAATRAGCYTCAGCAAGCATTGCWGCRGCAWRAGARTCTCCACTTCCACAGAACATTGAATKTCTTTGAGAAACATCTGACAGTGGCTGTTGTGGTTGAAAAGTCTGAAGAAACTGKGTTTGGAGAATMACATCTCTTTCAAATGCTTCTATCGTTTTCACATTATGTTTTCAAAAGAATTAGTATATTAGAACTCCTCAAGATGTTTTTGTTGTTTTGATTTTTATTACCATCTAAATTACGTGCTACGTGGAAATTTCTGTAGGTCATACACCGGATTCTGATGACGCGTTTATGTTTTATGGAATGTTTACTGGAAAAGTTAGATCAGATGACTTTACAGTAAAACATGTGATAGAAGATATTGAAAAATTAAACAGAAAGGCCATAAATCCMGARTTAGATGTTACAGCAGTTTCTGTACATGCATGYGCAYACATTYCAGATTACACAATTTTACGAAGTGGGGGAAGTTTTGGTATTGGTTAYGGTCCAATAATAACAGCAAAARAAATGATGACAATTGARCAAATTAAAAAGTCAAAGATTGCRATTCCTGGAAAAATGACTTCGGCCTTYTTACTTTTACAATTAATGATAGGTAARTTYGATTTTCTTGAAATGAGTTTTAGYGATATTCCTAAAGCAGTAAAAAAYGGKRAAGTCGATGTAGGACTTGTGATTCATGAAACTCAGTTATCRTATGAGCAAGAAGGAAACGTGAAAATCGTAGATGTTGGAGAATGGTGGGATAAAAYSACAAATGGTCTTCCAGTACCTTTAGGAATTAATGTAATGAAATCCAGCTTTGGGATAGAAACTATTAGAAAATTTGATAGTTTTCTWAGWGATTCAATARARTATGGACKKGAGCAYCAGGATGAAGCAATTGATTATGCCATGCAATATTGTCGTGGAAAATCACGAGWGYTGATAGAAAAATTTGTTAAAATGTATGTAAATGATRTCACAGTMGATATGGGRGAAAATGGYGAAAAATCAATTCGAAAAATGTTTGAAATGGCTAGRARTCAAAACMTAGTRCATGATTTCAAATTACAGATTGCATAATTCTAGCCAAAATATCTCAAAATACTCTAAATACGATTTACAATAACTGAAATTTAGGAAATGGTTCTAGTCGATAAGAAAATTCTTTCAGGGGGATTAGTCATGATAATAGTTGGCATTGTTCTCTCACTGTACCTAAGTTCAGTAATATCTATAGGAACAAGTGGGATGACCGAAGAAGAGACATTGGATCTTTTGATAAGACAGCAAGAAAATCAAGGTATGAATAATTTATCTGGGATTTTAATGGGAATTGGATTTCTCTTAGTTTTGATTAGTTTCGGGGCAAGAAGAAAGAGAAAAGGGGGAGTAAAAAAAGTGGAGAAAAAGCCCGCAGAATAATTCGAAAATATTTTATTAATTAAAAATTAGAGCTTTTTTAGAATGTTAAAGAATGTGTCTCTTTGTGCAGGTTGTCTTCCAGCTTCTTTTACCATTGAAGCTAATTCCAAAATTGATGAATTAGTTGGTTTTCCAGCTGCACGATAGATTTCTTCAGAAAAAGCAGTTCCAACTAAATCACTTCCTCCATATGATAAAGCTACTTGTGCTAGTTTTTTTCCATAAGCAACCCAATATACGGATATATTGTTTAGAAAACTTCCGAGCATCAGTCTAGATAATGCGACTACTTTAAGATCATAAACAGAAGAGCACTCATGTGTAACTAATCCTTCCTTTTCAAGTTCGGTATTATCTAAACTAAATCTAAGAGGRATAAAGGTGATGAATCCTTTTGTCTTTTTTTGTAATTCACGRATTTTGATGAGATGATCAATAATRTGCTCAATTTTTTCWACRTGWCCATAAAGCATTGTTGCATTGCTTTTAATTCCCAKGTTRTGAGCCTGCTCAATTGTGTCTAACCATTCTTGGCCAGTACATTTTCCTCTGACAATTTGTTTTCKGACATCTGGGTGAAACAATTCTGCWCCKCCACCAGGCATAGAATCAAGACCTGCATCYTTTAATCTAGAAAGAATTTCTTTTACAGAATTTTTTGTTAGTTTTGATAAGAAGAARATTTCTGCRGCAGTGAAAGCCTTGATGYTTAATTCTGGATGATTGTCTTTGATAATYCTCATCATGTATTCATARTAATCTARAGGAGCTTTCGGATGAAATCCACCAACAATATGAACTTCRGTTGCACCCATCTGTTTAGCCASAGCTACTCTTTGTTCAATCTGTTCYGGGGTKAGAGTATATGCATCRTCTTCATTTCCTTTTCTATAAAATGCACACATTTGACAGCTTGCAGCACAAACGTTTGTGTAATTCATGTAATARGAAGATGCGAAGGTTACTGTATCGCCAACAAGTTTTTTTCTATTCATGTCAGCAACWGCACCYAACATATGCAAATTATCATAATTCATCAATTCCAYRCCATCATTGAAAGAAAGCTCTTCGCCAGCAATTGCACGATCTAGAGCTTGAGATTGACCAACTAATTGTTCTAACACACCACAAACTCATTTATGAGCAAATATAAAATTTGRCTGAATTTACTGAAAAACTCAAAAAATAAGTANTRGTCAAGTYATAGCCTAATCAGAATGGTACTACCACTAATTGATGAAGATAAGCCRAAATGCTTTTTGTGTCATGAGGGCTTTAACGACMTCGAACAGCTWAGAAAGCATCAACACAGYATTCACAAGGATTTTTTTGAATYTCATRAAAAAGATATGAAAAGAGAGCCTGCTCCAGGCGATGTCACTGTGTTTTAAWTTTTAATTGTTCWTTTTTAATAGATTTTAWGAGATCTTGTGCAATATCYTTACTGATTTTYGCAATGTCATAATCCTTATCGATACTAAGGGCTTTTTTGAAAAATTTTAGAGCMTCCTTTACCTTTCCTTGCTCACCAAGYGACAATCCTTTGTAAGCAAATGCCATTGCACATTTTTTATCWATTTTTAATGCTAAATCATAGYAATCTATAGCTTGAGAAAATAAWCCCAAAGAGTGYAAAGCAGAACCCTTGTTTACTAGTGCATCTAAATTATTTGGATTTADTGMTAATGCCTTATCATAAAATTTGATACTYRTYTTTAGCTTGYCWAGATTTTGGAGAGTGGTTCCTTTGTCAATCAAGGCACCAATATTTTGTGGTTCAATTGTTAAAATTTCATCATAGCATTTCAAAGCTTGAAGATAATTTCCTTCTTCACAATAATCAAAAGCATCTTCAAATAATTTCACAAGTTTTTTTTCCATAATTTTTWATTAACATTTGAWYTGTAATRTACATTGACTWGTTGTYARCAGAAAATCAATTTTATGATGCTTYTTTATCTCTAGGATCWATTTCTAATGATTTRTTAAAACACTCAATAGCTTCATCGTATCTTCCAATACTTCTCAATGCAACACCTTTGTAATTCCAAAGTTCAGGATTTTTTTGATCTAACAAKAGTGCTTGCTCAAAAAATCCTAAAGCATCTTCAAATTTTCCCTCATTAAGAAGTGAATTACCTTGCTCAACTAGAGAATCAATTTTGCTCACAAAATAATATTGTTARAATTTGTTTTAAAGGTAGTTTTARARATTTTTAACWCTAATCGTGTATTTTGATGAATTGTAAGAANTATAGAATAATAATGAATTATCAAACATTCATTCAGTAAAATTATGAAAATTTAAATGCATTTTMATTTWAAGRGRGTAATTAGACATGGATRAAATTGATGAAAAAATTTTGAAAAATTTACTTGTTGACGCTAGATTATCTGCAAGRCAATTATCTCTCAAACTTGGATTGTCAACTGTAACTGTATTATCTAGAATAAAAAAACTGGAAAAAGAAAAAATCATCAAAGGATACACATCTRTACTWAACCATGAGAAATTAGGATATGATTTGACAGCTGTGATTGAGATTATTGCAAAAAAAGACAAATTAGTTCAAGTTGAAGACGAGTTATCTGGAATAGAAAATGTATGCGCAGTGTACGATGTTACAGGTAATACTGATACAWTGATAATAGCAAAATTCAAGGGACGAGAAGATCTAAGTAAATTTATAAAAAATCTTTCAGCHATATCTAATGTTGAAAGTACGATTACTCACGTKGTAYTWAATACGGTTAAAGAAGACTTTAGATTAACCTAGAAATGAACAAATTTYCYATATTTTWTGTTCTAGTCCTTWCGTTCTTTTTTCCAACAGCGTTTGGGCAAGGAAYTAATTCCAATGARATAGYTGTTAGTGATGAAGATCAAATAATTCTATTTACAACTGCYATTTTGATTGTRGTTGGAATTTTTATTTTTATTGCTAGAAACAGTATTCGTAGAAAAAAAACAACTTATGATGAAGGAGATTTTTCATCTAAARAAAATAATGTTTATGAAAAATATCAYTCTGACTGGTCTGAGGATTATGAAGAACACGGTTCAAAGACTATGRAAGATGATGAATTTAGAAATGCTGCAAATGAAAAATCACTACYAAATTATTATCAAATTCTAGGAGTAGAAAAAAATGCAACACAGGCGGAAATAAARCAAAAATTTAGACAKCTTGCCAAAGARTTACAYCCAGATAAGACAAAKGATTCTGATACAGAAAGTAAAATGGTAGAKATTAACAAAGCAYATGAAATTTTATCTGATCAAGAAARACGKGAACGTTATGACAAATATCTAAATATTTGATTCAATCTAATTTTTTTCTGCACTYATAATTATCAGATTTAATTCAATTTTTGAAGATGATTGCATGCTGTTTGTCAGATTGGTATGTAATGAGATATCGGCTTTATTGGAATCGATTATAGCGCTTGTTTTGACCAAAATATCACTAAATTCAGTATTTGGGCCCAACATTGTCTTTGACAATAGTGGAATTATTGYRGARTCACTTACAATGCCTTTGATTTTGTAAACATAGGTATCAGAAAAATACACCCCGCCTCTCAGAGTTGGGCTAGTCACAGGAGTAGAAGATTTTTCAATTGATGCHTCATTTAGGRCAAATGATTTGTTTTCAATCTGAGCCGAAAATTCTAGCCTCTGTTTTTCCTGAAATTGTAATAATGAATCCAATAGTTTTTCATCAGAAGATTCAGTCACTATGAATCTGCTATTCCTACAACTTTAAAAATTAGAATATTGATCGRTTAGCAATGCAGGAATTTGCTTCTACACCGGCATTAAGAAATGAGATTATCAATTTGCTRGTAGAATGTGGAATGGATGAWGATTGCTATACAGAAATGCTAGATTATACAATCGATTTGTTTGAAAGTCAGGGTCTTGGTGCAGATTATTACGGTTATCACAACGTCAATCATGAATTAGAAGTTACTTTTGGTACTTTGCTAGCTTCAAAACTTGGTAGAGAACATTTCAAAATCACTAAAGAGGATTTGAAATATCTTTACACAGCTGCWCTTTTCCATGATTTTGATCCTCAAAAAAGTGTTGACAARCCACACGAAGAAAGCGTTMTAAGATTYATWACAATGGATAAGARTCTAAAGCAACAYATAGAATCTGCAAAGCTAGATATTGAAATTGTTAAAGCATTAATTCTTAGAACTACTTATCCTTGGGCAGGTCAACTAAAAGAAAACGCAGAAAAACAAATTCARCAAWGTTTTAGAAAATCTGAATTAACAAAAACWGATAAAGAAAAACAAGAGCATTATTTGAAATTAGGATGGTTTCTTTCAATAGTTGATAGAGTRTCTGGTTATGCATTAGGAGATTTTTCAAAAGCTATGGAAATGGCAAAGATGAACGCACATGCTCTAGCKTGGCATCCATCAGTAATTGTTCGTAGATCAGTCGCTTATTTCGAAGAATTACTAAATAATGAAACTGAAATGRTAAACCCYGTTCTTMAGWCATTGCCAAAGCATATGAGAAAAAATTTCTTTGATAATGTTTTATCTTTTTTGAATCTACGACAAGAGGAAATTCAAATTCAATCTGACTATTTATTTGAAAATCTAMGACTGTGCCCAGTAATAGAAAAAACTGGAACAAGGCAGGAWCCTGATTTTGTCAAAATGCTATTTTCAATTTATGAAGAATTGCCAAAACCTTTACAATTTGCTCGAAGTGGATTTGAAGAAGCAGTTCAAGACCCAAATGTCATTCTAAATACACTTAGGCTAGGAGACACAAGTGGGGAGGTTATTGGGTTTGCAAAGGGAGGTCCACTTGAAAGCTATCAATTGCGTCCAGAAATCAAWGATGAAAACTAYGGATTGTATAATACAATTTTCTTAGAACCRATTTCTCTAAAAATGGGTTATTGGGGATTAAGAGGTGGCAGTGAAATGCGACATTTGTTTGCCATGCAATCTCATGCAAAAAAATACAAATTCTTAACAAGTTTTGCACTCCGAGATGTTATAGCAAAAAGAGTGAACAGTCCAGAAAATGCAGAATTTGTACATACATTTGATCCAGAACGYTGGGATTATTACAGAATAACGATATAATTTARAAAAATAATTTTTATTTTATGATTGGAAGCGTCATCATAGCATTAGGAATTAAAATTACRTCTAAATTTTTCCCTAAATCATTTTGAACTATTTCAAATGCTTCATTCATTGTTGATGTAGGAATCATTTTTGCATCYTTCACAATTTGTGGTTCTYTAGAGCCAACGATTATCACAYTACAGTGTTTAAGYACATTAGCCATCATGAATGCACGTTGTTCRCCAGCTTTAAAANTTCHBTHNADAGTTAAGAATTTGCTCAAGTGATTTATTTTTTAGCATATCAAAAAATCGTTGTTCMCCTATACCTTGRCCGGCTCCTTCATCACAGGTTGCWGGAATTATGATGTACCCTCCATTTTTTAYAACTTTAGTAGGAAGGTAAAAAAGATAACTTGCTGCACGRCTTGTTTGATACAAGTTYAMATCCTTAGGAAATCCTATTCCACAAACTGCCACATCAAATGATTTACTTATTGTRGTTTCTGAAATYCTTTTTGCAGTAGATACCAACGTTTTGTATGTTTCTAAAGGCTCCCCTGCCTTWATGTCAACAATATTTTTTTTGTCATCTAGAATAACATTTACAATGAAATCTAATCCYACTTTTTTTCCTATTTCAATTATATCTTCATTAAAGATATTACCATCAATATTTCCAATTCGAGTTTTTTGATGTTCAATAAACATTCGTGAATGAGTTTTGCTTATAGTTTCATCACTAGCTACGCCAATTGCTAGGGTTTTGTACCCCCCGCTATATCCAGCATATTGATGAGGTTCAACAACACCGATTGAAATTAAAAAATCAGAATTAAATGCGATTTTTGAAATTTTGATAGGAGTACCATTTTTTGTTGTTCCAAGTGAAATGAGATTTTCTTCATTTGTTGCGTCATGATTAATGATCTGAAAATTGTTTGCAATTTCTTCACCATATTTTTCAATTTTTTCTACATTACTCATTTCTCTATGTAACCCAGATGCAATTAGTAAGGTCAGATTTTTTGAGTTGGTTTTTTCTAATATTTGTTCTATTAAATGTGGTAAAATTTCCTTATCTGGAGAAGCTCGGGTAATATCAGTAACAATGATACATACAGAATCATCATTTTTGATTAATTCTGTAAGTCGTTTAGAGTTAATTGGGTTCAAAAGTGCATTTTTTATAGATTCTGAAATGTTAGTAATATTGGATATAGAATTGATTTTAGCTACCGTTACGTTGAATTCAGAAGGCATTTCGAATGAAATTTCTTCTTTATCATATGGAATTTTAAAACTAGTCATTTTCAGCCCGATAATATCATACGCAAACGCTTTAGTATGATAAAAATTTGAAATTTTTGTGTTAAGGTTAGCATTACTTTTACTAGGTGTGATTTCAGCCTCAATTTTACCTTTAGTGTACAGCGTAGACACATTGGATAGAGTTCCTGCATCTTCTCCAAGATTAGAAAACTTTGCAGGAAGTCAGATTTCACAAAATGTAATTGTAAATCAACTTGTTCAGGTAACAGCAGACATTACAAATAATCAAGATATTTCACAAGATTTTGTGTACATAGTACAAATTAAAGATGAATTTGGAATTATTCATTATTTAGCATGGATTTCTGGTTCATTAGATCCAGGACAATCATTTAGCGCGGCTCGTTCATGGGCCCCAGACACAGCAGGAAAATTTGTTGCAGAAATTTTTGTTTGGGAAAGTTTTTCAAATCCAGAACCATTATCTAATTCAATAACTCTTAGTATGACAGCTAGTTAAAATGAAAAGTTTCCTAACACAAAAAGTGTTGAGAGATATTGAATGAAAGACTTGATCGACTATTAAAAACACTCGGTCCTGGAATAATATTTGCTAGCACTGCTATTGGAGTTTCACATTTAGTACAATCAACAAGAGCAGGTGCAGAATTTGGTTTTGCATTAATTGGATTTGTTATGTTAGCAACTTTGTTAAAATATCCTTTTTTTGAATATGGTTCACGTTATGCAAATGTAACTGGAACAAGTATTATTGACGGTTACAAAAGATTAGGAAAAAATGCACTTGTGTTATATTTTTTGATTACAATTGGTTCAATGTTTTTTGTAACTGCAGCTGTTGGTTTTGTTACTGCTGGTTTTCTTGAAAACTTGTTTCAAATAGATTTTCTAGGAATTTGGACAGTTGTTATTTTGTTTATTGCATGTGCAGCAATTCTAAGTGTTGGAAAATATAGAGCTCTTGATGGATTGATCAAAATCATTGTGTTTGTTTTAGTTATTTCAACCATCACTGCTTTTGTTTTGGTAATAATTAATGGACCTGTAGAAAAAGTTGAAGGTTTTGAACCAAAAATAATTTGGGATCAATCAGGGATTTTCTTTTTAATTGCATTAATGGGATGGATGCCTACTGCTTTGGACCTTTCAAGTTGGAACAGTTTATGGACACTTGAACGAATAAAACAAACAAAATTTAGACCAAAATTGAAGGAAACTCTGTTTGAATTCAGATTGGCATATGTTATTACAGCGGTTTTGGCATTTTTGTTCGTAACATTAGGCGCCTACATATTTTTTGGTTCTGGTGAAGAGCTGCCAAACAACAATTCCTTATTCGCTAACAAAGTGGTAACATTGTATACTGAAACAATTGGAGATTGGAGCTATATCATAATCGCCTCAGCTGCGTTTAGTGTAATGTTTGGAACAATTATTGCAGTGTTTGATGGTTATTCAAGATCTTTGGGAAGAACTATAGAATTACTGTTTGATAAAAAAGAGTCCAATCCAAGATCATATTATTCAAAAAACAAGTACATTTTTTTTATTTTGATTCTTGCAGTAGGATCATTTATTGTCATTTCTCAATTTGGGGACAACCTAAAAGAGCTTGTTGATGTGGCTACAATAATTTCATTTTTAGTTGCACCAGTTATAGCTATTTTTAATTTTAGGCTAGTTACTGGCAAATATCTAGAAAAGAATTATCAACCTCCCATATGGCTTAAAATTTTAAGCTATTCTGGAATAGTGTTTTTAACAGGATTTGCCGTATTTTTTATTGTTACAAGATTCTAGGAAAATTTAGTTTTGTTTATCGGTTAAATTTTTTGACAATCATATTTGCCCAATTTGTGAGTGCTAAGATCTGTATTTGCCTCGAAGTTAAATTATTTTTACAATATTCCGCTAATATCACCTCTAATCAGTAACCTCATGACAATTGGTTATTGTGTCAAATGCAGGGAAAAAAGAGAGATCCAGGGTGCAACTCCTACAACTCTCAAAAACGGTAAACCTGCCATAAAAGGTACATGTGGAACATGTAACACAAAGATGTTCAGAATCGGTAAAGGCTGAACATTTTATCATTTTTTTTAAAACTACAAATTCAGAATTTCCAGCTATTATCTAGTCCATTCCATAATACCTTAAATGGACTTGGATCTTGATTAATTTCCCCTTCGATCCTGTTTTTTATTACAAAAAAGAAATTTTCTAATGCGTCTAATCCTCCATCGGCGTACAATTCTTTACCAATTTCTGTAATTCGCTGCTTTTTTCTCTCTACCTCATTAGATTCAGGGTTTTGAAGGCAAAATGTCATCAGATCAATCAGATCCTCTTCTAACATGAAATCCAATGTGAATTAGCAGAATTTTTGAAGAATAAAGGTCTTTAAAAATAAAAAAATGATTCCCTATTGGAAGGGATCTATGAAGGGGCAGTTTACTATGTGGTCGGTGTCCATTGGTCTTGCCAGATTCACGCTTATCAAATCACTTCCTTTGAAAGCGTTGATATCATCTATTGTTTCTAACAGAGAAGCGCTTTC
>LKGT01008106.1_pt1 | contig 11145 bp, 10 predicted proteins | sample 503861 | NCBI WGS metagenome assembly LKGT01 (sample SAMN04113194, study PRJNA297058) | marine sediment metagenome | biome: marine benthic biome; feature: marine benthic feature; material: marine sediment; isolation source: sediment sample collected at the water-sediment interface from the South......
CATTTTGGCCGGTGTCATATTCGGGGGGGCGGCCGGTTGCTTGCGCGTGTACCGGACAGCTATGGGCCTGCAGGTCGACGAAGATAAAAACAACGGGGATCAAACCCCCAATGGAGAAGGTCTTTAGCGGTATCGATGAAAGAAAATCCCTTACATCATTTTGAGTTGCATCCTTTAGTTCATTTGAACCTCATGGGGATCGATATTTCCCTCAACAAGGGCATTTTCATCATGTGGGTCGGGCTGGCGCTGGTTTTCGGCATGTTCATGTTGATTGGAAAAAAAGGCGTCCGCCTGGTGCCGACCAAATTACAGAGCGTTGCTGAAATGGCTCTGCTCTTTCTGAGAGGGCTGGTGGATGAATTCATCGGTAAGGAAGAGAGGAAATTTTTCCCCTTCGTCGCTTCGTTGTTTTTTTTCATTCTCAGTTGCAATGTGATCGGCTTGTTTCCCGGCTCGTACACCCTGACCGGCCAGCTGGTGGTCACCGGGACCTTTGCGCTATTTATATTTCTTATGACCCTGCTCATTGGGTTCGGACGCCACGGTCTGCGCTTTTTTGGAATCCTGTTGCCTGCGGGCATCCCTAAAATTCTGATTCCGTTGATGATTCCCATTGAAATCATCAGCATGCTGGCGCGCCCCTTCTCGTTGGCGGTGCGTTTGTTCGCCAACATGACGGCAGGCCATACTATTTTGGCGGTTTTATTTGGTATGACCCTGTCGCTGCCGTGGTTCATAGGTGTGCTGCCTTTTGGGTTTACCGTAGCCATCAATGGCTTGGAACTTATGGTCGCTTTTATCCAAGCTTATATTTTCACGACATTGACCTGTTTTTATATAGGCGATGTCATCAAAATGCATTGATCTGAYAACTAAAAANTTGAGGAGAGGTMGAATGGATYCAAGTGTWGCGGGTTTRATMGGTATGGGATTGTGTGCRGTYGGTTTCAACGGCGCCGGCYTGGGAATCGCTTWCATTTTTGGCAAAACCATTGAGACSGTCGGACGACARCCCAATGCGGAAGCCCGRRTYGGAAAATATTGCTGGATCGGATTTGCKCTRTGTGAAGCGATTGCCCTGTTTGCATTGGTKYTGGCGTTCATTATTATGGGTTACATTCCCACKGCTTGATGGTTAGCGGGCSCGGKTGAAAAMYTCRGGCAMAGACGGGCGGGTTGTAATCAATAATCACTTTTTGGGATTAARAARATGCCGCAATTTSAGCAARTAGAMMTATTCTCAWCTTTAATATTTTGGTCGGTCATTTCATTCGGCATTTTCATGTTCGTGATGAAGAAGTATGCCTTCCCTCCGATTTTCAACATTTTGGAGGCCCGTCAGAAAAAGATCGAAGGCGATTTGAAAGGCGCCGCGGATATCAAGGCGGTAGCGGAAAAGTTGAAGCTGGATTTTGAAAATCAGCTCCAGACCGCGCGTGATAAGGCCCTTACCATTGTCCAGTTGGCCGGTGAAGAAGCGCGTAAAAATCAGGAGAAAACCCTGAACGAAACCCAGGCTAAATGCCGCCAGATGCTGAAGGAGGCCGAGCACGAAATTCATGTGGCGCGCAACAAGATTCTGGCCGAAATCCGGGGTTATGTTTCCGCCCTGACCATCACCTCGGCGGAAAAGATTTTGAAACGCGCGTTGACGGAAGACGATAAAAAGCGGCTGGTGGACGAATCCATCGACGAAGTGGTGGGCAGCATGGAAAAACAGGCCTGATTGGAGGGCCGTCGTCTCTCATTAAATTTATGTCTGATCCCTTGTTATGATCGAGAACCAGATAGGCAAACGGTTTGCGGAAGCGTTGTCGGGCTCCATTTCCGACGACAAATGCCTGCAAACCGCGCTGGAAAACCTGAGGTGGTTTCAGGACGCGTTCCAGACCGAACCCAACCTGAACCGGTTTTTCCTCCATCCCGGGTTTCCCCGGGAAAACAAGGCGGCTCTGGTCAAGGAAATGTGCGACCGTGTATCCGCTTTGGACGAGGTGCGCAATCTGCTGAAACTTCTGGTCGATCGCAACAAAATGATATTTCTGAAAAACATCACCGAATTTTTTGAAAATGCAGTTGCCAAACGGATGAATCAGGTCCGAGTGAATGTGGTCAGCGCCCATCCCCTGAACGACAAACAGTTAAAAAAGCTGAAGTCCACTCTGGAACGGGTTCTGGGTAAAAGCGCGATCATCGAAGCGAGTGTCGATGAAAGCCTGATCGGCGGAATGCGGTTGAATGTGGGCAGCCTGGTCGCCGATGCCACCCTCAAAAACGGTTTGGCCCTGCTGAAACGGTCTATAGAACAAGAGGAGGTCTTAAGTGGGTCTACGAGCGGATGAAATCAGTTCCCTGATTCAGAAACAGATTCAGAATTTTGACTCAGGAATTGAACTCAAGGAAACCGGCCGGGTGATCTCGGTGGGCGACGGTATCGCCCGGATCTATGGTCTGGAAAACGCCATGTCCGGAGAACTGTTGACGTTCCCCGGCGACTTGGCGGGCATGGTGTTGAACCTGGAAGAAGACAATATCGGCGCCGTCATCCTCGGGTTCGACAACGATGTTAAGGAAGGGGACGAGGTCAAGCGCACCGGACGCATCATGGAAGTGCCGATCGGCCCCGAACTGGTCGGCCGCGTGGTGGACGCGCTGGGACGCCCCATCGACGGCAAAGGCCCGATCAACGCCAAGCTGAACGGGCCGATTGAAAGAATCGCGCCGGGCGTGATCGACCGTAAATCCGTTCACGAACCGATGCAGACCGGCATCAAGGCCATCGACGGCATGATCCCCATCGGCCGCGGCCAGCGCGAATTGATCATCGGCGACCGTCAGACCGGTAAAACCGCCCTCGTGCTCGACACCATCATCAACCAGAAAGGCCAGAACATGTTCTGCGTGTACGTCGCCATCGGCCAGAAGCGGTCGACCGTGGCGCGCGTGGTGAAAATCCTGGACGAACATGACGCCATGAAATACACCACGGTGGTGGCTGCCACCGCCAGCGATCCGGCACCGATGCAGTTCATCGCGCCTTATGCCGGATGCGCCATGGGCGAATATTTCCGCGACAACGGCCAGCACTGCCTGATCGTTTACGATGATCTGTCCAAGCAGGCGGCGGCCTATCGCCAGTTGAGTCTGCTCCTGCGGCGTCCTCCGGGACGCGAAGCGTATCCCGGCGACGTGTTCTATCTGCATTCGCGTCTGCTGGAACGCGCCGCCAAGGTGAGCGATGAGTTGGGCGCGGGTTCTCTGACGGCCCTGCCGATCATCGAAACGCAGGCGGGCGACGTGTCCGCGTATATCCCGACCAACGTGATTTCCATCACCGACGGGCAGATTTATCTCGAAACCGATCTGTTCTACTCCGGCGTGCGCCCGGCGGTCAACGTCGGCCTGTCGGTTTCCCGTGTCGGCGGCGCCGCGCAGATCAAAGCCATGAAGCAGGTCGCCGGCCAGTTGCGGCTCGACCTCGCCCAGTACCGGGAAATGGCCGCGTTCGCGCAGTTCGGCAGTGACCTCGACGCCGTCACCCAGGCCCAGCTGGCCCGGGGGGAACGGCTCGTGGAACTCCTGAAACAGGATCAGTACAAACCGCTCACCGTCGTGCATCAGGTGATCTCCATCTTCGCGGGTGTACGCGGATTGCTGGATGACATCAAGGTCGGCGACATTAAAAAGTTCGAGTCCGGCCTGTTGAACTTTATTGAAGAGAAGCACAAGGACATCATGGACGCGATCGATAAAGAGAAAAAAGTCAGCGATGAAACCGAGGAGAAACTGAAAAACGCGGTGAACGCCTTCAAGGAAATCTTCTAAAACGCCATGCCCAACTTACGAGACGTCAAACAGCGGATACGGAGTGTCAAGAACACCGAGCAGATGACCAAGGCCATGAAACTGGTCTCGGCCTCCAAACTGCGCAAGGCCCAGGCGGCGATCCAAACCGCACGGCCGTACGCTCATAAAATGCGCGATGTGATGAACCATCTCGTTGCCCGGTGCAACAAAGACCTGCATCCTCTGCTCGACAACCGAACCGGCAACCGGGTGCTCCTGGTGGTGATCACCGCAGACCGGGGACTGTGCGGGGCGTTCAACAGCAACATCGTCAAGATGACGCAGGAGTTGATCAAGGAAAACACCGACCGCGAAATCTCCCTGTTCATCGCCGGCAAGAAGGGGCTGGATTTTTTCCGGAACCGGCCGTACAAAATTCAGGATAAATACCTCGGGTGGACCAAGGACTTTGAATACCTCAAGGCCGTCGAAATCGGCGACATGCTGGCCCAGCTGTTCATCGAAAACAAAACCGACCGGATTTACATGGTGTACAACGAGTTCAAGTCCATCATGCAACAGGAAGTCATTCGCGAGCAACTGCTTCCCATTGTTTCCGAAGAGGCCGGAGACGACCAACTGACGGATTATATTTTCGAGCCGGATGAGGAAACCATTCTCGAAGACTTATTGAAACGGTACATGACGACGCAGATCTACCGCGCGTTTCTGGAGTCCTCCGCCAGCGAACACGGCGCCCGGATGACCGCGATGGATTCCGCCAGCCGCAACGCCAAGGAAATGATCGGCGAGCTGACCCTGTTCTACAACCGCACCCGGCAGGCGCACATCACCAAGGAACTGATCGAAATCGTGAATGGGGCGGAAGCSCTCAAGGGCTGAGTCACACAAAATTATCAAGTAAAGGAGCTTKGAATGAAAACAGGAACCATCACACAGGTCATCGGACCCGTCGTGGATGTCAGGTTCAAAGAAGGGGAACTGCCYGCGCTTTATAATGCGGTCCTTGTCACAAAGCCCGGTCAAAATGGCAGCGGCGGGGAAACCATCACCCTGGAAGTGGCCCAGCATCTGGGCGACAACTCCGTCCGCACCGTTTCCATGCATCCGACCGACGGTCTGGTGCGCGGAATGGCTGCCAACGATACTGGCAAACCGATCTGCGTGCCGGTGGGCGATAAGGTTCTGGGGCGCATCCTCAACGTCGTCGGGCAACCCGTCGACCAGAAACCGCCGGTTGAATGCGATGAGACTTGGAGTATTCACCGCGACGCCCCGAGCCTGGAAGACCAGGACACCAAAATGGAAATGCTGGAAACCGGCATCAAGGTCATCGACCTGCTCGAACCCTATCTCAAGGGAGGCAAGACCGGCCTGTTCGGCGGCGCGGGCGTCGGCAAAACCGTATTGATCATGGAACTGATCCGTAGCATTGGAACCGAGCACGGCGGCTATTCGGTGTTCTCCGGCGTCGGTGAGCGTACCCGCGAAGGGAACGACCTGTACCACGAAATGGTGGAGTCCAAGGTTATCGACAAGACCGCACTGATCTTCGGCCAGATGACCGAACCGCCCGGTGCCCGCATGCGCGTCGGTCTGACGGCACTCACCATCGCCGAATATTTCCGCGACGTCGGCGGGCAGGACGTTCTGCTGTTCATCGACAACATCTTCCGCTTCTCGCAGGCCGGTTCCGAAGTGTCCGCCTTGCTGGGACGCATCCCCTCCGCTGTCGGTTACCAGCCGACGCTGGCGACGGAAATGGGTAACCTGCAGGAGCGCATCACCTCGACCAAGAAAGGGTCCATCACTTCCGTTCAGGCGATTTACGTGCCGGCGGACGATTTGACCGACCCGGCGCCGGCGACGACGTTCTCGCATCTCGACGCCACCACCGTTCTCAACCGGAGAATTTCCGAGCTGGGCATTTACCCGGCGGTGGATCCCCTGGACTCCACCTCCCGGATTCTCGACCCGCAGATCGTCGGCGAAGAGCACTACACGGTGGCTCGTGAGGTTCAGCGGATTCTGCAACGGTACAAGGACCTGCAGGACATCATCGCCATTCTCGGTATGGACGAACTGACCGAGGAAGACAAGGCGCTGGTGTTGCGGGCGCGTAAAATCCAAAAATACCTGTCACAACCGTTCTTCGTGGCCGAAACGTTTACCGGCACACCCGGAAAATACGTCAAGGTGGAGGATACCATCAAAGGCTTCAAAGAGATCATCGACGGCAAAATGGAGGACATCCCCGAGCAGGCGTTCTACATGGTGGGCAAAATTGAGGAAGTTTACGAAAAAGCCGAAAAAATTAAGCAAGGATAACAACCGATGGCGGACAAACTTTTTTTAACCGTGGTGACCCCGGAAAAGGAAATGGTGGTCGACCCGGAAGTGGACCAGGTGAATATTCCCGGATGTGACGGGGACCTGGGCATTTTGCCCAATCACGCGCCCCTGCTCACCACCCTGCGTCCGGGCCGGTTCTCTTACGAAAAAGGGGAAGAGGTGGTCGAGTTGGTGGTCAGCTACGGCTACGCCGAAGTCACCGCCAACCGCGTCACGGTGCTGGCCGAGTCCGCCGAATTCCTGCACGAGATCGACCACGGCCGCGCCGAAGCCGCACGTGCGGCCGCTGAAAAACTCCTCGAAAAAACCGACCTCGAAGAAGACACCTTCAAGGAAGCCCAGGACAAGCTGTTCCGCGCCGTGGCCCGCCTCGAAACCAAAAAATCCGATTGACCTTTCCCCAGCCCTTACATTTCGGGCACAATCCCGTCGTTACCAGGACCGCATACGCGGGTTGGCAAAGTAATGGATCAAGTCCTTGACCGAGAGCATGCCCACCACTTGATCATTTTCCGTAACAGCGATATGACGAATCCTTTTATTGGCCATCAACTGGTTGGCATCCACAATGGGTTCGTGACAATCGATAGTCTGGAGCGGGGCGGTCATGATGTCACTGACCTTGGAGTCTTTATCCTGCAACCCCCGCGCCACAATTTTCCGCGTTAAATCCGTTTCCGTGACAATTCCAACATAGGTATCGCCATCTTTAACCAGCAGTGAACCCACATGCTTGGATTCCATTATTTGTGCCGCTTCCTGTGTCGACGCATCGGGAGCGATACTCAAAACCGGACTGGCCATATAGTCGCCGATTTCTTCGTTGGGATTGGCTTTGGGTTTTCTTTTTCTCATATTTCCTCCTCCTTGATCAATCGTGAACTCGGAAAAGGCGGGTTTTCATCAGCAGAAGTATGATGGGAAATGAAAGTCATGAAACCCCCCGTAAGGAAAACGTTGCCTGCTAGTATTAAGGATGTTGATTTTCCCTTGGGGATTCCTTTTTTCCTGCACATGCCGAACGGGATTTGCGATCCTATTGAATTTATTATAACAATACATTTGCCGCACGAGACCTGGGGCGCGTGAAACGAGGTTGGGAAAGGAGAAAAGAGTGTCCGGGGCGGATTATTTTTTATTCAGGTAATGCTTTAAATAATGCCCCGTATAGGATTTTTTAACCTTCACGATTTCTTCCGGCGTGCCGCAGGCCACCACTTCGCCGCCCTTGTCGCCGCCTTCCGGGCCCAGGTCGATGATGTAATCGGCGGTTTTGATCACGTCGAGGTTGTGCTCGATGATGATCACGCTGTTGCCCACGTCCACCAGTTTGGAAAGCACCCCCAGCAGATTCTCGATATCGTGAAAGTGCAGACCGGTGGTGGGTTCGTCGAGGATGTACAGGGTTTGACCGGTACTGCGCTTGCTGAGTTCCTTGGCGAGCTTCACGCGTTGTGCTTCGCCGCCGGAAAGCGTGGTCGCGGGCTGGCCGAGGTGGATGTAGTCGAGCCCGACGTCGGTGATGGTTTTCAGCTTGTTTTTGATGGCCGGGATGTTTTGAAAAAAATCAAGGGCTTCTTCCGCCGTCATCTCCAACACGCCGGCGATGGTTTTGCCCTTGTATAAAATCTCCAGCGTCTCGCGGTTGAACCGCTTGCCACGGCACACTTCGCAGGTGACGAAGATATCCGGCAGGAAATGCATCTCCACTTTGATCAGGCCGTCGCCCTGGCAGGCTTCACAACGCCCGCCCTTGACGTTGAAACTGAACCGGCCCGGACGGTACCCGCGCAGGCGCGCTTCCGGCACTTCACTGAACAGGTCGCGGATCAGAGTGAACAGGCCGGTGTAGGTGGCCGGATTGGACCGCGGCGTGCGGCCGATCGGCGACTGGTTGATGTCGATCACCTTATCCAGATGATAAATTCCCTCGATCTTCTTGAAGGCTCCCGGTTTGTCCATCGATCCCCAGAAGTGGCTGGCGAGCGCCTTGTACAGGATGTCGATGGTCAGCGTGCTTTTACCGGAACCGGAGACGCCGGTGATGCAGGTGAGGCAGCCCAGCGGAATGCTGACGTCGATGCTCTTCAGATTGTTGTGTTGCGCGCCCTTGATTTCCAGAAAGTGTCCGCTCCCCTTGCGGCGATTTTTGGGAACCGGAATCTGTTTGCGTCCCGAAAGGTATTGCGCGGTGAGCGAGGTTTTGCTTTTCAGTAACGCCTTGGGTGTGCCCGCAAAAATCACCTCCCCGCCGTGGATGCCGGCGCCCGGTCCGAGGTCGACCACGTAATCGGCCGCGGTAATCGTGCTCGCGTCGTGTTCGACCACGATCACCGTGTTGCCGAGGTCGCGCAGTTGGGTGAGCGTGGCCAGCAGGCGGTCGTTGTCGCGCTGGTGCAGGCCGATGCTCGGTTCATCCAGCACGTACAGCACGCCCATCAGGCTGGATCCGATCTGCGTGGCGAGGCGGATGCGCTGGCTTTCCCCTCCCGAAAGAGTGGCCGACATCCGATTGAGCGTCAGGTAGTCCAGCCCGACGGCCATCAGAAACTTGAGGCGCTCTTTGATCTCCTTGACGATGCGGCGCGCGATGGCATATTCCTGCTCGCTGAATTGCAACGCCTCGAAGAACCGGCCCAGCGCACCGATGGACAGTTCGGTCAGCTCCACAATATTTTTCTGGCCGACCTGTACCGAAACGGCTTCCTTTTTCAGCCGGGTTCCGTTGCAACCAGGGCAGGGCAGGGCGCGCATGTAGCGCGCGATTTCCTCCCGCTGGGAAGCGGATTCGGTTTCGTGGTAGCGCCGTTCCAAATTCGGGATGATGCCGTCGTAGGTGCCGGTATAGGTCTGCCTCCGGTTGTTTTTCTCATAAAAATATTTCACCGGCCGGTCACCCGCCCCGTAAAGCAGGAGGTCGCGGGTTTCCTGCGGCAGGTCCTTGAGCGGCGTGCTCAATTTGAATTTGAAATTCTGTGCCAGCGCTTCCACCATCTGGTGGAAACCGATGGAGGTTTTTTTCTGCCAGGGATGGATCGCCCCGTCGCGGATCGAAAGCGACGCGTCGGGCACCACCAGGTCGGGATCGATCTCCATCTTGTTTCCCAGCCCATCGCATTTGAAACAGGCACCGGTGGGATTGTTGAAAGAGAACAGGCGCGGCTCCAGCTCCGGATAACTGATGCCGCAGTAACTGCACGCGAACTTTTCACTGAACAACAGTTCCTCGTCCTTTTCCGATTTTCTGCCCGCCAGGATGGAAACCACCAGACTGCCGTCGCCCAGTTGCAGGGCGGTTTCGATGGATTCCGCCAATCGCTTGCCCATCTTGCTTTTGATGACCAGGCGGTCCACCACCGCCTCGATCGTGTGCTTGAACTTTTTGTTGAGTTCGACGCCTTCTTCCAGCTGGCGCACTTCGCCGTCGATCCGGGCCCGGACGAAGCCTTTTTTCTGGAGTTCGAGCAGGTCCTTTTTGAATTCCCCCTTGCGGTCTGTCACGAGGGGCGCCAGGATCATCACCTTGCGGCCCTCCGGGATGCTCTGCACCTGATCGGTGATCTGCTGAACCGTTTGCGAAGCGATCTGGCGTCCGCAACCGTAACAAAACACATGACCGACGCGGGCGTACAACAGGCGCATGTAATCGTAAATTTCGGTGACGGTGCCGACGGTGGACCGGGGATTTTTACTGGAGGCTTTCTGTTCGATGGAGATGGCGGGCGACAGGCCCTCGATGTAATCGACGTCCGGTTTCTCCATCAATTCCAGAAACTGCCGGGCGTAGGCGGACAGCGATTCGACATAGCGGCGCTGGCCCTCGGCGTAGATGGTATCGAACGCGAGCGAGGATTTGCCGGACCCGCTGAGACCGGTGATGACCACCAGCTGTTCCCGTGGCAGGGTCAGATTGACGTTTTTCAGGTTGTGCTCGCGGGCACCTTTGATGGTTATATTTTCTAAAGCCATAACAATAGTTAGGTGTATTAAATTAATGTTTTACTTTAAATAGTTGATGCCACTTTTGATCGACCCGTTGGACGATGTCCTCGGACATGACAATTTCCTCTGGCCAGTTTTGCCGGTAGCCTTCCTCGGGCATTTTGCGTGTGACGTCGATGCCGACCCGCTGATCGGAGACATGGACATCACGTTTGGGATCGAGGTTGTTGAACAGTTTCCAGAGGACTTGCGATGTGTTGTCGGTATTCACATGCGCTTCCAGCACCAGGAGGATCCCTATGGATTGAAACGCGTCGTTCTCAAAAAAAGTCCGGATGAACCCGGTACTCTGTCCGGGTTGTTGTTTATCCAGCGCGACCAGCAGAATCGGCCGGCGCGGGGACAATTGAATCAGACGGCTGGATTGCACTTCCGGAAAATTTTCTTTAACCCGCTCAGCAAGTCCGGCTTCCGGAACTGGCGTTTCGTCCGGCGCTGGAGGCCGGGGCGGTTCGCCGTCGATGACCCGGGTGGCGTCGATGCCCAGCTTGGAGCCGTACAAAGCCTGGTCGGAGGCATGGTTCAGCACGTCGAGAATGCCCTCCGAGAAAAACAGATCCCGCTCCAGGTCGACCTCGTCGAGCAGGAGTTTTAAAACTTCGGCTTCATTCTGGACGTCAACCTCCGCATCCACGGTGATGATGGTCTTCACGAAGCTCATCTGTCCCAGCCCCCACAGGGCGCTCATGAGACGCCGCGCCTGCATCGGGTAGCGCTTATTTAAAGAAATGATCACGCAGTTGTGAAACACCCCTTCCAGCGGCATGTTCATGTCGACGATTTCCGGGAGCTGGGTTCTGAGCAGCGGCAGGAAAATGCGTTCGGTCGCCTTGCCGAGATAAAAATCCTCCTGCGGCGGGATGCCGACGATGGTGGTCAGGTACACCGGATCTTTGCGGTGCGTGACGGCGGTGACGTGGAACACCGGATAGTCGCCGTCCTGCAAATAATAGCCGGTATGGTCGCCGAACGGCCCTTCCA
>LKGT01005863.1_pt5 | contig 11114 bp, 11 predicted proteins | sample 503861 | NCBI WGS metagenome assembly LKGT01 (sample SAMN04113194, study PRJNA297058) | marine sediment metagenome | biome: marine benthic biome; feature: marine benthic feature; material: marine sediment; isolation source: sediment sample collected at the water-sediment interface from the South......
GWKSKGTCCGGTGCGTCCTCCCCGCTGCATCAGACCGGAGAAAGAGAACCGGATGTCCGTGGGGACGTTGGCGCTCATGCCGAGAAGCTCGCACATGRGCGTAACCTTAACCCCRYGGCCGCCGAATCTCAAACCGTTCCGGCCCCAGAGCCCTATCSGGCCAGATGGAAGCGATTCGATGGCCCCAATACGGTNCCCTCGGGCAGGAGCGGCGCGAAGCGCGATGCGGGGCATCGGGCGCGCGCCTAGCCMCGGCGCRAAATARTCCCGGTCAAACSATTCCATCTGGCCGGATAGGGCTCTCGCCATGGMGCCGGGCGATGACGGTGGCGAGTAKGGAGATGTCCGAAAAGCGCGGGAGTTTGGCGCCCGAGCGCCGGCGGGCGGGGCCGGGGGCTACACTTTGATATCGAGCRGGGCCTCGTCCAGTTCCATCTGGGTGCGGATGGCCTCGATATTCTGYCTGTAGCTCAGCGCCGCCAGGCGCAGCTCGACCAACTCGCGGCCATAATCGACGTTGGGAACGGCGGAAAACCCGGTGGGGCTCGTCRCATCCCGCTCGGTGATGGCGGCCGGCTCCACCGGCCGCCTTGCCGCCGAAACGCCGCCCTCGGCGCGCGAGCGCGGCTCCACCCGCTGGGGCCGGTAGACCTCCTCGGGCACCTCATCCCCGGGTTCGACCGGCGCGCTGGAGCGGGCGTTGACGATATTTTCGGCCGCGACCGAAAGGCGCGCCGCCGCCACCTGCAAGCCGCTTACGGCCACATCAAGGGTCGAACTCATGCCTTCCACTATGCCCCGCCATCGCTAAGATATTATTAATTATGGTGTAAAAACAACATGTTAGTAAAATTTTGCGCAAATTTTAGCGGTCGTGCGCTGGCCCCCTTCGCGCCCCTGGGGCACACCCCATGGCGAAACTTGCACCCGGCCCAAATGGCCGGGAGCGCCGGTTTATGCCAAGGTTTCGGGGCGGCGGTTAAGGCCTTGGAAGCGGCAGCCGAAGCCGAAGATCCAGGGATCGAGGGCCACGTCCTTGGCGTTGACCGCGCCGTTCCCGTGATCGATGGCGGCGCCCGGAAAATGACGCTGCGTACCAGGAAAACACCCCTGGTGGCGAATAGACCCGGTCTGTGCTACCAACCGGACATCGGTGAAGCGGAACGGGACATTCCCTTGAACGAGCATAAGGACACGCAAGCGCCGAGGGATAAACGGCTGAGCGTCGCGCTCGGCGGCTTCGGCACTATCGGAAAGGCGGTGGCGGAGAGCCTCGATGCCGGCATCGACGGGCTGTCGCTGGTGGCGGTCGCGGCGCGAGACGCGGACAAAGCGCGCCAGCGCATGGCCAAAATCGGAAACCCGGTTCCCGTGGTCTCCCTGGCCGAACTCGCCGAGCATGCCGAGGTGGTGGTGGAGTGCGCCCCCGCCAGCGTATTCACCGAAATCGCCGTGCCGGCGATCCGGGCCGGACGGATATTAGTGGCGATCAGCGCCGGCGCGCTGCTCGACCATCCTGGCCTCATCGACGAAGCACGGAAGACGGGCGCGCGCATCATCGTCCCCACCGGGGCGCTCATCGGCTTCGACGCGGTTCGCGCCGCGGCCGAGGGCAAGATCCACTCGGTGAAGATGGTGACGCGCAAGCCGCCCAAGGGACTCGCCGGCGCGCCCTACCTCGAGGACCATGGAATCACGCTCGACGGCCTTACCGAACCCCTCAAGGTCTTCGACGGCAGTGCCCGCGACGGCGCCAGGGGGTTCCCCGCCAACGTCAACGTCGCCGCGGCGTTGAGCCTCGCCGGCATCGGCCCCGACCGCACGCGGCTGGAAATATGGGCCGACCCGGATATTTGCCGTAACACCCATCACATCGTCGTCGAGGCCGATAGCGCCCGTTTCGAGACCACCATCGAGAACGTGCCGTGCGAGGAAAACCCGCGCACCGGGCGCATCACGGCGCTAAGCGTCATCGCCACCCTCAGGGGTCTCGTCGCGCCGCTCAAGGTCGGCACCTGAAGTCACCCCCATGGGGGGTATCCGGCCTTGCCCGTCACCGCCGATGGACGGCCCGCCGGCGCCCAAGACATTGACATGGATCAAGGGAGCCGCCAAGCCGCGCCGCGTTGACCCCTTCGGCCCCTGGGGCTACAGTTCCGGGCCTCGCCGCCCGCCTCCCGAAGTGGTACGGAGGGCAGGCCATCCCGATCACAGGGCTTTGCCATCTCCGCGACCGTTCGCCTCGACATCGACTTCGTCCGCCGCCAGTTCCCGGCGCTCGGTTCCGGGCCCTATGCGGAATGGGCGTTCTTCGAAAACGCCGGCGGCACCTACGTGCCGAGATCGGTGATCGAGCGCACCGGCGCCTACATGACCCAGACCCAGGTGCAGCCGGGCACGGCCTCGGCGGCCTCGACCCTCGCCGCCGAGCGCATCGCCGAGGGCGAGCGCCAAATGGCCGAGATGATCAAGGCGGAGCCCGGGGAAGTCATGATCGGGCCTTCGACGACGATGAACATGTATCTGCTCTCCCACGCCATCGGCGAGTGGTTCGGTGAGGGCGATGAGCTGATCGTCACCAATCAGGACCACGAGGCCAACATCGGCGCCTGGCGGCGCCTGGCCGAGCGCGGCGTCACCGTCAAGGAGTGGCGGGTCGATCCCGAGACGGCGGAGCTCGAGATCGGCGCGCTCGAGTCGTTGCTGAGCGCGCGCACCAAGCTCGTCTGTTTCCCCCATTGCTCCAACCTGCTCGGCGGCTTCAACGACGTCGCCGGGATCACACGCGTCGTCCATGACGCCGGCGCGCTGGTCTGCGTCGACGCCGTCGCCTACGCGCCCCACCGGGCCATCGACGTCAAGGCCTGGGACGTGGATTTCTACGGTTTCAGCCTTTACAAGCTGTTCGGCCCGCACATCGCCGTCCTCTACGCCAAGCGCCAGCATTTCGACCGCGCCCGGGGGCAGAACCATTATTTCCTCGATGACGAGGTGCCGCTCAAGCTCCTTCCCGGTGGGCCGAACCACGAATTAACCGCCGCCATCGGCGGCGTCATCGACTATTTCGAGGCGCTCTACCATCACCATTTCGAGGAACCGGAGAACACGCTGGCCGGGCGCATCGCCAAGGTGTTCGGTCTGATCGCGGCCTACGAAGACGCGCTCGGGGCGCGTTTCGTCCGTTTCCTCGAAAGCAAGCCCAACGTCCGGCTACTCGGGCGCGGCGGCGATGCGCCCGGCGCCCGGGCGCCGACATTCTCCTTCGCCGTCGACGGCCGCGATCCGGCCGAGTTCCCGGCCCACATGGACGGCCACAAGGTGGCGATCCGGTCCGGCCATTTCTATGCGTTGCGCCTGATCGCAGGCTTGGGGCTCGAACGCCCCGGCGCCGTCACCCGGGCGAGCATGGTCCACTACAACAGCACCGAAGAGGTCGACCGCCTGATCGCCGGTCTCGACGAGGTGATCTAGCCACCCCGTCACGGCGAGGTGGACGACCGTTAGCGGCGGGGCAAGCGGCGTCCCCGATCGGCCGATGGCCGGCGCCTAATGGTGCAGGATCTGGCTCAGGAACATCTTGGTCCTGTCGTGCCGGGGATTGTCGAAGAACTCGTGGGGTTCGTTCTGTTCGATGATCTCGCCGGCGTCCATGAAGATCACCCTGTCGGCGACCGTCTTGGCGAAGCCCATTTCGTGGGACACCACGATCATGGTCATGCCGGTGTCCGCCAGTTCGACCATCACGTCCAGCACTTCCTTGATCATTTCCGGATCCAGCGCCGAGGTCGGCTCGTCGAACAGCATGATCTTGGGGTTCATGCACAGCGAGCGGGCGATGGCGACACGTTGCTGCTGACCGCCCGAAAGCTGGCCCGGGAATTTCAACGCCTGCTCGGGGATCTTGACCCGCTCCAGGTACTTCATGGCCAATTCCTCGGCCTCCTTCTTGGGCGTGTTGCGGACCCAGATGGGGCCGAGCGTCAGGTTCTCGAGCACGGTCAGGTGCGGGAACAGGTTGAAGTGCTGGAACACGATGCCGACCTCGCGGCGGATCAGGTCGATGTTCTTGAGGTCATTCGTCAGTTCGATACCGTTGACGATGATYTGGCCCTTCTGGTGCYCTTCCAGGCGGTTGATGCAACGGATCAGGGTCGACTTGCCGGACCCCGACGGRCCGCAGACGACGATGCGCTCCTGCACCTTGAYKYTSAGGTTGATRTYCTTSAGCACRTGGAAYTCGCCGAACCAYTTGTGCATGSCGASGATYTGRATGATGTCGTCTTYGCCTTTCGASGACTCGATCKGCGCTKTGRTTTSGDYAAGGCTWTCGGTKTCRGCCATWTTCCYGKYTCCYTGTTYAGTGCCCRGTATGAAGYTTCTTTTCSAGCCACAGCGARTAMCGYGACATGSARAAACAGYTRAYGAARAAGAAGAKSGCGACRAARAYGTARACYTCGGTYGAMAGSCCCTGCCAYTTGGTGTCGGCRAGCGACGAATTGCCGATGCCMAGRATRTCCAACCGCCCGATGACGATGACGAGCGTGGTGTCCTTGTAAAGRGCGATGAAGGTGTTGACGATGCCGGGGATGGAAATCTTCAACGCCTGCGGCAACACGATCAGGCGCATGGACTGCCAGTATTTCAGGCCCATGGCGTCGGCGGCCTCGTACTGGCCGTTGGGGATCGCCTGCAGGCCGCCGCGAATGACCTCGGCCATGTAGCCCGACGCGAACAAAGTGACCATGATCAGCATCCGCACCAACAGATCGAAATTGGTCCCCGGCGGGACGAAATAGCTCAGCATCACGGCGGCCACGAACAACAGCGTGATCAGCGGCACGCCCCGGATGATTTCAATGAACGACACGCAAAGAATGCGCACAATGGGTAAATCCGATTGGCGCCCCAGGGCCAGGACGATCCCGATCGGCAGCGAAAACGCGATCCCCGTAACGCCGATGACGATATTCAGCATCAAACCGCCGAATTGATCGGTGGAAACCTCCTCCAGGCCGAAACCGCCGACCAGCAACCAAGCCGCGATAAACGGATACAGGCATGAATAGATTAATGCCTTGCCCCTTTGCGGCATTCTGTCAAAGAGAATCGGAGCTATCGCCAAAATCAACAGCACGAAGGTAAGATCGACCCGCCAACGTTCCGGTTCCGGGTAAAAACCGTAAATGAACAGCGAAAACCGGTTGCCGATGAAGGCCCAGCAGGCGCCGTCGGCGACGGCGCGGCAATCCTTGCGGGATTCGCCCGTAAAGGCGGCATCGACGAACATCCAGCCGACGAGGAAGGTGATGGCGGAATACAGGAAATAAACCGCGAGAAGGGTCAGCGCGGTGTCGGCGACGGACCCGAACAGGTTGACCCTGGCCCAGTGGATGGGGCCGTGAACGCTCGACGGCGGCGGCAAATCCGGATGGGTGCCGGGCAGATAACCGCCGTCCTCGGTGACGGTGAGGGGTGCTTCGGTTTCGCCGAGCGTCATGGCCTTCCCCTACCTTTCCACCAGCTTGATGCGTTGGTTGTACCAATTCATGAACGCCGAGATGACCAGCGAGAAACAGAGATAGATCGACAGCACGAGGATCATCGATTCCATTTCCTTGCCCGTCTGCATCATCGAGATGCCGCCGATGGTGGCGACGATATCCATGTAGCCGATGGCGATGGCCAGGGACGAGTTCTTGGTCAAATTCAGGTATTGACTGGTCAGCGGCGGGATGATGACCCGGAGCGCCTGCGGGATGATCACCAATTGCAGAATCCGGTTCCGTTGGAGCCCGACCGCCTGGGAGGCTTCCCACTGTCCCTTGGAAATGGCCAGAATACCGGCGCGGACGATTTCGGCGATGAAAACAGACGTATACAGCGACAAGGCCAGCCACAGGGCCAGGAATTCCGGGATCATGGTGATCCCGCCCTTGAGATTGAAACGCCCGAGCTCAGGTACCTCCCAACTGAGCGGTGAGCCGGACAACAGGAATACCAAAAACGGCAGGCCGAACAGAATGCCGACGGAAATCCAGAACACGGGATAGATCTTGCCGCTCTCGTCGCGGACCTTCCTGGCCCAGCGGTAGAAGGTGACGATGATGCCGACGGCGACGAAAAAGGCGATCACGGTGAAAGAGAACCCCTCCCCGACAATCGGATCGGGAATGGTCAAGCCCCGGTTGGAAAGAAAAATGCTGTCGGCAAGGGTATGGGCCTGACGCGGGCTTGGCAGGACATGGACGATGATCCCGTGGATCAACAGGATGTGGAGCAGGACCGGGACATTGCGGGTGAATTCGATAATGCAATAAACGATGTGGCTGGCGATCCAGTTGTTGGACAGCCGGATAATGCCGAACAGGAAACCGACAACGGTTGCCGTGATGATCCCGAAGAAGGCGACCAGGGCGGTGTTCAGGATACCCACCAGCATGGCCCGGAAATGGGTGCTTTGGGACGTGTATTCGATCAGCCGTTGGTTGATGTCGTAGGACGCGGGGAAGCCCAAGAAATCGAAGCTGAAGGTCTTGCCGAGAACCGCCAGGTTGAGCACCGCGTTGTTGATGATGTAGGCCAGAAACGCGAACAGCAGGGCCATGGTCAGGATCTGCAGGATGACCGAGCGCGTACCCTTGTTGCGCCACAGTCTGAGCAGAATATTCGGCTCTCCTCTTACCCGTATCGCGCTTGTCTGGTCGGCAGCACCTGCCACCCTTGCCCCCTGTCCTTGCGCCCTTTGTTTATCCGGCCCGGGCGCCGGGCCTGATAAGACGGACTTCTAAATCGTAAAACAAGGACGCGCCGGACGGGAAATCCCGCCCGGCGCGTTTTGTCCTTGTCATATAACAAGGCCAAACCCTGTTTTACCGGAACGGCGGGGCGTACAGCAGGCCACCGTGTTTGTAGTTCGCGTTGAGGCCGCGAGCCAAGCCGATCGGCGTCTTTGGACCAACGTTACGCTCGAAGATTTCGGCGTAGTTGCCCTGCGCCTTGATGGCGCGCTTGGCCCAGTCCTTGTCGAGACCGAGCATGCCGCCGAGGTTGCCTTCGGCGCCCAAGAGCCGCTTAATGTTCGGGTCGTTCGTGGTGCCCCCTATCTTGTCGGAGTTGGCGGCGGTGATCCCCTGCTCTTCCGCCGTAATCAGCGCGTAGACAGTCCAGCGGACGATGTCAGCCCATTGGTCGTCGCCATGGCGGACGACGGGACCCAGCGGCTCCTTGGAAATGATTTCCGGAAGGATCAGGTGGTCGCCCGGCTTGTCGAAAGTGGCGCGCGTCGCGGCCAAGCCGGAAGCGTCCGTCGTATARGTGTCGCAACGGTCGGCCAGGTAGTTCTTGCGCGCTTCCTCGTTGGACTCGATCGGCACCGGCTTATAGCTGATCTTGTTGGCGCGGAAGTAGTCGGCCAGGTTCAGCTCCGTCGTCGTGCCGGTCTGGATGCACACCGTGGCGCCGTCCAGTTCCTTGGCGCTCTTGACGCCCTTKGACTTGCGGATGATGAAGCCCTGGCCGTCATAGTAGGTGGTGGGSAGGAAGGTCAGCTTGACGTCGACGTCGCGGACGAAGGTCCASGTSGTGTTACGGAMRATGACGTCGCCTTCCTTGGARTTSAGMAGCGTGAARCGGGTCTTGCCGGTGGCGGGAATGAATTTGACCTTTTCCCCGTCGCCGASRACCGCGGCCGCRACCGAACGGCACATGTCGGCRTCGAAGCCTTTCCAGCGGCCGGCTTTGTCGGTGTARGAAAATCCGGGAAGGCCGGTGTTGACGATGCAGTTGAGGACRCCTCGGGCCTTGACGTCTTCCAACGTCCCGGCATTGGCGGCCGAGGCCATGAAAAAGRCGGCAATGAGGCTGATGAKYATYCGCATGKGAAATTCCTCCCTGATTGAGAAACGCTCCTTGTTGTCCGCTCCCCCTGMSYCGGCGGAGCCGGAATRGGWACACRGCTTAATCCGTACCATGATACTGCSAAAAGTCTCAAGGACTAAGCGCAATTCTCATTGGCGCCCCTTCCCCGGCATGSCCNAGGAAAAACGAGGCGSCCGCCACGCGGCCTTCCGGAGGGTAAGYCTTCAMGGGCGGCGGGCGATCAWRTCGATCTCGACGCGGGCGTCCCGGGCCAGGCCGGTGACGCCGACGCAGGTCCTGGCCGGGCGCCTGTCGGCGGGAAAATACGAGGCATAGATCCGGTTCATGGCCTCGAAGTCCGCCCCGAAGCGGGTGAGGAACGCCCGGACGGAGACCACGTGCTCAAGCCCGAGGCCGAGGCCGCCGAGGACGATGGTCAGATTGTCCATGACCCTCCGGGTCTGAGCCTCGATCCCTTCGGGAAGGGGCCGGGAATTGTCGTCGGGATCCGTCGGCATCTGGCCGGTCAGGAACACCCAGCCGTCGGCCTCGGCGGCGTGGCTGAAGGGGGCGACCGGCGAAGGGCCGGCGGCGACCATGTGAAACAGGGGCTCGCTCATGGGATGTCCTCATTCGGATTTCGTCGAACCCCCCCGTCCTCAGATCAATTCCTCGCCGCGGTCATCGGTCTCGCCGAAACGGCCGAGCGACGGTTTCTCGAGGCCTTCATAGGCGGCCTCGATTTTCGCCTTCATGGCGCGGTTGTGGGCCTCGAACAGGCTGTTGCCGGCGCGGTCGCAGTCCACCAGCAGCGGCCCGAAGTTCTCCACCTCGAGCACCCACATGGCCTGGGCGATGCCGAGCTCATCGAGCCAGTAGACGTCGCGAACCCGCTTGATCCCGCGGCCCAACAGCGCGCCGGTGCCGTAGCCGACGGTGAGCAGATAGACCGCGCCGTTGGGCACGAAATAGGTCTTGTAGTCGGCCTCCGACATGCCGCCCTTGCCGATGATCATCTTGCAGCCGGAGAGCTCGAACCAGTCGGTCAGCCACTTGGTGAAGCGGAAGCTCGCCGTCCCCGTTACCGCGCCGATTTTGAAGGTTCCGTCATCACGCCGGCTCGCCGCCGGCGAGCAGTGGAAGTTGACGTTCGATACCGAGGCGAGGTCGACCGGCGGCGCGTGGCCGTCGCCGATGATGCGCTGATACACTCCTTCCCGGCCGGTGTAGATCACGCCGTCGAGATAGACGACGGCGCCGAGCTCGAGCGCGTCGATGTCCTCGGGCCGGACCGGGGCGGTCAGCCGGACGCTTTTAAGCTTTCCGCCGCCGGCGGCCATTCGACGCCCTCCCTTCGCATATAAGGGGTGAACCATTTAGGATCGGTGCGGTGCTCGACACGCCCGTCCATGAACATGCGCGCCGTGGCGCGGCGCGACGACAGGCAGAAGCAATGCACGCTCATCGGCATGCCGCCGGTATGGGTGTAACCGACCTCGATATGGCAGTCGACCACCATCGAGGAGCCGACGAAGCCCATGGGCCCCATGCCGATGGAATTGCCGAGCGCCTTGAGCTCTTCCTCCAACTCGGCGATCGCCGGGTCGGGGTTGCGCTCGCCGACCGGCCGCAGGCACGCCGCCTGCTTGCCGAGCGTCATCGAGATATCCTTGGAGCCGCCGAGCCCGACGCCGACGATGGCCGGCTGACAGGCCAGCCCGCGCTTGCCGAAGGAGACGAGGACGTCGAGGAAGAACCGCTTGATGCCGTCGATCCCGTCGCCCGGAAACAGCATGCGGTAATCGGTGCCGAACAGCCCGCCCTTGTGCACGGTGGTGATGTCGATCCACTCGGCGTCGGGCTCGAACGAGTACTCGATCTCGGGCGCGTTGATGCCGACATTGTTGTCGTGATGGGTGCGCCAAAGCGGATGCACCCGGTTGGGCCGCAAGGGAATCTCGTGGGTCGCCCGGGCGGTGGCGCGGCGAATCGCCGTCTCGAGCGCGACGAAACCGCCCTCGACGGCCGCCTCGTTGCCGATCTTGACGTAATAGCGCGGCAGGCCGGTGTCGCCGCACATGGCGCGGCGGTCCTCCTTCGCCGCCTGCCAGTTCTCGAGCATGGATGAGAGCACGAAGCGGCCGAGATCGCCTTCCTCGGTCTCGGCCATCTTCTCGACGCCGGCGAGGTAATCGTCGGGGATCTCGATGCTCGCCCGCGCCGTCAGTTCATAGGCGGTCTCCTCGACCGCGTCCTTGCCAATCATCACCATCCTCACGCGTTCAGGGCCGCCGCCGAGCCCCGGTCTTGCCGGCTCAACTCTCCGGCCTGCCCTCCGTACCACTTCGGGAGGCGGGCGGCGCGCCGGCGTCATCCTCGATCAGCGATTCCCCCGGCTTCACTATAGAGAAATCGACCGCTTCCATGGCGATATCAAGGTTTTTCCCGCGCATTCGCGTCACCGAGTAGCGCGCTTGGGCGTGATCGCCGGTTTCGGGGAAGTCCTCGCGGAAATGGGCGCCGCGGGATTCGGCGCGGGCCAGCGCCGTCGCCGCGATCGCCTTGCCGATCGTGATCAGGCTGTCGAGGTCGAGCCAGTCCTGCCACGTGAGATTGAACGCCGGCGCCTGGCCGCCAAGGCCCGTGCCGGCGAGCGCGCCGCCGAGTTCGTCGAGCGCCGCGATCGCGCGCTGCAGACGGTTTCGATCGCGGATGATGCCGACGTCCTCCCACATCAGATCGTAAAGCCGCTGGCGCAAGTGATTGATGTCGCCGGCGGGTCTCGAAAACGGCCGGCGGGCGCGCCCGACCGCTTCATCGATCGCCACCCCATCGGCATCGCGAAAGCCGCCCTCGTTCGCCGCCCAGCTGGCCATGGCAACGCCGGCGAGGCCGCCATAGACGGTGGAGTTCGCCACCCCGTTGCCGCCGAGCCGGTTGGCGCCGTGSACGCCGCCGGTGTCCTCGCCGGCGGCGAACAGGCCGGGCAACCCGGTCGAGCCGTCGGSCTCGAARCASACCCCGCCCATCAGGTAATGRGCGGTCGGCACCACCTCGACCCGCCCGCCGRCGAGATCGAAGCCGCAATCGGCGCAGCGCTCCACCATGCCCTTGAACTCGGCGCGCACSCKATCGGCGCCGAGATGGCTCATRTCGATRWAGACSCCGCCGCCCGGCGTSGTGTTGCCCTCGCGCATCTCCTGGTAGATGGCGCGGGAGACGAYGTCCCGCGTCGCCCGTTCCGCCGCCGGGCTGTA
>LKGT01000596.1_pt13 | contig 11104 bp, 7 predicted proteins | sample 503861 | NCBI WGS metagenome assembly LKGT01 (sample SAMN04113194, study PRJNA297058) | marine sediment metagenome | biome: marine benthic biome; feature: marine benthic feature; material: marine sediment; isolation source: sediment sample collected at the water-sediment interface from the South......
AMSKRGGCGCCGACGGTGCGCCCGCGATCRATRGGCCCGCGRTCRATARGACAGTCTCRRTTYGGCTTAGCAGTMGTCAGGAAGAAMATGGGAAAAGCMCTCGAAGGTATCCGCGTTCTCGACATGACCCACGTCCAGTTGGGSCCSTCGTGCACCCAGATTCTGGCGTGGCTCGGCGCCGACGTMAKCANARGWCGRVMTRCSNGRKCSGYSKCGRCANTNCWSCYGMNCWGCWNCTYCNYGAYCTNCCCGACGTCGACAGCCTGTAYTTCACCATGCTCAATTGCAACAAGCGCTCGATCACCATCAACACCAAGACCGASAMSGGCAAGRRGATMTTCYSCAGGCTCATCGAGGTCTGCGACCTGCTGGTGGAGAACTTCGSKCCCGGGGCGCTYGACCGCCAGGGKTTCACCTGGGAGRCSATYCRSRAGATCAAYCCMCGCATCRTCTACGCCTCGGGCAAGGGSTTCGGKCCSGGCCCCTTCGTCGAGTGCAAGGCTTACGAGACCGTCGCCCAGGCSATGGGCGGATCGATGAGCACGACCGGCTGGGAGGAYGGCCCACCGACCGGCACCGGCGCCCAGATCGGCGACAGTGGAACGGGGATTCACYTGGTCGCCGGCATCCTGGCGGCGCTGCTGCAGCGGGAAAAGACCGGGCGCGGCCAACGGGTCGAGGTCGCCATGCAGGACGCGGTCCTCAATCTGTGCCGGGTCAAGATGCGCGACCAGCAGCGCCTGGCCCACGGGCCTCTGCGCGAATATCCCAACAAGACCTTCGGCGACGCGGTGCCGCGCTCGGCCAACGCGTCGGGCGGCGGTCAGCCGGGTTCGGCCCTGAAATGCAAGCCCGGCGGTCCCAACGACTATGCCTACGTGATCATTCAGCCCCAGGGCTGGGCGTCGTTAATGAAGGTCATCGGGCGCGACGACCTCATCGACCACCCCGACTACGCGACGCCGGAAGCCAGGGTGTCCCGCCTCCAGGAAGTGTTCCGGATGGTCGAGGAATGGACGCAAAATTACACCAAGTACGAGGTCATGCGGGCGCTCAACGCCGGCGGCGTCCCCTGCGGCCCGATCCTCGACATGAAGGAGTTGATCGAGGACCAATCCCTCGCCGAGAGGGGCATCGTGGTCGAGGTCGCCCATCCCGAAAGGGGCACGTTCAAGACCGTCGGCTGTCCCATCAAGCTTTCCGATTCGCCGGTCGAGGTGACGACGCCGCCGCTCCTCGGCGAACATACCGAGGAGATCCTCAAGGACATCGTCGGCTTCGCCGATAGCGAGATAGAAGAAGCGCGTGAGACCGGCGCGATCTGAGGCCTCCACCCTCGGCGGCGGCGGCCTGGCTTGGCGCCGGCAGGCGCCGCCGCCGCGGAGGACGGGTCGGGCGTGGCCGGGTAGCGCTCTTCTAAGGCTGTAACGCAAACGTGATTGCGGCCCGGATAAGGCCCGGCGGTTTTATTGTAGGATGTAGAGAGCATCTGTAACGCGACGGCAAACGACGTCGAAACCGGAGTCGATAATGAATAACGATCAATCAATAAAGAATCACGATCAAGAAGCGGTCAGGGCGGTATTGGACCAGGTCAAGGCCGACGGGCGCACGGCGTTGAGCGCGCCCGAAGCCAAGAAGGTCTGCGACGCCTACGCCATCCCCGTGCCCAAGGAGGGGCTTGCGACCTCGAATGATGAGGCGGTGAAGCTCGCCGCGGAGATCGGCTATCCCGCGGTCCTGAAGATCGTCTCCCCGGACATCCTGCACAAGACCGAGGCCGGAGGGGTGCTGACCGGTCTCGAGGACGCCGAGGCCGTGGCCAAGGGTTACGACACCATCATCGCCAACGCCAAGGACTTTCAAGCGGGCGCCGACATCGCCGGGGTCCAGGTGCAGCAGATGCTGCCCCAAGCCCAGGAGGTTATCGTCGGCGCCGTCACCGATCAAAGCTTCGGCAAGGTCGTCGCCTTCGGGCTTGGCGGCGTGCTGGTGGAGGTGCTCAAGGACGTCACCTTCCGCCTCGCGCCGACGGACCGCATCAACGCGCTGTCGATGATCGAAGGCATCAGGGCGGCGGAAATCCTGCACGGCGTCAGGGGYGCCAAGCCGGTCGACCGCGAGGCGTTGGCGGCGATCATCATCAGCGTTTCGAAACTGGTCGACGACTTCCCGGAAATCAGCGAGATCGACCTCAACCCGGTGTTCGCCCGSSCSGACGGGGCAACCGCGGTCGATGTCCGCATGATCGTCGATTTCTCAAAGCCGGAAGCGCCCTTCCGCCCCTCCCAGGAGGAAATCCTCGCCGCCATGAAGCGCATCATGGAGCCCGATGCGGTGGCCGTGATCGGCGCCTCGGCGGAGGAGGGCAAGATCGGCAATTCGGTGATGAAGAACCTGATCAACGGCGGCTATCAGGGCGAGATCTATCCCATCAACCCGCGCGCCGACGAGATCCTCGGGCGCAAATGCTACAAGAGCGTCAAGGACATCGAGGGCGAGGTCGATATCGCCGTCTTCGCCATCCCCGCCAAGTTCGTTCTCCAGGCGCTCGAGGAGGTCGGCGAGAAGAACATCGCCGGCGCCATCATGATCCCGTCGGGCTTCGCCGAAACCGGCGAGGTCGAGCTGCAAAAGGAGATGGTGGCGATCGCGCGCAAGCACAATGTCCGGGTGATGGGGCCGAACATCTACGGCTTCTACTACACGCCGAAGAAGCTCTGCGCCACCTTCTGTACACCTTACGACGTCGTCGGCAAGGTCGCCCTGTCGTCGCAAAGCGGTGGCGTCGGCATGTCGATCATCGGCTTTTCGCGCTCGACCAAGATGGGGGTCTCGGCGATCGTCGGCCTGGGCAACAAGTCCGACCTCGACGAGGACGACCTCCTCACCTTCTTCGAGCAGGACGACAACACCGACGTTATCGCCATGCATGTCGAGGACCTCAAGGACGGGCGCAGCTTCGCCGAGGTGGCGGAGCGCGTTTCGAAGAAGAAGCCGATCGTCGTGCTCAAGGCCGGGCGCACCGCCATGGGCGCGCGCGCGGCCGCCTCCCATACCGCGGCCTTGGCCGGCGACGATCAGATCTACGACGACATCCTGCGCCAATCGGGCGTCATCCGCGCCATGTCGCTGAACGACATGCTGCAGTTCGCCCGCGGCCTGCCGAAACTCCCCACCCCTCGGGGCGAGAACGTGCTGATCATCACCGGCGCCGGCGGCTCCGGCGTGCTGCTGTCCGATGCCTGCGTCGATAACGGCCTCGAACTGATGGAAATGCCCGACGATCTCGATAAGGCGTTCCGCGAGTTCATCCCGCCCTTCGGGGCGGCGGGCAACCCGGTCGACATCACCGGCGGCGAACCGCCAAGCACCTATCGCAACACCATCAAGCTGGGGCTCGAGGACGACCGCATCGACGCCTTGATTCTTGGCTACTGGCACACCATCATCACGCCGCCCATGGTGTTCGCCGAACTGCTGGGCGAGGTGGTGGAGGAGTGCCGGGCAAATGGTATCCGCAAGCCCGTCGTGGCGTCGCTCGTCGGCGATGTCGCTGTCGAGGAGGCGTCCGAATACCTCTATGAGCGGGGCATCGTGGCCTATCCCTATACCACCGAGCTTCCCGTCGTGGTGCTCGGCGCCAAGTACCGCTGGGCGCGCGGTGCGGGCCTGCTTTAACGGCGCTGGGGGGGCGCATCCATCCTCCTATGAAAGTAAGTACTGGAGCCGGGAAAGCTGCGCTTACGCGGGTCTACCATTGGCGAGGATGATCCGGTAAAATGGCGCCCGTGCCCGAGACCCGGATAGGTGAATAATATAAGGTACCGGGAAAGGATCCGTGGGGCCGCCAGGAGAGAACGAAGCGATGTCAGAGGTCATGCAAGCGGGGGAGAGACGCCGCCACCCCGGCGCCGGGCGCAAGCGCGGAAGGCCCGAGCCCAAGGGCCGTCAGCTCGACGCCCAAGCGTTGGCCGAGGTCAGGGCGCTGCTGGGTGATCGTCCGCGCCGGCGCGACCTTCTGATCGAGCATCTCCATCTCATCCAGGACGCCTATCACCACCTCTCGGCCGCCCATCTCGCCGCCCTTGCCGATGAGATGCGCCTCGCCATGACCGAGGTCTACGAGGTCGCGACCTTTTACGCCCATTTCGACGTCGTCAAGGAAGGGGAAGAGCCGCCGCCGGCCGTCACCGTCAGGGTCTGCGACAGCCTGACCTGCGAATTGATGGGTGGGGGTGAACTGCTGGCCGCGCTYAAGGAAAATTGCGGCGCCGGCGTGCGCGTCATAAGGGCGCCCTGCATGGGGCGCTGTGACAGGGCGCCGGTGGCCGAGGCCGGTCATTACCACGTCGAGAACGCCACGGTTGATGCCGTGCGCCAAGCCATCGACGAGAAGAATCTGGCGCCCGATATACCSGGCTACGTGGATTTCGACGCCTACGGATCGCAAGGCGGCTATTCCCTGTTGCGGGACTGCCTCGAAGGGCGCCGGGARGTGGAAAGCGTGATCGCGGCGCTCGATGATGCGGGCCTGCGCGGGCTTGGCGGCGCCGGCTTCCCCATCGGGCGCAAGATGACGTTCGTGCGCGCCGAGCCCAAGCCGCGGATGGTCGCCATCAACGCCGATGAGGGCGAGCCCGGGACCTTCAAGGACCGCCATTACATGGAAAAAGACCCCCACCGGTTCCTCGAAGGCGCGCTCATCGCCGCGTGGGTGGTGGAATCGCAATCGGTCTACATCTATCTCCGCGACGAATACCCCGGCGTGCGCGAGGTTCTGCTGAAAGAGATCGCGCATCTCGAACAGGCGGGACTGGCGCCCGAAGACGGCATCCATTTACGCCGTGGCGCCGGCGCCTATATCTGCGGCGAGGAATCGGCGATGCTCGAGAGCCTCGAGGGCAAACGCGGCCTGCCCCGCCACCGCCCGCCCTACGCCGCCCAGGTCGGGCTGTTCGGCCGTCCGACCCTGATCAACAATGTCGAGACCGTTCACTGGATTCGCGACATCGTCGAGAAGGGGGCCGATTGGTTCGCCAGCCAGGGCCGCAACGGCCACAAGGGGGTGCGGAGCTACTCGGTCTCGGGCCGGGTCAAGGAGCCGGGCGTCAAGGTTGCCCCGGCGGGGATCACGGCGCGTGAGCTGATCGAGGAATATTGTTCCGGCATGGCCGACGGCCATCGCTTCAAGGGGTATCTTCCGGGCGGCGCGTCGGGGGGCATMTTGCCGGCSTCSWTGGCCGAYATCCCGCTCGATTTCGGGGCGCTCGAGAGCCACGGCTGTTTCATCGGCTCCCAYGCCGTCATCATCCTGTCCGATCAGGACGACATGAAGSSGGTGGCGCTCAAYCTSATGCGCTTCTTCGAGGACGAAAGCTGCGGCCAGTGCACGCCGTGCCGGGTCGGCACCGAAAAGGCGGTGAAGCTGATGGMSSAGCSSRCATGGGACGAGSCKYTGCTCAAGGAACTCGGCCGGGCGATGGCCGACGCCTCGATCTGCGGCCTCGGCCAGGCGGCGGCCAATCCGCTCAACTCGGTGCTSACCCATTTCCGCGAKGATTTGGRGCTSYCGGAGRCCTGATATGGYGGGCGCGATAMAATTCACCCTCGACGGYCGGAAGGTCGAGGCCCGGGAMGGAGAGACCATCTGGCAGGTCGCCAAGCGCCAGGGGATCGAKATACCCCATCTCTGCYATGCGCCCGATCCGGGCTATCGCGCCGACGGCAACTGCCGCGCCTGCATGGTCGAGATCGAGGGCGAGCGCGTGCTCGCCGCGTCTTGCATCCGCACCCCGACAGCGGACATGAAGGTCCTGAGCGGATCGGAGCGGGCAAGCGCCGCGAGGCGCATGGTGATGGAGCTGTTGCTCGCCGATCAGCCGAAGCGCGATCGCGCCCACGACCCGGATTCGATGCTTTGGAACTGGGCCGGACGCATGGAGGTGACGGAGAGCCGCTTTGCGCCGCGCACGGCGCCTCCGGCCGATCTCAGCCATACCGCCATGGCGGTGCATCTCGATGCCTGCATCCACTGTAATCTCTGCGTCCGCGCCTGCCGCGAGGTCCAGGTCAACGACGTGATCGGCATGGCCGGGCGCGGTGCCGCATCGAAGATCGTTTTCGATTTCGACGATCCCATGGGGCAGAGCACCTGTGTCGCCTGCGGCGAATGCATCCAGGCCTGCCCCACCGGCGCCCTGATGCCGGCATCGGTGATGGACGAAGCGGGCATCGGAGACGCCAAGGCCGACAGGCAAGTCGACAGCGTCTGCCCCTATTGCGGCGTCGGCTGTCAGATCACCTACAACATCCGCGACGAGAAGATCCTCTATGTCGACGGACGCGACGGCCCTTCGAACCAGAACCGCCTTTGCGTCAAGGGCCGCTTCGGCTTCGACTATATCACCCATCCGGACCGCCTGATGAAGCCGCTGATCCGCCTCGACGACGCGCCCAAGACCGTCGATCCTGATATCGACCCCGCCCACCCCTTCACCCATTTCCGCGAGGCGAGCTGGGAGGAAGCCTTGAAGCGCGCCGCCGAGGGCTTCAAGACCATCCGCGATCGCGACGGCGCCAAGGCGCTTGCCGGTTTCGGCTCGGCCAAGGGCTCGAACGAGGAGGCGTACTTGTTCCAGAAGCTGGTGCGCACGGGCTTCGGCGGCAACAACGTCGATCACTGCACCCGGCTCTGCCATGCCTCTTCGGTGGCGGCGTTGATGGAGACCATCGGYTCGGCCGCGGTCACGGCGCCCTTCACCGAGGCGGCGAACGCCGAAGTCATCATCGTCATCGGCGCCAATCCCRCCGAGAACCATCCGGTGGCGGCGACCTACTTCAAGAACGCCGCCAAACTCGGCGCGGCGYTGATCGTCATGGACCCGCGCGGCCAGGCCTTGAAGCGCCACGCCACCCACATGATGCAGTTCAAGTCGGGCGCCGATGTCTCCTTGCTGAATGCGATGATGCACGTGATCGTCGARGAGAAGCTCTACAGCCAGAACTACGTCTCCGCCCATACCGAGGGCTTCGAGCGTCTGAGCSARCATCTCAAGGATTATGCGCCGGAGAAGATGGAAGAGGTTTGCGGCATCGAGGCGGAGCTGATCCGCACCGTCGCCCGGCTCTACGCCACCGCCAAGTCGGCGATCATCTTCTGGGGCATGGGCATTTCCCAGCACGTCCACGGCACCGACAACGCAAGGTGCCTGATATCCCTCGCCCTGATGTGCGGCCAGGTCGGCCGTCCCGGCACCGGACTGCAYCCGTTGCGCGGTCAGAACAACGTCCAAGGGGCGTCCGACGTCGGCCTCATCCCGATGGTGTTCCCGGACTACAAGCCGGTCGGCGACGACGAGATCCGGGCCCGCTTCGAAGAACTCTGGCAAACCAAGCTCGATCCCGAGCCCGGCCTGACGGTGGTCGAGATCATGGACGCGGTGCATGCCGATGTGATCAAGGGCATGTACATCATGGGCGAAAACCCGGCCATGTCCGACCCCGACRGCCATCACGCCCGCGAAGCGCTGGCCAAGCTCGAGCATCTCGTGGTCCAGGACATCTTCCTGACCGAGACGGCGTCCTATGCCGACGTCGTCCTGCCGGCCTCGGCCTGGCCCGAGAARGACGGCACGGTGACCAACACCAACCGCCAGGTGCAGATGGGACGCAAGGCGCTCGATCCGCCCGGCGACGCCCGCCAGGACTGGTGGATCATCCAGGAGATCGCCCGCGGCATCGGCCTCGATTGGAACTACACCCACCCCCGCGAYGTCTATGGGGAGATGGGAAAGGCGATGGAGTCGCTCGAYAACATCTCCTGGGGCCGGCTCGAGCGCGAGGGCGCCGTCACCTACCCCTGCGAGGCGCCCGATAAGCCCGGCCAGGACGTTGTCTTCTCCGACGGCTTCCCGACRGCGAACGGTCGCGGCAAGTTCGTCCCCGCCGCGATCGTYCCCCCCGACGAGACGCCGGATGCGGACTACCCGATGATCCTGACGACGGGCACGCAATTGGAGCACTGGCACACCGGGGCGATGTCCCGGCGGGCGACGATGCTCGATGAACTGGAGCCCGAGGCGGTCGCCAGCTTATCGCCCGCCGACCTTCGGAGCTTAGGCGCCAGCGGCGGCGACACCATACGCGTCGCTACTCGCCGGGGGGCGATCGAGATCACCGCGCGGATGGATTCGGCCATACCCGACGGTGTGATCTTCATCCCGTTCTGCTTCGTCGAGGCGGCGGCGAACCTGCTGACCAACCCGGCGCTCGATCCCTTCGGCAAGATCCCGGAATTCAAGTTCTGCGCCGCGCGCGTGGAGAGGATCGGCCGCGCCGAGGCCGCCGAATAAGGTTGGGAAGATGGGAGATTTCCTGCTCAAGCCTGACCCCGACGATCCCCGTCTCTCCAAGGCGGTCAAGGGCATCGACCATGACGGCAAGCCGATCGAGACCTCGGTGGTGGTCGAGCGCTCCCTCACGCTTTTCCTCAACAGCCAGGAAATCGTCACCATGATGACCATCGGCGATTATCCCGAATACCTGGCGCTGGGCTTTCTGTTGAACCAGAACATGCTGCTCGCGGACGAYGAGATCACCGGCATCGATCACGACGACGAGCTCGAGATCGTCGTCGTGCGCACCAAGCGCGAGACCGACTACGAGGAAAAGCTGAAGAAGAAGGTYAGGACCTCGGGCTGCGCCCAGGGMACGGTGTTCGGCGATWTGATGGAGAAATTCGAYGACATCGAGYTGTCGAAGGACGCCAGGCTCARGACCTCGTGGCTCTATGGCTTGACCCGGAAGATCAACACCTCGCCCAGCCTCTATCTCAAGGCCGGGGCGATTCACGGCGCGGTGCTGTGCCGGGAGGATAAGCCGCTGATCTACATGGAGGACGTCGGCCGGCACAACGCCGTGGACAAGATCGCCGGTTACATGTTCCTCGAGGGGATCACGCCCGAGGACAAGATCTTCTACACCACCGGGCGGCTGACCAGCGAGATGATCATCAAGACGGTGCAGATGCGGGTGCCGATCCTGATTTCGCGTTCCGGCTTTACCTCCTGGGGGGTCGATCTTGCCCGCGAGGCCAATTTGACGCTGATCGGCCGGGCCAGGGGCAAGCGCTTCGTCGCCCTGGCGGGGGCGGAGAGGATCGTCTACGACGCCGATCCGAAGGACGTCGGCGAGGAATCCGCCCGCCATCAGCGCAAGGCCGCCCGCGCCGACGCGGATCTCTAGCCGCGGGCTGATATGGCATTCGTTTCGGCGCCAGGACCGGCCCGTTCGATTGCCTCGCCTCACGCGGGCGCTAAACGGCAAGGGCTGACATGACCGGGGATCGGGGAGAAGGCGTCGTCGGGGTTCTATTGGCGGGCGGCCTCGCGCGGCGCATGGGCGGGGGCGACAAGTGCCTTCGCCTCCTCGGCCCACGCACGATCCTCGATTACGCCGTCGAACGGGCGCGGGGGCAGACGGCGACGCTGGTGCTCAACGCCAATGGCGATCCGACACGTTTTGGCGCCTATGCCCTGCCGGTGGCGGCCGATGTCATCGAAGGCGCCGCCGGGCCGCTGGCCGGCGTCCTTACCGGCATGGAATGGGCGCGCGCCAACCGGCCGGATTGTCCTTGGATCGCGACATTCGCCACCGACACGCCGTTCTTCCCCCTGGATTTCGTGTCCCGTTCGCTCGAACGGATCGAAGAGCATGGCGCCGACATGGCCCAGGCGGCCTCGGGCGGGCGGGCACATCCGGTTTTCGGCCTGTGGCCGGTGCGCCTTCGGGACGATCTCGACGCGGCGATGCGCGCCGAAGGCGTGCGCAAGGTCGATATCTGGACAGCGCGCTACCGGCTGGTGGACGCCGAATTCACCACCGAACCCTTCGATCCCTTCTTCAACGCCAACCGCCCSGAGGATTTGGAAGAAGCGGCGCGCCTTGCCGCRAAACTTGGCGATTCGGCCGGAGCGCTATAAAACCAGGGGGCAAGTGACGTCGACGCACTGCGGTGGATSGGAACCAGGGAACCGCGGGGAATGAGGGAAGGACCGCGAARGCATGAGTGAGATTTGGAGCGCGCTCGGCAAGGCGATGGTGCTGATCGCCGAWTTCGACCCCGATCTGGTCGAGATCATCGGCCTGTCTTTGCGCGTGAGCCTGACCGCCGTCCTCATCGCCGGCGTCATCGGCCTGCCCGTCGGCGCCGCGGTGGCGCTCTTCCGGTTTCCCGGCCGGCCCGTTCTTGTCGTCCTGATCAACGCCCTGATGGGCCTGCCGCCGGTGGTCGTCGGTCTGATGGTCTATCTCCTGTTGTCCCGCGCCGGTCCCTTCGGCGTCTTCAACCTGCTCTATACACCGACCGCCATGATCATCGCCCAGGCGATCCTTATCGGCCCGATCATCGCCGCGCTGACGCGCCAGACGGTGGAGGATCTGTGGCAGGAATACGGCGAGCAACTCACCTCCTTCGGCGTCGGACCGGGGCGCGCCGTCTGGACATTGCTGTGGGACGGCCGCTTCAGCCTGCTGACCGGGGTCCTGGCGGGCTTCGGCCGGGCCAGCGCCGAGGTCGGGGCGGTGATGATCGTCGGCGGCAATATCGATCATCTGACCCGGGTGATGACCACCTCGATCGCGCTCGAGACCAGCAAGGGCAATCTGGAGATTGCCCTGGCGCTGGGGATCATCCTGCTCATCATCGCGCTCGGCATCAATGCCTCCGCCTACGTCATCAGGGACGTGGCGTACAGGACAGAGAGCTGAGAGGACCGGTCGCGATGCCGCCGCATGCGCAAATCCTTCCTCTCGTGCTCGACAAGGTCTCCTACATCGCCAAGGGCGTGCGGCTGGTCGATGAGTTCTCCGTCACCCTCGATCCCGGAACCCGCACCATCGTCCTCGGCCCGAACGGCGCCGGCAAGAGCCTCGTGCTCCGCCTCAGCCACGGGCTGCTGCAGCCGACATCGGGCGCCATCCGCTGGGAAGGACCCGGCGGCGGCAATAAGGCGGGTCTGCATCAGGCCATGGTTTTCCAGCGCCCCGTGACCTTGCGCCGGTCGGTCGGGGCGAATCTCGATTACGTGCTCAGCCTGCGCAA
>LKGT01012025.1_pt1 | contig 11104 bp, 13 predicted proteins | sample 503861 | NCBI WGS metagenome assembly LKGT01 (sample SAMN04113194, study PRJNA297058) | marine sediment metagenome | biome: marine benthic biome; feature: marine benthic feature; material: marine sediment; isolation source: sediment sample collected at the water-sediment interface from the South......
GGTTTATCAATTAGTTTTTCTTTAAACATTTTCTGAATTACTTGATCTTGCGCTTCAAGCGTTTCATAAAATTTGATGTATACATCCCTAATTCGAACAATTTGATTTTCATATAATTTCATGTCATCAACATCAAAATGACCTTGCTTCACTGGTAATCCCCATGAAAAATGATCTTCGTGATACACATTAGCTCCTGTTGTGATAATCCAATCAACAAACCCCCTTTCAATCAAAGTTTTGAAAATTCCTCCAAAACCAACAGGAGTCATAGCTCCAGAAACAGTTAGGCAGATAGTTGCATTTTCTTTAATCATTTTAGCATAAAGCTTTGCAGCTTCGCCTAGCTGCCTTGCATTAAACCCCGAGCCTGCATAAACCTCCACCAGGTCCTCAATCTTCATTTTTGGATCTAGTTTGATATGAGGAATGTCTTTTCCTTTGAAACTATGATGATCCACAAATCAAAAAAATTATTCGCTAATTAATACTTACGAAATTCAATATATTTTTTGAATGAAAGTATATTGATGTCCTTACGACTAGTTTTATTATTGATAAAAACAAGAATTAGAAATTATGAAAATTGTTGACATTTCAAATCCTGAAAGAATTAACCGAAAACCAGACAAGACAACCGTCCTTCTTTCTGATGGGAATTTTTCTGAGCAAGGATTTTTGATAAAAAGAATAGAATTAAAACTCTATACTGAAAAATTAGATGAAAAACTTGGACCATATTCATTGATTACAGYAWATATTGAAACTGATAAGGGAAYAATTGAAATGATTTATGATGAAGGTTTTCGTGGAGAAAATGCTTTAGAAAAAGCTACAGAATTTGTWACAAATAATTTAGGAATTTCATCTTTAGTTYTAAGATCYATTRTTTCATTAAAAGAGGAACTAAAAAAATCTAATTAACAAAAGTTCTGGGTAATGTRYAAYACATCWTCAGAAATCACAACACCAATTCCTTCTTTACCATAYTCWTYGAAAAGAAGATTTTBTYTATGTGATGGACTRTCCATCCATGATTGTAYAAYACGTGTRCCAATRCCAGTAAGATCATCAGGATAGCTAATTTCTGCCAAGTTTTCTGCTCCTTTCAAAATATCWCCATTTGATAACTCTCTTGCACAAAYAAAATTGSCTWGTTCATATCTAYCTACTACATCTTTTCCCTCTGGAGAAATATGGGATAGATAATTTCGCTCACTCATGTCYTGACTRTGTTTTTTTGCAATTTCTGCAATTGTACTACTCCAAGGTAGAGGTTTTAAACCGTGTAATTTTCTTACTTCATTTACTTCATAATGAATATCAAAWGCGATTTGTTCAGTACYCATTTTTCGTTCTTCWTTAGTTGTATTTRGTTCAGAAAAAAGATCATTTGATAAWATTCCAGAATTTCCAATWRCTACTGCTGTACCCAGCAGAACRGTTACTGCTAGTATAATCCAACCAAATGRRGCCAAAGTATCMYTTTTGAATGATTTTTSATATTCACCTTTTGTATGTAATTCAAAATYACACCAAYWCAAYTTCATTAATAGAGCCAAAWTWTATTCAGAATATCYYATTCTGTACAAAAATTAACTCTACATGTTACTTTTTTTAGCACAAGATTTAATTCAATTATWATTTCAGTTTCAAACTGTGCGGATTTTACAATTACACTGYGATAGTATAGAATATACCCCTAYCAAAAAGGAAATAAAATCTGCTGAAGAAATAACTCCTGAAACAAAGAAGTTTCAAGAAATTGTTGTAGCTTTTGTAGCTATAGAAGAAGGAGATGATTCATCGGTTGCAAAAAAAGCAATGGATGAGATTTCYGAATCAATGAACAAAGTGGGTTGCAAAAAATTACTTCTTTATCCTTACGCTCATCTWAGCTCAAACCTTGCATCACCTTCAACAGCTTTAAGCATTTTAAAGCAAATGGAATCATCTGCAACTAATTTAGAAGTATCTCGKGCYCCTTTTGGTTGGACAAAATCATAYAAARTTCAAGTTAAGGGACATCCTCTTGCTGAAAACTCAAAAACYATWTCAAAGGATAGTGCTGAAGAAGAAACATCAGAAGCATTAAAGTCTGAATCAAAAATCAAATCCTTTTGGCATATTCTTTCTCCRGATGGTAARATGAYYGAACTTTCAAACTTTGATTTTAAGAATCATCAAAATTTAGAGWTGTTAGCAAAATATGAAGCWACAAAAAARCGWAGTGTTGAYGAACCTCCTCCACACGTAAGTCTRATGAAAAAATTGGCAATTGCAGATTATGAACCYGCATCAGACTCYGGTAACATGCGGTTTTATCCAAATGGYAGATTGATAAAATCTCTAATGGAAMRTTATGTRACWGAGAGAGTTAAAGAGTATGGTGGTTATGAAGTTGAAACTCCAATAATGTATGATTCACATCATCCAAGTATGGAAAGCTACTTCAAYAGATTTCCTGCDAGACAATATARTATACAATCAGAAGGAAAGCATCTTTTTCTAAGATTTGCDGCGTGTTTTGGCCAATTTTTAATGGCGAGTGACTTTCAGATGTCATACAAGMATTTRCCWTACAGATTATACGARTTAACAAGATACAGCTTTAGACGAGAACAATCTGGTGAACTGGTAGGATTAAGACGACTACGAGCATTTACCATGCCTGACTGTCATTCATTTTGTAAAGATATGCCACAAGCAATTGATGAATTAAAGAAACGTTTTGATCTTTCTAAAGAAGTAATTCABGAATTAGGTCTTGATGATCAWGATTATGAAATGGSGATTCGWTTCACAGAAGAATTTTACAATCAAAATAAAGARCTAATCTTAGAATTKGTAAAAAAWCAWGGAAAACCAGTTTTAGTTGAGATGTGGAAAGAGAAATTTTTCTATTTTGTYTTMAAGTGGGAATTCAAYTATATTGATAATCAAGGAAAAGCATCTGCATTATCTACAGATCAAWTAGATGTTGAAAATGGTCAAAGGTATGGAATTGAATTTRTTGATGAAAACAACAAACCACAACATCCAATTATTTTACACAATTCTCCAAGCGGAGCAATAGAACGTGTAATCTATGCACTATTAGAAAAGGCTGCAAAGAATGCAAAAGAAGGRAARAAACCTMRWTTMCCAYWYTGGYTATCTCCWACWCAAGTYAGASTKATTCCAKTAMAMGAARRMTTTYTAGWAWYWWGTRAARATYKKGCAKMWAAGATTTCAMAAAWKRATGTWAGAGTAGAYATTGATGATAGAAATGAAAGTTTAGGTAAAAGAGTTAGAGATGCTGAAAAAGAATGGATCCATCATATCCTTGTTATTGGACAAAAAGAAGCTGATACAGGGGATTGTCCAACTAGAGATAGATTGACAGGAGAAACAACAACACGTTCTACTGAGGAGTTACTAGAATTTGTTCAAAAAGGTACTGAAAACAAACCCTTTTCAAAATTAAATCAATCAATGTATCTTTCAAAAAGACCACAAATTATGGTCTAACGCATCGGTTTATTACATAGTAAATTTTGAACTTCGCTGGGATTAGAAAATGAGCTTTCTTGATTTGTATTTGAATAGAAGTCCAATGTTTACAAGCTCCGATGAAAAAGCTAAACCTGCCGCAATTGTTTTTGGCGTTCCTTTTGACTCTACTCATTCATACAAGCCAGGCACTAGATTTGGTCCTGATGCAATTAGGGACTCATTTAACAATATTGAGATTTTTCACCCACAATTTCAAGTAGATCTTGAGACTGTTAACATTGAAGATTTAGGAAATACAAAGCATACTGTTGTCGCTGAAGAAATGCTAGATATGGTAAAAAAAATTACTACTGAGCTTCAACAAAGAAATAAACAACTAATCATTCTTGGTGGMGARCATTTGATAACATTGGGCTCTTACATGAGTTTTCCAAAAGAAACRGGCTATRTTGTYTTTGAYGCCCATTATGATTTACGTGATGAATATGCTGATATCAAACTAAGTCATGCAGCTTATYTAAGAAGAATTGTAGAACAACGTGGTGCTGATAACATTATCCATGTTGGGGCACGCGCTTTTGTAAAAGAWGARCTYGCMTTTCTWMMAGAAAATAAAATTAAAACAATTTCTGATAAAGATATTCGWGAYGGYAAYGGYCCWAAAYTAGTAAARGATGCAGTYWCTACATTTGATAAAATCTATACTAGTTTTGATTTAGATGTAYTAGATCCTGCATTTGCWCCTGGYGTRGGAAATCCWGAATCKGTTGGAATYTCATCAAGRGAATTATTTGAYATGATTTATTCAYTTGACGGAACAAAAGTTAYCTGTTTTGATATTGYTGARYTAAATCCAACTCATGATAATGGCGCAACTGCTTCTTTAGCAGCTAAAATAATGTCTACTATGATTGCATTAAATTTGAAAAGATAATTAGATTTTTTKACTTAATCCAAAACTTGATAATCTATCAAGAATTTCTTTTTCTGCTACCTCTTCTGTGTAGACTTGTTTTAAAAATTTTGAAAATGTATCATAGTCAGATAATATTTCTGACTTGGATTTCATAGTAGTWCGTGATACGWRTGAAAGAATAGAATKTGCTGCAGTATATCCAAACTCTTCTTCCATAACTTTTAGAATGAAACTTTTTTCTGAATTTTTAGAATTGTCATTAGACTGACTATTMTTTGTAATCCGCTGAATTGCCATACTTTAATGWGCTATTTTTTTTATTATAGCATCAGCTTGTTATATGATATAACAACCTGRATTAGAGCATAATTTTACATCATTTTTTATATACATCCCCTMTGCTGAAGAGCTNCGTGCTCAACAATCTAAGAGAATCATTAAGGCCAAGCCTTGAAAAAATTGGACGAGGGTTTGCARGAACWGGACTGTCGCCAAATTTCTGGACTAGTGTAGGTTTAGCATTTGCTTTTGTGTCTGCACTTGTTTATGGGCTAAATGTTGAATTTGCATTAATTATAGGTGGTATTTTACTTCTAGTTTCTGGGTTTTTTGATATTGTAGATGGACAAGTGGCACRTGTTACACAAAAAACCTCTAAAAAAGGWGGATTTTTAGATTCAGTTTTTGATAAAGTGGCCGAAGTYGTAATATTCTTAGGAATTCTAATTGGAGGMTTTGCTGAACCGTACTTGGTTTTTCTTGCAATAACTTTGTCATTGTTAGTAAGTTATGCAAGATCAAAAGGAGAATCACTTGGAGTAAATCTTCAAGGAGTAGGAATTGGSGAAAGAGCAGAAAGATTACTTGTRATAGCTATTCTTGGCATAGTTGGCGGAATTATTCMAGAAATAAAATTCATGGAATATGCTGTAATAATTGTAATAATTATTGCYGGAATAACCTTCATTCAAAGAGTTATAGTTATCTCAAAAAACATAAAAGATTAATTTTATCTTAGTCTACCACGTTGTCTTCTAGWTGCTGCAGACCTAATCTTTAAAATTTTAAAATGAATTGCACATGAAATACAATACCATTTCAATACTGTTGGAGATGCTATGTATGCCCCTTGTGCCCGAAGTTCTTTAGCCAAGGAATGTTCTACAAGATTTAGTCTAGATGTGAYCTTTTTTGCTTTATCTTTAGGAACAGTTTGACCACAATTAATACATTGTACTGTTCCAGAAGAGCCTTTACCTCCTTTTTTACGTCCTCTACTTGCACGTTTTAGTGGCATGCCAATCGTGACATTTGCCTCYTTATATTCTTGTATATRAAAAACNAAAAATTTCAAATCTAACTTTCAAGCTTAAATTAGATCATAGATAATAGTTCACAGTAATCATGAAAGGATTATGTCACAAATGTCTGACCTCAAATGTAGAATTAGTCRTTTCTAAAAGAGHAATCCTGTGCAAACAATGTTTTGAAAAACTAAATGCAAAAAACTAAATCATCATCATTTAATCTGCAATCATATGAAATTAGCAGTCTTCTCTCACTGTGTTATGGATACGCTTCAGATTAATGATTCTTCATATCAACAGGTTGGAGGCCCAGCATGTTATTGTAGTTTGACTGCAAGGAATTTGAAATTTGATGTAGACCTATTTACAAAATTTGGAAATGATTTTCCATATGAGGATTATCTAACAAAAAATAAAATTAATTTTCAAAATKCACCTTCTGAAACGCCAACCACCAAATTTAAAATCATAATTGATGGATCTGAGAGAACTCTTTACTTAGAACACAAATGTGAACCAATTGAATATTCTRATTTTGATRCTGATRGTACCTTAATCAGTCCTGTGTTTGATGAAATTTCAGRAAAWACATTTGAACAAATAAAACAAAATTCAAATTTTGTTTTTTTAGATCCACAAGGATTTCTACGTAGAATCGATTCCAGCAATRARGTTTTTCTTGAAAAAACAAACCTTGATCTTTCAAATATTTCTGCAATAAAGGTCRRCCYAAATGAGATTAAGAATCTAGTHGGWGMTGCAGATGAAAATRCGWTGAAATTACTACAAAAAAATGGAATTGAATATGTACTATTTACAAATAAACAAGACATTTCSATGTTAGTAAAAGATAGAATTTATTCYCTAACATTACCAAATAAACAAGTATTTGATACTACTGGAATTGGAGATATTTTTTCTGCTACATTTTGTTCAACAATGTTAAAAGAAAATGATTTTTTTTGGGCATTCTGTTTTGCWGGKGGKGCTGCWCAAGCAGCTTTAGAATCAAAAGAAATYGGATTACAAAAAGTTCCAAAAAAAGGAGCRACTGAAACTAATGCTGCTTATTTTTATAATTTGATTAAATTTAAACAGGTTTGAAATTATTCGTAAAACTARAATAATTTTTGCGCTTAAACTGAAATTTACGCTTTTATTCTACCTGAGGGTGTACATGGAATGTGCAAATTGGAATTTACAGTGTTGATGTTTCAGACTCTRCARYTAAATCTATAAAAAAATCACTTGAAARWTCTGAAATTCAATCATTTTCAATCTCACATAAAACAAAACCAAAATCTGTTGATTGCATTATTGTACTTGGTGGTGATAGAGGTGTCAGAAATTATTTTCGTCATACRATAGATGCTGTAACTCCTGTTTTAGGAATTGGAGAAGCAGAAGCAAGTGGTTTTTTAGCACAAATTGAGCTCAAAGAATTTCCTACTTATCTAAAGAGATTGAAAAAACAAGACTTTGTAATTGATGAAGTAACAAGACTTGGAATCAAAATTGATGGAAAAAATGTTTATCCTGTTTTAAATGATATAGCAGTTTTTCCATCAAAAAGTGCAATGTTGATGGAACATACTCTAAGAGTTRATGGAGAYGATGTRTGGCATGATAGCAGTGATGGAATAATAATATCGACACCGATTGGTTCATCWGCATATTCAATGTCCGCAGGTGGACCAGTAATTTTTCAAGACTCTCCAGTTTTTGGAATAATTTCTGTAAACTCACTGGATGTGACTCGTAGRCCTCTAATTGTTTCAAATGAGAGYRCCATTGAAATTGATGACATTTCTTCTCGTCTTCATTGYGAAGTAGTTTTGGATGGAGGYGATAGATATAAAGTAAGAAAAATAGTGGAATGCACAAAATTTRCACCCCCTGCAAAAATAATTAGAATGAAAAAAGACTCTACTGCAATTTCTGCACTGGCAAAAAAAGTTCATCTTGCAGAAGATTTACTGCGCATGCCTCCAAGCTCAAAATTATTACTAAAAACTTTGGAGTATGARGGTGCTTTRACCCAAAAAGATCTTGCAAAAAAAACCTTGTTGCCAGATAGAACTGTACGTATGGCATTAAGTCATCTTTTAGACAAAGGATATGTCAAGCGTAAAGTCTCRATTAGAGATGCACGCCAAAAAATCTATGAAATTTCAARATTAGATTAAGAGAATTATTTRCATTTTTTCTTGTGCTTTCTTAATTCATCAGATGTATAAAATTCAGTTCCACAAWYTCTACATTTTTCTTTGRTTTTTGTAGCGTGAGCTTTCTCAATATGCCGTTTTAGCCTAACAGGATCWGAAAGCTCCGTACCACATTCTTTACATTTTGTTTCAGAATGATTASTAWRTCTGCTAAATAATCCCATATAGACAATAATGCATAATGATACAAAAATCAGATCCTAATTCTCTATGAAATTAATTCTGTRCAGAAGCAGACATAAATGCTTCAAAAGMTTCTTCAGGAAATCCTGGTCTGCTRGTAAACTCTGGGTGAAATTGTATTCCTAGGAAAAACTTATGATCTGGAATTTCTAAAATTTCCATTCTTTTTCCACYGTCACTTTCRCCTGAAAACATCATTCCATTTTTCTCAAAAGTGTCTAGATATTCTTTATTGAACTCAAATCGATGTCTATGTCTTCTTGAAATCAAATTTGAATTGTAAATTTTGAAGGCAAGAGAATTATCTTTAATTTTTATTTCATTTGCTCCCAAYCTTAATGTTCCTCCMAYATCTGAAACATTTTTTTGTTCAGGCAGCAAATCAATGATTGGRTATTTTGTTTCCGAATCAATTTCAGTAGAGTTTCCATTTTCCATATTACATRCATGTCTTCCRAAGGCTACGGCAGCTAATTGAAAYCCAAAACATATTCCAAGATATGGAATATTTTTCTCTCTTGCAAAGTTTGCAGTTTTAATAATTCCTTCTGAACCTCTMGTTCCAAAACCYCCTGGAACCAAAATACCATTAAATTTTTCAAGTTGATTCATATCTAATTTTTCAGAATCAATCCAATTAATTGAAACAGTTTTTCCAATCTTGGCCCCTGCATGTTTTAAKGCATGATTTACACTYACATAACTGTCAGCTAATGTAACATATTTTCCAACCATCGCAATATTCACAGAACCATCCTTGTAATTTAGTGACTTTACAATTGTGTTCCATTTATCCCAGTTTTCAGAGGCRTTCACTAGTCCAACTTTTCCAAACTTTTTGAAAATAGAATCAACAATACCTTGATCATAAAGAACTTGTGGTACTAGAAAAATTGAATCCACATCATGACAAGAAATTACATCATCAATAGATACATTTGTGAATAAYGCAATTTTCTTTTTTGTTTTTTCTAATAGTTGTRAAGTACATCTAAYAGCTAGAAAATCAGGCTGAATACCAATTCTTCTTAGCTCCTGAACACTATGCTGTGTAGGTTTTGTTTTTTGTTCACCAACTACATCAAGTGATGGTGCTAACGTTAAGTGGATAAAAACAACATTTTGTGGCCCATCTTCAACTCTTATCTGCCTTAATGCTTCTAGAAATGGAAGACTTTCAATATCTCCAACTGTGCCCCCACATTCAACAATCAAAACATCTAATTTTTCATCTTCAGCAATTTTTCTTATTCTTTTTTTGATTTCATCAGTAATATGAGGAATTATTTGAACACACGCGCCTAGATATTCTCCTTTTCTTTCAGCTTCAATCACACTAGAATAAATCTGAGCCGTCGTAATGTTGTGAGATTTTAGAATATTTTGATTTAGAAATCTYTCATARTTTCCAATATCCATATCACATTCGCCTCCATCTTCAGTTACAAAGACCTCACCATGTGCCACRGGATTCATTGTTCCTGCATCAAAATTCAGATATGGGTCTATCTTGAYAMWAGATACTTTTTGTTTGGRTAATTGAAGTAACTTTGCAATAGAAGAAGAAATAACACCTTTTCCAAGGCCAGACATAACTCCTCCTGTAACGAAAATATATTTTGTCTGCACATATGGGTATCGAATTTCCTGTTTATGTATGTTATTTCGAGYWTTSTGTTTTTAATACAATTAACAAAATTTTTGGTTCGAATCTAGAGKGACCCGYACCGTTTTTGGTTTTATTTTAGACCCAGTTTTATAAATTCTAGATTTACACCACAAATTAGGAAATTTAAGGAAAAATTACAGTTCCATTAGTGAATATCACTGAAGGGAGTTTACAGTCAGTTACTCTAATTATTGAAACTGCAAGAGAAGCAGTAAAACAAGGGTTGAAAAGCGATCCCGAATCTTCTAGATATGATATTGCTTTTTCATCTAAGGAACATGATAGAACAAGAGAAGTAGTTTCAAATTTTATCGACAGAAGGCATGATGAAGTATGTGAACCAATCAAGTGCAACCCAGTTTGTTATTGCGACTGAAACCGGCATCTTATACCGAATGAGAAAACAAAATCCTGATAAGACATTTATTCCAGCTTCTGAAAAAGCAGAATGCCAATATATGAAGATGATTACACTGCAAAAAGTATATGATTCTCTTATGTAAGATAAGTACGAAGTTAAAGTTTCAAAAGAAACTGCTGACAAAGCTCGTCTCGCCATGAAAGAATGCTCGCAATTAGTTAAACTGAACTTAACTTAATTCCTTACAAATTCTTTAAGTGCGATCACGATTTGTTGTTATGTGGTGATTTTTAATTAATGGAAATAATGGGCCGTGGATTCAAGCAAATCATACAGGAGTCTCCAATGTATTATCATATGGGACTAAAGTACGCAGGATACAAGCTGTTTAACAAAAAAAGTCCATTTTATGGCTCAGCTGACATCATCAATGTCTGTAATTTGCACTGCAAACACTGCTATTGGTGGCTAAACCGAAAAGAGMACGAAGACCTAACAGTTGAACAATGGAAAAAAGTAATTGAYGAGAARTTCAAAAAACAACACGTTTTCATCGTGTTTCTTGTTGGTGGTGAGCCTATGATGAGGCCTGAAGTTGTTGAGCTTTTTGTAAACGAGTTTCCAAAACGAGTTTGTGTGATAACAAATGGAACTTTCCCACTACCAAAATTCAGGAATCTCTATTTTTATTGGATTTCAATTGATGGAACACAAAAAATACACGATGATATCAGAGGAAAAGGTACTTGGGAGCAAACCAGAAAAAATATAATCAATTATGTTGAGACTAATGGGAAAAAGGCGTCCAAAGATATCTGGATATCCATGACAATCAACTCACTAAACTACAAAACAGTCAAAGATGTAATGGAAGAATGGCGAGACTATACGCACAAGTTTGGCATTCAATTCCACACTCCTTTCATGAAAGGTGATCCATTGTGGTTT
>LKGT01012026.1_pt1 | contig 11104 bp, 7 predicted proteins | sample 503861 | NCBI WGS metagenome assembly LKGT01 (sample SAMN04113194, study PRJNA297058) | marine sediment metagenome | biome: marine benthic biome; feature: marine benthic feature; material: marine sediment; isolation source: sediment sample collected at the water-sediment interface from the South... ...
CAATTTCAATGTTACCATAACAGATGGTTATGCTTTAAAGTCTTATTATGATAACCGTTTTTTGCACGTGGGACCCCCCGTTTTCCCCACAGCCCAAAAAACAGTCGTTTATTCCTGGTTAGAAGATACCCGGTATCGGCAAAATCATGGGGTTAATGTTGGTTCTGCCGGTGGAGTAGGTGTTGGTGGTTATCAGACTGGTGCCGGTGAAGTTAATTAACAAAATATTATTTGGCCTTTGATAAATTACAAATTTTAGGGAACAGAATTAACACCTTTTTATGGATTCCCAATCGAGCAAACAGCTAATAAGCAAACTTGCTAACGACATTCCACCCCATCTATTCGGGGAGGCGAGGCAGCAGGTGATCAGCCAGAATCTTGAAGAACAGCCGGATGAAACCAAAATCCAACTCAAGAAGCACCTGGATACTTTTCTCAATCGAATGAAGAAATTAGAGGCCTCCGATATAGATTTTGGCGGACCCGGATGCGYAAAGCAGATATGGTTTCGGGTACACGGCAWCAAAAGACCCGAGCCTGATTTACAAAAATAYGARCTGACGGAAACCGATATTCTAATCAGTAATCTGTTARCCAARTCCGAATTAGCGCAGCTTTTTCGGAAYCGCTACCTGGATATTTCCTATCRGGTTTATGAAAGTGMWGAAAAGCATTGGAGCAGGTTTCGGGCGACGCTTTACTTTGAGCTRAATCATTTAGCTGTAAACATGCGGCGAATTAATGACTCGATTTTTCAGTTTTCCGAATATGGTTTCAATGAAGAGGTAGCGAAAGCCGTTAGCTTGAAATACCAAAAATCCGGACTCATTCTGGTAACCGGYATAACCGGTTCCGGGAAAAGTACAACCCTGGACTCGATCATTGACGCAAACAACAAAACCATGCCGGCCCACATTGTCATTATTGCGGACCCGGTTGAGTATGTGCACGTTTCAAAAAAATCCATCGTGAAGCACCGGGAGATTGGGCGGGATGTAAATTCCTTTAAAGAAGGCACGATTCAAGCGTTGCGACAGGATCCGGATATTATTGTGATTGGTGAGATGCGGGATGCAGACACAATCATGACCGTGTTAGAAGTTGTAGACAGCGGCCATAAAGTCTTTACCACTTTGCATACATCAAGTGCTATAGAAAGCATCGATCGTATTCTTGGTGAAATTCCACCTGAAGAGCAATCTCGAATTCGAGAAAGATTGGCGGACGTTCTTACATGTGTCATATCCCAAAAGTTAATACCTAGTGTAGATGGCAAGCGTATCCTTGCCAAAGAAATTATGCTTACAAATTCAGCGATAAAAACCGCTATTCGCAACAATAACATCGGAGAAATTTATCAAATTATCCATCAGTCCAACGACAAAGGCATGAGTACGATGGAACAAGACCTGGCTAAATTACACGCGAATAATGTCATCTCTTATTTTGAAGCCTATATCAATGCCAACAATAAAAAGAGATTAGAGGATTTAATAAAATACAATTATTAGCCCAATATGAAAATTAAAAACGCAATTGGAATTTCAATCAATGGAAATAATGTAAAGGCAGCTTTTCTGAGCATTATTAAAGGAAAGGTCTATATCCAGGGGCTTCAATCTACAACACTTCGGGCTCCTTTGGAAAGCAGTCTTCCAACGGACGATAAGGGTGAACAAAATATTGAAAATGATCTGGAAAAAGCTTTTGATATTCAGCAGCAACCCGATGACGACGTAGACACTAGTTCTGATCTTGCCATCAAGCCTATTAAAGACAGCAATGTCAGTGTTATATATTCTCTACTTGACAAGTTTAAGGACATCACTACAAAAGTGGGTATTAACGCTCCTGTTCTGACCGTTAAATACGAAATGGTGGATGCGGACGCGGTTCCTAAAGATAATAAAGGATTCAGGGAAAGAATTGGTTTTGGTGAAGGTAATTCGAATGCCGTTCACAGTTCAAAGTATCATAGAATTAATTCAGAAAGATCTCTGCGAATCGAGTATGAGCATCATCCTCCGGTCTTAGATCTGATCGACGAAGTAAACCAATTCCGGCGCGGCAACTTAAAATTGGAAATGATGGATACAAACGAGCTCGCTCTGGCTTTTCTTGTCGCTAAGTGCTATAAACTGAATGAAGAGTATACCACTGCGATCATTTATATTGAACCTGATTTCTCAAGAGTCATATTCTTAAGCGGGAAAAAAATACATCATATAACCCCGATTATCCATAAAGGAAGTATCTCGAAAGATGTGCTGCATGCGGTCTATAGCAAAATCATTTTTGCTCAAGATCATCATTTCGTTCCCGAATTGGACAAAATAATTCTAGCATCCCGCAGTGCAAAACTAAAAGGGAAAACCTTCTTCAAGCAAAAATTTCCATCAGCCAAGATAAGTTATTTTAACTCAAAATTAATCGACTCCCAATATAGTTTCGATAATAAAGGTCGTTTGTTTTCGCAGTATGCAATTCCAATTGCTTTTGCATGGAAGCTGTTACAGAAGAAGTCAGTCTTTTCGAAACTCCCTAACCTGCTGCCGGATTATATATTGGAACGTCGCCGGATGCCAAAACTGGCATTTCATGGTTATATACTTTTATTCCTTTTGGCCATAACAGCGTTTACTTTCACCTATTTGGTAGTAACCAAAAATGTCCAGATCAGCAAAATAAACAGAAAGAACAAGATTATTGAAATGCAAATCGAAAACAACAAACCTCTGGTGGAGAAGGTGAAGTTTTATGGTGATCAGATATTCAAATTAGAGAGCAATATTGCTTTAGTAGATAGCATTAGTATGAATTATGATGAAACATACACTTTCTTGAAACTTCTTAACCAAAGTATTCTGAAAGCAGGAGATGTTTGGATTCAGGATTTGAAAATTGATGGAAGAACTGTTGAATTAAAGGGGTATGCCAAACAGCGAGAAATAATCCCAATACTCTCGGAGGCATTGGGCGGAGCAAATCTAAAAAAAGTTACCAGAGCTACCTTGCATGAAAAAAGAGTTTTTAATTTCCAGTTAGATAAAAATATTGGTATTAACCAGGATACTCAAAATTTGCAGTTACTTATAGGCTTAACAAAAGTAAAACAAAAGAAGCCAAAGTCAACAAACGGCACGGTGGGCACAAATGGGCCCTCAAAAAAGGGCGGAAAAAGTAGTCGACCTGGCCGCGAAAAAAACAACTATTAGAGATGACTTCTATAAATATTTCACCCCTAACGGGGTTCAAGCATCCGGAACTCTTAATAGTAGAATTGCACAGGCCAGGTTTCAAATGCTTAATAACCCCGTAGGGTGACATGCAGGTTAACCAAATTAAGAATCATTACACTAGAAAACAACATCGGTTCTAAATGTTTGCAAAAAGAAACAGCATCACTTTAGCCGCTCTCTGGTTAATTCTGCTGATAATCGGCGTTTTTTGGTATATAAATGACACGAGAAGTCTTGTCGCCATGATAAAAGAGCAAGTGGAGCTTTCCTCCGCGTTGAAGGAATCACAAAAAGAAATAAAAAGACTGGTAACCATTGAGAAAAAACATGCTGAGCTCAATGATCGTTGGTTAATCTCGGAAAAGAAAATCATTTCAGCAGATGAACCGGCTTTTTCGCTTTCCTATATAAACTGGATAATGTCGAGAAATAATCTCCCGATTGATTTCGATTTTACGCTCAACAGCAAACGTAAAATGAAAAGTCATACAACGTTCGTTTATACACTGAACGGAGAAGGTAGCTATAACAATATAATGAGGTTAATTTGGTATTTAACTTACGAACCGATTTTATACCAAATTAATTCCATCTCGCTAAGAAGAACATCGAAAGGTCAGGATTTTCTCATATTCAACATTAAACTCCAGGGATACTCAGTCGAAAATGATCTTGAGCTAGACGGTTATTCTGAGCTAACTGCCACTCTCCAAACTGATATTGAGTCACACCATGACATCTTTAATCCCCTGGTAAAACCGCAGCCAAAGATAGTTAAAAGGGAAGTGGTTAAACCAACCTTGCCGCCCAAAAAACCRGGGGAGGTTAATGTAGARAAGGCKACTTTAAAGGTCGTAACAAACAACTCCATTTTCATAACYGATGGTGGTGRCCTAAAAGAATTAAAAGTTGGCGATGCAGTCTATCTTGGAAAACTAATYGGMATCAACCAAGGCACGAACGAGGCAACCTTCGTTATCACGAAATTCGGACGATCTCAGTCAATTACAMTAGCCCTGGATTATCGAAAATAGGTTAAGGAATGAATTATAAGTATCTTTTTTCCTTTGGAATTTTACTCATTATTATGCTGGCGGTGACCTCTTTTGGGATTCATGCCCAGGAATCCATCCCACGGCAGTATGGAGCTGATGAATTCGTTTCATTAGACAGCAGCGTCCCTATGCGGACCGCCTTGGACATCTTAAGCAGGTTTAGTTCAAAGTTTGACAATAAAATTCTTATCGACCCGCAAAACCATGCCGGAAGGGTTGCAACCATAAACGTCATGGTTAACAACATGTATTGGAAGAGAGCCCTCGAATACATTTTGCGTTCCAATCTTTTAAAATATGTGGAAAGGGAAAAGTACTATGAAATCGTTCCTTTAGGCGCCTCGCGCGAGGAACAAACAGAGCAGATTAATCCCCACACGAAAGAAATTGAAATCCACGCCATATTCTTTGAAGCAGACTATCAATCTTTGCTCGAGAGCGGTATCGATTGGTCAGCGTTGGAAGGCGGCAGAATACGATTCGAAGGAAATTTTGGCAGTGAAGTGTCCCAGGATCTGTTTAATGCAGGATATGTCGATAGTTTTGGGAATTGGGATGTTTTCGCTCTCTTGCGGGTTTTCGAAAGCTTGAATAAAGGAGAAATTATTGCGAAYCCCCAAATAAGAGTTCTCGACGGGCAACAAGGCAAAATCAAAGTAGGTACGGATTTCTTYTTAACMGTTMGRGATTTTGCCGGTAATACGAGATTCACACAATTTGAATCCGGAATTATTCTCAATGTGCTTCCAACAATAATAGAGCGAAATGATACAACATTTATTCATTTCGACATCATTACYGAACGAAGTACMGTTTTTCCMGATCCGGTWAGYGTAACCAAGGCCACTACCGAAAGTCGAACCCGCGTACTCCTTTTGGATGGTGAGGAAACTGYTATCGCCGGGTTGTTYTCAAATGAAGARAGAAGTACAAGAAAAGGRATACCCATATTAAAGGATTTGCCASSGTGGTTTTTTGGGTTGCGCTATCTATTCGGCTATACAAAAAAAGAAGTGATCAAAAAAGAATTGATTATTTTACTCCGGGCAAAGATAGTGCCGACCATCGCCGAACGTATGGCCAAGCGAAATATCCAGCAAGATTTTCTGCAACAAAAAAGGCGCGAATTTGACAGACGTTTGCGACAATTGAAAAAWAAGAAWAGYWCMAGTACGAACGGTTYATACCGACGTCGTTATCCRAACTCCAAGACGAGAGGAAARTAGTGAMCGAAGTAAGAMTTCTTAATAAYAGGTACCAAATCCTGTCCGTTATTAAGGAAGGYGGTTTTGGGATCATTTATAAAGGATMTGACAATGTCCTGGGCAAGGACGTCACTATAAAAGAAATAAAACCCGAWCTCTTGGGCGAYCCAAAWATCATCGARCAATTCAAAARCGAAGCYCGTCACGTYGCMAAAATGAAYCATCAAAATATCGTGCATATTTTTGATTTCGTTCAAGAGSAWGGSAATTTYTAYATARTAATGGAATATATTGATGGTCTGGACTTAAGCGCCTTGATTCAGAATTGTAWRARAAAAGGCACCTTTATTCCYCAACACATAACTCTACACATCATAGCCGAGGTRTGCAAAGCCCTGGATTATGCCCATAACTGCCGCAACWYAGACAACAACGARCCTTTAAATTTAGTYCACCAGGATATCTCGCCGAGTAACATAATGATTTCAAAAACCGGACAAATTAAGGTTATTGATTTCGGCCTGACCGGGACTCATGAAAAAGAATTTGCAGACGACAACCTATTGTTTGTCCGTGGGAAACTGCACTATATGTCGCCCGAACATGTAAACAATGAACAAAAACTTGACCGGCGCTCCGACATTTTTTCATTGGGCTTAGTGCTCTATGAAGCTTTGGAAGGAAAAAGATTTTTTCATTTACAGAGTGCTCAAAAAATAATTGAAACACTGAGAAACGGCAAACTCAAAGTAAGAGATCTAAGGCTTACCCCAAAACCTTTGCGCAAGATTGTAAAAAAGGCTCTGGAAAAATCGCCAGATGAGCGCTACCAAAATTCAAATCTGTTTTTCATTGACCTTGTAACTCACCTCGCTTCTACCACAGACATCACATCAATTGATTCAGAGCTGATCAATTTCATCAGACAACATACTCAAACTAATGGCAGCAGCCGCTCCCCTCTTGCGGACGAAAAACCTGATATTTTAGATTCACTTTTGGAAGAGTACGACAATGAAGCAGACAACCTTGAACGACCGCCAGAAGAAATGACTTCTGCAAGAACTTTAGAAAAAAAACTTCGGCCCGCCGTGGAACCCGCGGCTGGAATCCTGGCCGATAAACCAGCTGACAGTATTACAAGCTACTTTGAAGGAGAAGATGACGTCAAAACAATAATCGACGTCATTCGTCTTTCCGAACGTGGCAATAAAAAATCATTGGTCCGCGGCGGGATTGCGGCAGCGGGATTGCTCATACTTTTCTTCTTTTTGGATATTGCATTTCAATGGACCGCCAGCGGTACAGCACTCTACGATTTTATTTTTCCTCCGGCGATAAAAATCACTTCSGTACCCTCAGGCGCTAAAGTSTATTTAAACGAAAAAATRCAGGCCGGMGMGACGCCAATCACGATCGACAAAATTCAACCCGGCGTCTATCAATTAAAACTCACTATAGACAAGTACAACCCGATTGTTAAATCGCTGCTTATTCCGAGTAAAGGAGATATCAAAATACTGGGTGAGCAAAGTCGTCATGGAAATCAGCCTTATAATTTCAAATTTAAGACAAACTTAGAGCTTACCTCCACCCCACCTGATGCGCAAGTCTTTATAAACAATATTAAATATGGCCTTAATACGCCGTGCTCGATTACCTGGGAGGTAGGTGAAACTTGTGAAATTGAATTAAGAAAAGCGGGATTTAAAGACTTGACCGGTTTCAGTTTGGATACTGAAAACATGATCGAAGAAATCGATGACAGAAGAATCTGGAAATTTGAAATTGAGGAGAAACCAACTGTTCGATATAAGCTTGCTGGACTTTTTTGGAAACATATCACAATCAACTCCAAACCTTCAAATGCAGAAATTTATTTAGATGGCAATACCAAATCGATTGGCAAAACAGGAATAAACACCAAAGTTTTCCTAACTGCGTTATCTCACAAACTTGTTATCAAAAAGAGAAGATACAATTCAAAAACCATTACGTTAAATGTAAACGAATCCACACCGGAAGAAATTTTTGCCACCCTTACGAGACCGGTAAGATTTCTTGCATATGACGCTACAAACGGAAAAGACAAAGACTTGGGGGCAATCGTCTCCAGGCTGAAAAGAAACGGCAAAACCGTCATGAAAGGAAGGCGAACGCCTTTTAAAATAAATTTACAGGCTGAAAATTACACCGCAGTTTTTTCAAAAGAAGGATTCAAGGATGTTACCGTGAAAATAGCAAAAAACGAAGAGGCTGTGGTTGCCAAGTTAGAGCCTTTGGAAGTTCMATTTTCAATTATCATTCTCGACGATGAATTGAATCTACCAATTAGCGCYGTTGAAATCCGTTTTAAATCCCTGGATGAYCCCGGTAATTCAAAAGTGYTCYTTGATATTACAGACAGCGAGGGCACATGCACTGGCGGYCTGATGCCCGGAYTATACGTGYTACAAACCAGAAAGAACGGCTATGCTTATCAAGAAAAATCCGTTAWGATTGAAGCCKCTGATTTAAATTTAATCGAACTCACCTTRAGAAAAYTATAATGAAGGGRAAGTGATGCCGAAGTTAATTTTGAAATGGAAGGCAGAAAYTATTAATGAATACCTTTTAGATGGGAAACAAACCGGGTTTACAATCGGTTCTGATGCCACCAATGACTGCGTTATAAACGACAAGAAAGTAGCCCCGAATCACCTGAAGCTCGAATTGATTAAGGGTTGTTATTATTTAGAAAATCTGGACGGAAATTTTGAAACTGACCTAAACGGACGGTCATTACTTAGTCGCGTACAAATTGTTGATGGTGATGATATCGGGATCGGCGAACATAATCTTTTGTTCGAGACTGCAGCTACCAGCACCCTTGATTTGCCTACAGAGGATCTTGAAGTAATTGGAGAAGACGAAATCCCCGACAAGGTTGAGCTGGATCCGTCCAAATCGTTCAACTTAGATGAAACCTCTGCAGTAGAGGACATCACTCGCGCAACATCTACAGGTTCGGAAGAGTTCTACGAAATAGAAGAGTCACCAGAAGATACATATACAGAAGATTTGAACACCAGCACTCAAGAAATTACCACCAGTGTTTTGACAGCGCAATTTCCGCCGACCAAATCTTTATACCTTCTTGCGATCTACGGCCCATATATAGGAAAAAAATTTCCTTTGAACAGTCTGGACACCAAAATTGGTCGCGACTTGACTTTGAATGATATTGTTATCAGAAATAATGATAAAGGCGTACTTGACCCGAGTATCTCACGCCGCCACGCGACCATAAGTAAAAAGAACGGACACTACTATATAAGTGACAAGAGAAGCCAGACCCGGACCTATATAAATCAGGTGAAATTGGGCCCTACAGATGAAATTATGGTTCACGAAAATGACGAAATCGAAATTGTCAGCGACCAAAAAAGTACAATTTTCAGAGCCTTAGCCGAAGGAATATTTAATCCGGTCCGGCCCCAAAAGGCAGGCCTTTGGTGGACCCGAAACAAATTCAGATTCGGAGTTTATCTGTCGTTAATTTTTGCGCTGATCATGTTAAGTGCCCTCGGCTTATCATTCAAAATGAGGAATGCTGCCGGCAACACTCCGGATCAACTAAAATTTATTGAAGAAACCTGGTATCAAAACGAGTCGGGTCAGGKTAGCTCTCCTGARAAATCAAGTCTRGCTTTAGCCGACGTGACCGGYGACGGRAAAGTCGATYTAATTTTCACAAACSCACTCGGCCACCTCATTGCATTARACGGAGTCACCAAAGAAACCATTTGGTCCAAGAAACACTTTTTTGTCCAAAAAGAATTTTCCRTTGTGCTTGCCGATTTAAATATGAACGGTCTGAAAGATGTGCTGGTKGTCGGGCAAGATTCTCGGTTACATGCTTTTGATGGTTCYATCGGKGCGGAAATTTGGCTTAGCCCGATTTTGGGAGGAGYCATTTCCGGGTCTCCGATTGTCGAGGATTTGAACGGTGATGGACTCAAAGATGTGGTGATTTGCAGTCGGAGCGGTCAAATCCATCTGGGGTATGGTAATATTTTCGATTTAAAATGGCAAATAATAGAAACCGCCCTTACCATCAATTGCGTCCCCACTGTTGCAGATTTGGATGATGATGGAATACCTGAAATAATTGTTGGAACCGAAGAAGGTAAAGTCATAATAGTTAACGGCAGTTCAGGCATTGTTTCAAGAGTTTTCGATTTCAACGAAGAAGTTAGTAAAGCAACCGGTGATTTAGCGAAGCACAGCATTAGGAACCCAATTGTGATCGGTGACTTAAATGAGAACGGTGACTTAGATTTATTGATTGGATCAGCTTCAGGCGACTTCATTGCTTTTGAAGGCTCCAGTTTAAAGCGCATCTGGCACGAAAATCTTCCAGTCGAAAATGAGAATACTGAAAATGTATCTGCCGCTTTCGGGAGGTTTAACGAAGATCAAATTGATGACGCTGTACTCGTTTCAAACCAAATGGTACGAGTTATTAGTGGCTCGGGCGATCCCAATCAACAAAAAAATATCTTGTGGGAACATCGTATCGGCGCCGATGATTTTTTTATCACACCCGTGTCTTTGGCAGATTTTAACAAAGACAATTCAAATGAAGTTATACTGGCAAGCCGCAAGGGAACCGTTTTCATTTTGAACGGAAAAACCGGGGAAATTATTTCACAACTTTATAATGCAGAAAACCCCGTTATCTCCCCCATTTTGGKGCAGACTTAGGTCACGACAGTTACTTAGATCTTTTMTTCATTAGAAATGATGGTAATATTTATAAAATCCAAAGCAATTCACCGATTCAGGAAAACAGCGTGGTTTGGGGACAATTATATAATAATGAAAGAAACACCGGAAATTATGATTTTCGACCTCCTGATCCGTTTAAATTTGATATTTTAATTGCAACGTTCGGCTGTATGTTTCTGGCTGTCGGTCTTCTTACCTTTCAAAGCTATAACTCCAGACTGAAGTTATTTTCTTCTACAAAATTAGAGAGCAGTAGTTAAAGGGTAACAAAGTCCTTTATTGAACCTTGTACTGAACCGGGATGGCGAAGCAGAACTTACAGATGCTTATTAAATTAAGTGGCATCTTTTTGTTACTCTTAATTCAATCTGCAACTATTTTGTGATCACTTCCGTCCTCAAGTACAACTTTAATGATACCTTTGTGTTTCTTCGAGTTCCAAAGAAGTGCTTAGGCCTTAACTGTCTCCCACATAACTTCCCTTTCAAAATTTTAGTTATAAATATCTTCATTTAGACACCTTGCCAAACTCCAATTTCAAATTAAAAAACTTAGTCAGTAACTCGCAATTTATTTCGCTTCCAACCAATTCGGTCCCACACCCACATCCGCTTTAATTGGAACATCGAGTTTTAAAGCGTTTTCCATTTCTTGTTTAACTAAAACTTTGACCTCCTCCACTTCTGATTTTGGCGCTTCGAAAACCAGTTCGTCATGCACTTGCATGATCATTTTCGTTTTGTAATTCTTTGCTTTGAGCTTTTTCCAGATATTGATCATTGCCACTTTAATCAATTCGGCAGCAGTGCCCTGGATTGGTGTGTTAACTGCC
>LKGT01004306.1_pt1 | contig 11101 bp, 13 predicted proteins | sample 503861 | NCBI WGS metagenome assembly LKGT01 (sample SAMN04113194, study PRJNA297058) | marine sediment metagenome | biome: marine benthic biome; feature: marine benthic feature; material: marine sediment; isolation source: sediment sample collected at the water-sediment interface from the South......
CCGATCTCAACGTCGACGTCGAAAACACCGTCCCGAACCCTGACGTTTCCGATCCTGCTTCGGCAGACGATCGACCCGTTAGCTGTTTCAAGTTCGCCTTGCAGCGCCAGCATGAAGCTATGCGAATCGATAATTCCTGTGGACGGCGAGAGCAGCCCCGCCTCGCAGCGGACCGCTGGCTCCATATTCAAGACGTCGTTGCAAGAGAGCCACTTGAGATCATTGACACCGTTCGCGTTCGCCTGGGCAGCATATTTTTGAAGTGACGGTAAATCGGCTGCCGATGTGGCAACGATAATCTTACCTGTTCTCTGAAATGCCACTTGCCTGTCCTCGCAGTATCGGTACAACAATTCCCGGCCTGCAACACAAAGTTTTGCTTTCAGTGAATTTTCGGGATAGTAGATACCTGCGTGAATGACTTCCGAGTTGCGGCTGCTCGTATGACTCCCAATATTAGGCTCGGCCTCAAGAATCACCACTTCCCGCCCGGCTAATGCCAGGCGTCTGCCGATGGCGATCCCTATGACGCCTGCTCCAATAACGATGCAATCAAGTTTCTTAGGCATGCGATTGCTTGCAACGGACCAGGAAATTCGGGATTACTGACTCAGATAATCAGAGATGGAATCCACCACATAGTCTTGCTGCGCACAAGACAGCTCAGGATATACCGGCAATGACAAGACAGCATTCGCCGCGGCCTCGGATTCGGGCAGGTCACCTTCCCGGTAASCRWRTTCCTTGAAGCACTCAGGAAAGTTGTCCAGACTGAATCGGTCGTAAATGGTTTCATCGGTCATGTTTGCCTGGGCGATGAACTTTGTCGAAGGGTAGTAATATCCCTCCTCCTGCCAGTGAACCGCGATTTGTGCTTCTGACGCCTCAGTCTCTTCTTTTGCCATGGCCTGATCTCCTCAAAATGAAAGATAGTGCTAAAGTCTCGTCTTCGATGATTCGCGAATCCGCCCGCGTTTTACGCGAACTTATTGTGTTCAAACCGCGGGTTTTTCCCTAACCGTTCAAAACGGGCCGTGCACGCACGGCCCGTCGCCAATGAGCCATTCTTTCTTCTAATATCCTGGGGCGCCGGTTAACACCCACCGTGCCGATCCAAGGACCCACGTGCAGTAACCGAGCTACCGACACGCACCGTGGGGCGAACGCAAACAACAAGATCACCTTGTCGAGCTGGCGGTCGGTTTCGCGGATCTGGGCCATGACACTCCGGTTGGGCCAAGAATTGTTACTAAAAGTAACAAAACTGCCGGCGGAGGCCAAGGCTATCGCTAACTGTAGATCAGGATTCTGCTAGAAATGCGGCGCTAAAAACAGCATGCCTCAATACATGTGCTGCCCACCATTGATATCGATAGTGGAGCCGGTGATAAAACTGGCATCGCCACTGGCCAGAAATAACACCCCGCGGGCGATCTCGCTGGCTTCGCCGAGCCGCCCGACCGGGATGGTGGCAACAATCTTCTGCAGCACCTTTTCTGGTACGGCGAGAACCATATCGGTAGCAATATAGCCGGGGGCAATAGCATTGACGGTAATCCCCTGCGCTGCGCCTTCTTTGGCCAGTGCCTTGGTGAAGCCATGGATGCCCGACTTGGCGGCGGCGTAATTGACCTGGCCGTACTGGCCGGCTTGGCCGTTGATTGAACCAATGCTGATAATGCGGCCAAACTTTCGCTCGCGCATCCCCTCGATGACCGCCCGAGACATGTTGAAACATGATGACAGGTTGGTCTGGATAACCTGGTTCCATTTTTCGTAGTCCATCTTATGCAGCGTGCCGTCACGGGTAATGCCGGCATTGTTGACCAAGATGGTAATTGGTCCAAGATCGTGCTCGATTTGGCGAACGCCTTTTTGGCAGGCGTCGAAATCGCTGACGTCGAACTTGTAGTTGGGGATACCTGTGCGCTCGGTAAACGCCTTGGCGGCTTCATCATTACCGCCATAGTTGGCGGCAACCTTATGGCCAGCATCGTTCAACGCGGTGGCGATGGCCTCACCAATGCCTCGGGTGCCACCGGTAACGATTGCGACTCCACCCATGGTGGTTCCTCCTCTGTGGTGTTGTCTCTAAGTTCTTGACATTAATAGCAAAGATAATATTGCTGCACTGCAGCAAACAAATTCCTACGTTCGCACTCCTGGGATCGTATGTCAAGCAGCGTGCTTTGAGTTGCGACCAATTGGTGAGATGACCTTGGTTTGTGGGGCGTGGGGGTGTCCGCACGACTCGCACAACCCTCGCTATATGATCTCGAAGTAGCGCTCCATCTCCCAGTCGGTGATGTGCTTGCGAAATTCACGCTCCTCCCATTCGCGGGTGGCCGCGTAGTGATCCACAAACGCATCACCGAACCACTCGCGCGCCATCTTCGATGCTTTTAACCGTTGCGCCGCCTCCCATAAGGTAGCCGGCAGCTGCAGACGTTTCGGGAATTTTTTTTCGTAGGCATTACCCTCTACCGGCGGCTCCGGCTCCAGCTTGTGCTCGATGCCATAGAGCCCAGACGCGAGCGCCGCCGCCAATGCAATGTAGGGGTTGGCGTCGGCGGCAGCAATGCGATACTCGACACGCTGCGCCTTGGCGCTTCCGGGGATCACGCGCAAGGCACACGTACGGTTGTCGATACCCCAGCTGGCCTCGGTCGGCGCCCAGAAACCGGGAATCAGGCGCGTGAATGAATTAACGGTTGGCGCTATGAGACTTAGAAGCTCTGGCAACAGCCGTTGTTGGCCGGCCACAAAGTGACGCTGGATATCACTCATGCTATATGGCTTTCCCGAATCATGAAACACAGCGTCCTCATTAGCGTCTTTCAACGACAAGTGGATGTGACCGCTTTGGCCCGGCCAGTCGGGTGACCACTTTGCCATAAACGTCGCCATCAGATTGTTGCGCTGGGCCAGCACCTTGGCAAAGGTCTTGAACAGTGCCGCCTTATCCGCCGCGCTTTCGGCCACATCAACCGCGATCGCTGCCTCCAGTACACCAGGGCCGGTTTCCTCATGCAGCCCTTCCAACCCGAAGTCCATGGCTTCACACATGGACAAGAGCGCGTGGTAGAACTCGGCGTGGGCCGAGTTGCGTAATACGGAGTAGCCGAAAAACCCGGGCGCCAGTGGTTTGAGGTTGCGGTAGTTCTTTTCGCGCACCGAATGGGGCGTTTCCTCGAACAGGAAGAACTCATACTCAAGCGCCGCGTACGGCTTGTATCCCATACTATCGGCCTTCTCGATCACACGCCGCAGCATTCCGCGTGGGCACAGAGCTTCCGCTGGGGGCGCAAACTCGCCCAGGAAAAACAACATATCGCCCTCAAACGGGATGTTGCGGCAACTCTGCGGGAGGATTCGCACCAGGGCATCCGGATAGCCTGTGTGCCAGCCGGTGAATGTCACATTGTCGTAGAGCTGGTCGTACGAATCCCACCCCAGCACGACATCGCAGAATCCGAAACCTTTGTCCAAGGCCGAAAAGAACTTCTCACGCGACATGTACTTGCCGCGCAACACGCCATCGATATCAAACACGCCCGCCTTCACATGAGACAGCCCAAGCTGCTCGACGATGGCTTTGGCGTCGGCCGCGGTACGGACGTCTTTTGGTTCCATGGCACCCTCCAAGAACTGGATTCGTTATTGGGCTCGCTGGTACACGCGAGTCCGCGCCGGTCCATGTTCAGACACAGTCCGATTTAAGTCGAAAGGGATCACGTTTCGCCCATCTGTACGATCGCGATCGTTCGCAAGCTGTGGACGGATTAGCGTCAACACCCAGCCCCTTGCTTTGGCCGCCTTCGCGCGCTCGCGTACCGTGAATGTCTCTCGCGGAAGCCGCGAGGTAGACAAGCGCTGCTTGTATCGTCCGCTGCCAGCAGCCTACGGGATGTCAGGCCCGAGGGCAACGCCCCAATAGCCATACGAGTCGAAACACCAGCGTGACAAGCTGGCAATTTCTGCACGAAAATGTAGCCTAAAGATAGGGATGGAACAGGCCTAAGTGCGAACCAGTCACATGAGCGAGAACCGCATAGCGATCGACCGACCAGCGCCGCTCATCGGTGTCACCACCTACGGGCGCAATGAGGACAACCGTTTTGAGCTGCAAGGGAATTATATTGACGCTGTGCGGCGGGGCGGCGGCATACCGCTGTTGTTACCACCCGGCGAAGCTCGATGGCAGCAATTGTTCCAACATCTGCATGGCCTAGTGCTGACGGGCGGGGGCGATTTGGATCCTAAGCATTATGGCGGTCAAGATCATGAGGCCATCTATATGATGGATCGCGAACGCGACGCGAGCGAACTCGCCTTGGGGCTTGCCGCGGTTGAGAACGGTCTACCGACGTTGGGGGTCTGCCGGGGCGCACAGGTGCTCAATGTTGCACTCGGCGGCACTTTGTACGAACACCTGCCAGACGCAGTTGGTGACGCCGTGGCACATCGTGCCCCGCCACGCGAACCCGTGGCCCACACCGTCAAGGTAAAAGCGAATTCCCGATTGGCAGACATCGTTAAGGAACTGGAGTTTTCTTCGATGTCTTGGCACCACCAAGGACTAAGGGACGTTGCGCCTGGGCTTGAAGTGGTGGCGCACGCGCCTGATGGCGCAATAGAGGCGATTGAAATGCCGGATCATCCCTGGTTGATCGCAGTACAGTGGCATCCCGAGCTGACCGCGGCCCATGATCCGGTGCAACAGCGTCTATTCGATGCCCTGGCGCATGCTGCCTTGGCGTCGCAGAACACGACCAGGCAACACTAGATCAACGAGCGCTGTGCGGCCAGATTGGCCACGCTGGGTTGGCGCTGGGCACGTCACCCCTAACAGAGCCCACAATGGCAGCAACTAAACACATCGCTAGCGCGAGCTTAGCGGTAGAGTTATCGATATCGTCCCTCGGTTAGGCCGGCTGGATGTTTCTCCGATTGTCGGACTCCCGGATCCACCAGATGACGGGCAGTGCAAGCACGACCATCCAGGCCTTGCCGACAATTTGACCCGCCAGGAACTCCAGGCTGCCGAAGGCAAGGTGCAGGAAAACAATGCTGTCTACCACCAGACCCAGGGTGCTGCTCGCGAAGACGGCGAGGACGAACCGGCGTTCCTGAAGCGGCGTATAGACGGCGAAATCGGCCATCTCTGACAGGAGAAACGCCGTCCCCGAGGCCGCCACGAGGGCAGTGGGGGCAACAACGGCGGAGAGCACGGCACCGGCCAGGATGGCGGCCACGGCCCACAGTCTGCCGAGGCGTCGCTGGACCAGGTCGCGCAGCACCAAAGCAAGCCCGACCATCAACACACCGCTGGGCGCCATAAGCTTAGGCGCTACCGGGATGAGGCAGGGACCCTGGGGCACGCAGGTCAACCCGACGTTGCCAATCATCCAGTTGGCCATGGGGATACAGGCCGTAAACGCGAGGAGGTAAGCGTAGCCTTCTATTCTTAGCCGGGTCATAAGTTATCGGGGCCAAGCTCGAGGCATCGAGGTTCAGCGTAGATGCGGTGTTCGCCGACGTGGCCAGGCCATGATGGTAATAAAACAAGCAGTCGCAGCCACCACAATGGCAGGACCGGCGGGAATATCCCATCGCAGAGACCCGAACAACCCCGCAACCACTGACAACACACCGATAATTGCGGCAATTACCGCCATCTGTTCGGGCGTGGCAGACAGTCGCCGCGCCGCGGCGGCCGGTATGATCAATAGTGAAATAATGAGCAGAATACCCACGATCTTCATGCCTACCGCGATAGTGCCCGCGATCAGCAATGTGAAGACCAGCCGGGCACGCGTCACTGGTACGCCTTCGACCTCGGCAAGATCCTCGTTAACCGTAGACGACAGAAAGGAACGCCAGATAAGCGTTAGCGCCGTGATGGTCACTATCACGAGCGCATAGATCACAATCAAATCTTCGACCGACACCGCAAGCACATCGCCAAATAAATAGGACAACAAGTCGACACGTATACCTTCGATAAAGGCCAACGCTACCAACCCCAACGCCAAGGCACTGTGCGCAAGAATGCCTAGCAAGGTGTCGCTTGCTAATAATCGTTGACGCTCGAGCCATACCAACAAGATGGCGAGTAACAAACACAACACAAATATGCTCACCGTCAGATTGATACCAAGCAGTAAACCGAGCACCACCCCCAGCAACGCCGAGTGCGATAGTGCTGCGCCAAAAAAGGCCTGTCGCCGCCACACCAGGAAGCAGCCGAGCGGTCCTGCCACGAGCGCGATGCCGACGCCAGCCAACATGGCGCGAATGAAGAAATCTTCCATTACGGACCTACACTACTGCTTCGCTTTGCTTCGTCGACCGGTACGGGTTCGCCGGCGACATCGTGACGGTGATCATGATGATGCGTATAAACCGCGAGGGTTTCCGCCACATGTTTGCCGAACAACGATACAAACTGGGGATCCCGTGCCACCGACCGCGGATGGCCGGTGCAACAGACGTGGCGATTGAGACAGACGACGGTGTCGGTCGCGGCCATCACCACGTGCAGCTCGTGCGATACCAGCAAGACACCATAACCGTAACGATCACGCACGTCGGCAATTAGACGATAGAGCTCTGATTGGCTTGACACATCAACCCCGGCCAGCGGCTCATCTAGAACGAGAAGATCAGGTTGACGTAATAGCGCACGCGCCAGCACGACCCGATGTAGCTCTCCCCCCGAAAGCTCCGCCAGTGGGCTATCCAGTACGGCACTGGCCCCGATCTCGCCGAGCAGGGTTTGCAACCGTGAACGTGGTGCGCGGGTACCCAAAGTTAAGAACCGCGCTACTGTAATAGGCAGAGTGGGATCTCTGTCGATATGCTGGGGCGAAAAACCAATGCGCAGACCCGGCGCGCGGACCACGTTTCCCGAATCCGGTGTCATTAAGCCAAGGATTGTTCGCACTAACGTCGATTTGCCCGACCCATTGAGCCCTACTAAGGTCACGATCTCGCCACGAGAAACCCGCAGGTCGACGTTGTCGAGGATTAAGCGGCCGCTGAGCCGCACGGATAAGCCACGTGCCTCGATCAAGGTATCGCCTTTGCCTTCGGTCACCATCCTTGTTTTCGCCCCGCGCATGGAATGGTTAGATTATGTTATTTTATAACATTACGTTGGATATGAACCAGCCCTTAGACCCAAAATCACGTTTGTACATTCGATGCTGAATCGCCACCTATTTACGGCTGCGCTTGCTGTGCTAGTCCTGTTCCTGTGTACAACCGCAAGCGCTGCGCCCAAGATCGTGGCCACCATCATGCCCATCCATTCGCTGGTGGCAGGTGTGATGCAAGGCGTTAGCGAGCCTGACTTGATCGTGCGCGGCGTTGCATCGCCACACCATTACCAACTACGGCCATCCGATGCTGCCAAACTCCAAAACGCAAGTGTCGTTTTCTGGGTCGGCGGATCATTCGAGACGTTCCTGCAAAAGCCCGTTAGTATCTTGGGTCACAACGCACGCGTGGTCACGCTGATAGAGACGAAGGAAATCAGATTGCTTCACAATCGGAGAGGTGGTGCCTGGGAAGACCACGACGAACAACATGGAGAACATGCGGGACATACAGAACACGAAAACGAGCTTGGACACCAACAGTTCGACGCACATCTGTGGCTAGACCCCGAGAATGCGAAGAAGATCGTCGATTTGATCGTGGTGGAACTGAGCGCGGTCGATCCTGTAAACGCCGTTACCTATATATCCAATGGCGGGCAGCTCAAGCACCGTATTGAGATGCTGGCCCTTACCCTAGCCAAGCGCTTGGCCCCAGTGCGYRACACGCCATACGTTGTATCCCAYGACGCCTACCAGTATTTGGAGAGGTACTATGGCCTGAACGCGGTGGGGTCGATCACYGTRAGCCCAGAACAACRACCAAGYGCCCAACGCCTTAAAGCATTGCGGGTGAAAATCAAAGAACTCGGCGCGCGCTGTGTCTTTAGCGAACCACAGTTCGAAACCGCGCTCGTGAAGACGATGATCGAAGGTACCAGTGCCAAGCGTGGGATTTTGGATCCACTTGGTTCGATCTTCCGGCCAGGAGCTGACGCCTACTTCGACATGATGAATGCCAACGTATCGGCGATTGTCGATTGTCTATCCAAAGGGTAGGTTTGCGTATTTAGTTTAAAACTTGCTTGGCGGATGACGGCATCGCCTTGAGAATGAGCTGCGGATCGAGGCGTCGTTTGAAAAGATTTATTCGCCAATCAAGATGCGCACCGGTGACCCGACCGGTGGCGCCGATCTCTGCGATCACATCGCCCTGTCGTACATACTGTCCTTCTTTTACAAGAATGCGATGCAAGTGTATAAAGGTCGACGATAGACCGTGGCCGTGGTCTAAGATCAAAGTCCCGCCGGAATAAAACATGTTCGGATTAGTTAACGTCACAATACCGCTCGCGGGCGCGACCACCAGTGTTCCCACCGGTGCCGCAATGTCGAGTCCGTAATGTGGCCGGCGTGGCTCACCATTTAGAATACGCTGGCTGCCGTAAACACCGGTGATACGACCTTTAGCCGGCCAGATAAAACCTTTGAGAAAATCGGTACGTGCATCATCCTTAGCGCGTGCTTCTTTTATTGACGCGCTCTCACGGTGAATTCGCGCCAAGTCCTCTTCACTAGGACTAATCTTACGTGGCGGTAACCCATCGATGCGCTCGATCTTGTATTCACGTTGACCAACTTTGAGTTCACGCCATTCTCGACTACCGTCAGCAAAGGTGGTCACGAGCTTAGCTTGCGCCGGCGCATCACGACCAAAGCCGATAAGGAACACACCATCCTTCGAGATGCGAACCGGTTGACCATCGAAGCTGACCTTGGCACTGGGGTCGGTCCGACCCTGCATCAAACCGCCTTGCACCGGCTGACCTTGCAACTCCAACGTGCCCGCCCATAAATGGCCAACCCACGCCACGGACAGCACTAGCGTATAAAGGATTCGATTCATAGCAATCGATGTTGCAAGGGTCATGCCGAAACATTGCATTCAGAACAAAGCCCCTTGATTTCGATGGTCTGGGTATCGGCACGAAATCCCAACCTTTTGGCATCCTGAGTTAGTGCTTGAGTAATTGCCGGCGCGTCGATTTCGGCGACGGCATTACATTGGCGGCAAATGAGGAATTGGCCAATATGGGGCTTGCCGGGACCACCACAACCCACATAGGCATTCAACGACTCGATGCGATGCACAAGGCCTGCCGTTAGCAAGAAGTCTAACGCCCGATACACGGTGGGCGGCGCGGCGGCGCGTCCATCGCGACACAATTCGTCGAGAATATCGTAGGCCTTCATCGGTATGTGTCGACTCCATACCAGCTCGAGCACGCGACGCCGCAGTTCAGTGAAACGTAAGTGTTGTTTTCTGCATGCCGACTCGGCTTCGGCCAACGCCAGATCAATACATCGATCGTGATCATGCGAACCCGTCTTAAAGGGCACAAGCACACGTTTTTTTGGCATGAGCACTCCCGTAGTCAATCATCGTGTTTGTTATAATATAATGTCTTTGGCAGACTAAACAACGACTATCAGTCACAGGCGTTAGGCTTGTAGCCTACGACACCAGAATCAACGCACGCCGTACAGGCGCTCGAATACGTCTTCCACTCGCTACTTGCCCGTCGTGCGCACACCGGCACATACTCGTGGGTACCCACCTCGGGTCGTGGTTGCGAGCATTGCGTGAGGCCATGGTCGGGTATATCGGTGCTACCGCCGTTGGATGAACAACTCGCCGCACACGAAGATTAAACCTAAGGAAGGTCTGATTTATTCAGACCTTCTGGCGATACACGGCTAGAATTGTTCTGACGTGCAAGGATGCACTAATGCCGCGGGCGCAGGGACGCGCAGGAGCGGCCTACAATCCTTTGCATTTCCTCCGTCTCGACAATTGCTCCGGCAACTGCTCCTTGCGTTGCCCTAACTTCCTGCATCCATGCAGGTCGCCTGCATTGTTCTACCTTCCGACATCCCTGTCGGTCGCATGGAGGTCAGATGTGCCGCCATTTTCAACGACTGCAAGTCGTTGAAAATGAAGGAAAGCGAAAACCGCACTTTTCGCTTTCCCTACTCTGAGAAATCCTGGATGGATTGATTCAGCGCTTCCCTAAGTGAATCGTTGTCCTCATGTCAGTAAAGCATCAAAAGTTGTGGCGATTGTGGCTAGCATTTTACCTGGCATGGACAGCGGCCACAGCAGTATGGATATACGATGATGCTAAACAAGCGACGCAGATTTTGTTGAAGTCTAACGATCTCAACGTAGATCACCAGATTGCCGCTTGTGACACAATGAACAAACTTGCGGCACAGGAAGGGCAAGATCAGAAACTGATGGAACTTTACTTCACTGTCTATCAGAAAACGAATTGGGCAATGTTCTCGAGGAGATCAGAGCTTTCGATGCGCTCGAGGTCTACTTTCTTGCCGAGAGAGCAACCGGTGGGCATCCCCATCTCGATGACAGTGTTCACCGCGTATTAGGAGATTGCGCGAGCGCACGTGTGCGAATCGACGAGATAACACGTGAAAGAAATGCCGCGACAGCAGCACTAGTGTTTTATGCGGGAATCGTATTTTTGCCGCCGCTTGTCATGTTACTGATTGGTACCGCATTCATCTGGATGCCGTCGCAATTCAAAACCAACTAAACAACCCACATACCTATGAATTCATCCACTGGCGTCGACTCGAGTTGCGCTTGGTCATTGCACACTGAGAATATCCGTTCGCACTGCGCAAGATTCAATCGTGTAGCGATATTGCGTTCGAACTTGGCATTGAGCAACGGGATGCCCTCGCCGCGGCGACGCCGATGACCCACCGGATAGTCCACTTCTATTCGATCTGTCTTGGTGCCGTCTGCAAAAAAAACTTGCACGGCATTGGCGATCGAGCGTTTGTGGGGATCGAGGTAGTCTTCGGAGAAGCGTTCGTTCTCGTTCACCTGCATCTTGTCACGCAACGCATCGATGCGCGGATCGGCGGCAACGTCGTCCTCGTAGTCTTCGGCTGTAAGGTTTCCCTTGATTAACGCT
>LKGT01012023.1_pt1 | contig 11098 bp, 12 predicted proteins | sample 503861 | NCBI WGS metagenome assembly LKGT01 (sample SAMN04113194, study PRJNA297058) | marine sediment metagenome | biome: marine benthic biome; feature: marine benthic feature; material: marine sediment; isolation source: sediment sample collected at the water-sediment interface from the South......
CCACCAATAGCTGACGCCAGGACCAGAGACCGCTCAGCACAAACACCAAGAAGAATATGCCCTGAAAAACCGGCAGCGCGGTGAGCACGCGCTCTGGATTATGGGGGAGCAGCTCAGCCGGGTATATGCCCACGCCGGCTAAAACCTGTTGATAGCTCCAGAGCAGCACTCGCCCATACGCTCCTCCTACGAGAAACCAGACGCCGATACCGCCTGCCACGCTGCTCACATCGACCTCCTCCAAAATGAAACCGCTAGGAGCGCCTTCATCGTTCCATCCTCCTCAAAACTTCGGCGAAAGCCTAGTCGAAAAGGGCTGACCTTGCAGGCGCACGTTTGGGGTACCGCGGTGGCACACCCAGGCTTCGCTGCTACTCAAGCAGGGCGTTCATCGCAACGACGCCTCCATATACACCTGGTGAGGGCCTTGGAAACCGCTATACCAAATGGGCTTTCCAGAGTCGTTCGGACGCGGCGCTCGGTAGAGGGGATGAATGGCTCCCTGTGTGGCGTCTTCGACGCCCTCRGGGGATCGATGAACCCCTGCACCGCTGCGGCCTTCCCGCTGACGATCACCCTGATGGATCCCTCGGGCGCCACCCGGACCATCGAGGTCCGCAGTGCCGGGAGCGTGCGGATCCAATGAGAAAGGCAGACGGGTTCTCCCTCGTCGAAGTCCTGATCGCGGCCGCGATCCTTGCCGTGGCGCTCCTGGCCATCGCCAGCATGTTCCCCATCGCCCACACCAACGTCGATTGGAGTGGCGATCAAACGGTGGCGGTGACCTTGGCCCAGCAGCGGATTGAGACGCTCCGGAATCAACCCTATATCGCCCTGGCGGCCGGGACCACTACCGAAACTGCGATCCCCGGCTACACGGGCTACACCCGGACGACGACGATCCAGGTGGATATCCCCACCCCGGGAGTCAGGCAGGTGGCGGTGACGGTGGCCGCCCCCTCGGGGCGCAATGTGCAGGTGCTGTCCCTCATCGCACGGTGACATGAAGGAGGCGGACGAAGTCGTCATGAGGAAGCTCCAAGACCAGCACGGTTTCACACTCCTCGAGATGTTGATCTCCTCCGCCATCTTCGCCATCGTCTTATTCGCCATCTACACGATACACATCACCAGCCTGGACACCTCCATCCGCGGGGTCAACAAGATCGAGGTCCAGCAGAATGCCCGGGTGGCCAAGGAACGGATGGCCCGGGAGATCCGCATGGCGGGCTATGATCCCTCCAGTGCCATCCCCGTCCAGGGATCGCCGACGGCGGTCCAAGTCGCCACGGCGACCACCCTCACCTTCATCGCCGATGTCACCGGGGATGGCCGCAGCGATCAGGTGACCTACCAGCTCCAGGGGACGCAGCTCATYCGGGAGTCCGCCTCCTGGGTGGGCGSRGYCTGGACCCCCACGCCCCCCGYCAGCAGTGAAYTGGCAGATAGTGTGATCACGTTATCCTTTAYCTACTAYGATGCGARCGACAATGTCACCGCCACCCTCGCGGCCATCCAGCGGATCACCATCGGCATCACCACCCAGGAGGCAACAGGGGGCATGCAGCARACCTTCCCCCTCACYCTCGATGTGCGGCTGAGGAACGCGTGACCAACAGGAGGCTSTCGTGARGCTGRTCAATGAGCAGAGAGCAGTACTTCCCAAGGARCTCGGGGAGAGAGGGGTCGCTCTCGTCGTGACGCTTCTGGTGATCAGCCTCCTCTCTMTGGTRGGGWTCRYSTTYCTCACSCTCTCKSTCACRGAGAACACCATCGCGTATAACGAGATCCATGCGACGCGGGCCTTCGGCATCGCCGAGGCGGGGCTAGCCCACGGCCGGCGGTATCTCCCGGAAACCGCGGCCACCACCGGGTTCGATCCCCTCCTGGTGGGCTCGAGCGGCACCCCACCCACCTCCATCCCCGTGGCCGCCCTCCAAAACCTCAGCTCCTTCGGCGCAGGCCAGGGGACCTACAGCGTGTCTGTGGCCAACAACACCGCAGCCTATCAGGCCGTCACCGCGGATCCTGACCCCCAAGATGATACGGATAGCCGCGTCTGGATCACGGCCCTGGGCACGTACCGGGACTCCACCCGGACGGTCCGCGCCCTGGTCGAGGTCACGACTCTCTTAAGTCCCCCTGCCGCCATCGACTCCCTCGACGGGTCGGACTCGGGCGATCCTACGGAATTCGATTTTAGCGGGAATGCCTTTCAGGTGACGGGGTATGACACCCCCCCGCCTCAGACAGCCGGAACCTGCGGGACCGCGGCGGCCATCAAACCCGGGATCGCCGTCGAGTCGGCCCCGGGCCTGACCGAGCTGGACAGTGAGATCGCTTCCAACCAGGAAAACAACATCGCCGGGGCCGGCGGGGACAAGAGTATCGCGATGGAGCCGTTACCCACCCTCGCCCAGCTCCAGGCCCTGAAGGCCGCCCTGATCCAGCAGGCCACCGTCATCTGGTCCGGCAGCACCAACATCAGCAGCGACGTCGGCAGCCCCACCAGTCCCGTGATCGCCTATGCCGACGACCACCTCGACCTCCAGGGCAACGGCGATGGATATGGCATCCTGGTCGTCGAGCGTCGCCTCCGGATCCGGGGCACCTACAAATGGGAGGGCCTGATCCTCTTGGTTGGACAGGGGGAATTCGAAATCGAGGGGACCGCCGAAGTCTACGGGGCCGTCCTCGCGGCCAATACGGGGAGCTACAGCGGCAACTCGGGGGAGACCCGGGTGACGGTCAAGGGGAATGCCACGGTGGCTTACAGCAGTCAAGCCCTCTGCCGGGCTTCGACCGTCATGCCCACGACCATCCTGGCCTGGCAGCAACTCTAGGGCCGGTACAAGGACCTGACCGCCGGACACCCACTCCGACTGACTCTGTTGCCCACTCTGCCACGGCCAGCATGCAACCGGGCCTCATGACGGTGAGGCAACCTCGCCGCCTGGGAGGACAGGGGTCGATTCCCAGTGCGCTCCCGCTACTCGGCAGTCCCCGATGTAGCTGCCGCCTCCTTCGACAGGATCTGGAACGGTTTGCTCGCCTCCCCCATATAGATCGAGCGGTGGGGGAAGGGGATCTCGATGCCTTCCGCGTCAAAGGCCTTTTTCAATCGCCGCCGGAACTCTCGCCCCACGGTCCACTGCTGAATCGGATGCGTCTTGAGCCGCGCCTTGATAACGACTGCGGAATCCGCGAAGTCATCCACGCCAAAAACCTCAATGGGTTCCAGCATCTTCGGGCCTAAGTCAGGATCTTGTCGCATCTCCTCGGCCACGCGCACCATGACCTCGACGACGTGGTCGGTATCCTCCTTGTACGCCACCCCAACATCGATGACGTAGCCCGACCACTCCTTGGTCATGTTGGACAGGGTGTTGATCGTGCCGTTGGGAAAGATGTGGACCACTCCCGAGAGGTCTCGCAACACGATCGTCCGGAAGGTGATGGTCTCCACGAGCCCCCCCGTTCCATTGACGATGGCGACATCGCCGACCCGCACCTGGTCTTCCAGCACCATGAAGAATCCGCTGATCACGTCGCGGACCAGGTTCTGGGCCCCAAAGCCTACAGCCAGCCCGATGATCCCGGCACCGGCCAGGATCGGGGTCACATCCAACCCGATCTGCCCCAGGGCAATCACCAGAACGACCGCCCACAGCAGCACGAGTGCGATTGTTCGGAGCAGGCCAATCAACGTCGCCACCCGTTTTCGCGCCTGACCCGGAACAGGCTCGGTCCTCTCCCCCGCCTTGATGAGTGCCGATTCGAGGCGACTCAAGAAAATCCGGAGAAAACGAGCGGAGACATAGCCAGCAATCAGGATTAATCCTATGCGGAGCGCGGATGTCCCAATGCTGACAAGAAACGGTGTGACAGCCTCCATGGAGATTTCCCTCATCGCATTCCCCTCCCTTCCAGGCAAGATGCACACCCTTCTCAACGATCAGGAGCGATTGCACCCCCTTCAAGTTCAGACATATTTGGGCAGAGCGGACACTGGGCGTTAGGTCAAATTGCTCAGGCTTCAGGCATCTCCGTTTCTAAATGAGGCTAAGGAGGCGTAAGGGCTGAGGGTGAGATCCTGGCGTAGGTCCGTTAGGGTCTCTGCGGGATCAAGGGGAGGCCGCTTGAGTGCCACGCGCGCTGCACGTCCGGAGATCAGTGGGGTCCGACCCAACCGTTCCTCAGGCCCTAAAGGAGGGAGAGGAGCGAGGGCCCAAGCAAGGCCAGCCCGAGGAGGATCGCAGCTCCCACAAGCAGCCACGGCAGCCGCCGTCTCCAGCGCTCCCGCCGAATTTGCTGGTGGGCGAGAGCCCGCCGCCGTTCCTCGTCTCTCAGGCGCTGATATTCTCCGGCAGGGATGGGCATGTCCGGTCTCCGCGTTTCTTCTACCACGGACCCCTGATCCTGTCAAGGCGACGGCCGCGTCCCCCCTCACGCCCTGATGAGCAGCGCCAGGATGAACCCCTGAATGATCCAGCCGATAATACAGACACCCACGGCCCGTCCGGTGCTCTTATAATCAAGGGCTTGTCTCACAGCGATCACCATCGCAACCAGCATCCAGATGGCGGAAACCAGAAAGACAATCGGGGTCAGCAAAGGAATGATTCCCAGCACGCGGATCAGCCCCGGCGACGTGGAAAAGCCAATGGTGCGCAACAACTCCCCGATGTCGGCCCTCGTCTGCGGCTCGGGAAGAAGCTTGGTACCGATGATGTACGTCAGAAATGCCCAGATATACCAGCTGACGAGGGCAGCAACCGTTCCCCACAAAATGCCGGCGGTCCCCACGTGCGCTATCGCACCCACGCCGGCGGCAAGACTGGACAAGATGACTACGCCGGTCGCCTGGCCCATGGCTCCCTTGTCAGCCTCGACTTCTTCGTACAGATTCACATCAAGTTTCGCAGCCCGAATCATGCGGTCGGTGAAACTCGCCATTTCTTCCCCCGTTGCGTTATACGACGAAAGGCCCGTTCTGGTATCGACACGGCATCGAATCCCGGATGGGCCCGAGGACCCTCTTGCAGAGCCCACCACGCCCACGAGACACCCAGACGACGTTCCTCACCGGGATGGGTCACCCAAGCTGTTTACCACGCGGCCCGTCTCCGAAGTGTCGTAGCCGCCCAGGGCATCGACCTCCCTTTTGAACTCGTCGCTCCGGATCAGGTCGAGAAGGGGTCTCAGGAGAGGGTTGTGGTAATGGGGTTCAGGGATGATGAGGTCGTAGCGTTCCTTCAGGAGGGGGACGAAATCCAGGTCGAGGGCCCGGGCGGCGGCGAGGATGCCGAGGCCGACATCGGCGGCCCCCGCCTTGACCGCAGCGGCCACGGCCAGATGAGTGAATTCCTCCCGCTCGTAGCCGGTGATCTGCACCGGATCGATTCCCAACTCCTTCAGCTTATAATCCAACAGCACCCGGGTCCCTGCCCCCTTTTGCCGGTTGACGAACGCCACATCCTCCCGGGTCAGATCCAGAAGGGTGGTGATCCCCTTCGGATTTCCCTTGGGCAAGATGAGCCCCTGGTCCCGGTGAACCAGCGTGAGCACCACCATTTTTTCTCCTGGGAGGAGACGCTCCACGTAGGGAAGGTTATACTCCCCCGTCTCCTCGTCCAACAGGTGAGAGCCGGCTATGTGGGCCTCTGTCCGTTTCAGGGCTAACAGCCCAGCCAGACTCCCCACGTTGGTCGAGGAGAGATGGAGGGCGGGGTCTTTTCGCTGGAGGAGATTGGCCAACAGGTCGAGCGTGAGATCGTGGCTCCCAATGGCGACAATGGTCTTCTCGACCTCCTCGGGTCGGCGGAAGAGTTCGACAGTGACGGTCTCGCCCGCATGCACCCCCTCCGAGAAGCGGGGAATCCGGACGATGCCATCGGCCCGAACCAAAGACATGATCACCCCCGCCCCGCGTGAGAGTGGGGTCGCCACGACCTTATCCCCCACCCTCCCCACCTTGACCCGCAGGAATTCATCCTCGCCCAGGGGGGAGAAAATCTTTCGGGTGATGGTTGCCTGGAGTGTGAGCCGCTCCGGCACCGCCGTTCCCCGGAGGCGGTAGAGGACCGGCTTCACCAGCAGATCGCACGTGATGACCGCCGACACGGGATAGCCCGGGATCCCAATGACGGGCCTGTCCCGCGCGATCCCGAGAACGACGGGGTGACCGGGGCGGATGGCAATCCCGTGCACCAAAAGTTCCCCCAGTTCCTTGACGATGGCGGCGGTGAAGTCTTCGGAGCCCGCGGATGAGCCGGCATTGATGACGACCACATCGTGGGTCGCAATCGCCTCTTCCACGGTGGCCTTAATCTTATGAAAATCATCGGGGACGATATCGAAGCGCTTCGCCTCTCCCCCCCATTCCCGAATCATCCCACAGAGCATCAGGGAATTGAATTCAATGATGTCGCCCGGCCTCACGGACGTTCCCGGCGGGACCAGCTCGCTGCCGGTGGGGATGACGGCCACGCGGGGTCTCCGCCGGACCTCAACCTCGCTCAGTCCGCACCCGGCAATCGCCCCCAGATCCACCGGGGCGAGGGTATGCCCCTCAGGGAGGATCAACTCCGTCGCGACCATGTCTTCCCCCATCGCCCGGACATGGTGCCACGGGGGCCTGGATGTCAACCTCCTCCTCGCCCACTGGATACAGGTGCTCCAGCATGATGACGGCGTTGAAGGGGGGGAGGATTGGGTCACCCGTATCAACCCACTGAAACTGCTCCCGCGCCTTCAAGCGCACAGGATTCGTCTCTGAGGCACCCCGGCTATCTTCCGCACGGACGGAAATTCCATCCATGGCCGCCGCGTTGTAATGCGGGTTGGAAAGGGAGGCCCACACCGGCTTGGCGGTCACGCGCCCCAGGGCCCCTTCCACCGCGATCGTCTCGCCAGGCAAAGGCTGCACCAGGCCCCGGGCCTCCAGGGCACCGAAGAATTTCTGAAGCGCCTCGTGTAGGGGGACCGGTTCGAGATAGACCTTGCGTCGAGCCATCACGAAAACCGCTGCACCTCGACCGTCTGGTCCGCCGACAGGCCGCCCACGTTTAACGGGATGGTGAGCAGGCCGTGGGACTTCACCAGGGTATAGATCAAATTGGATTTGCCAAACACCGGCTCCGCCAGTACCTCTCCTCGGTCTTCGAAGAGCCGCACCGGGATAAAGTCTTCCCGCCCGAAGGTGGAGGCGATGTTCTTGATCAGGCGGGCCTGAACCGTGGACCGCGCCGGAGGCGCGGTCCCGACAAGGTGGTAGAGGGTCGGGCGAACGAAGAGGTCGAAGGTCGCGAACGTGGAGACGGGATTCCCCGGGAGGCCGAAGACCGGCTTGTCCCCGCAGACTGCCAGGATGGTGGGCTTGCCCGGCTTGAGGGCCACGCCATGCACCAGCACACCAGGGTCTCCCAGCGTTCCGATGATCTCCGCGGTCATATCTCGGGTGCTGACCGAGCTGCCGGCCGAGAAGATCAGGACATCCCCTTGAGCGATGCCCCGCTGTGCGGCCTCCCTTAAGGTGTCGTACTCATCCGGGATGATCCCCAACGCTTGGGAAATGCCCCCTGCCTGGTGGATCAAGGTGGCGATAGTGTACGTATTGATATCCCGGACCCGGCCCGGGCCGGGCTCGACCTCGGGCGAAACGACCTCATCGCCAGTCGCGATGATCACGACGCGGGGTCGCCGAAAGACGGAAACCATGAGGACCCCGACCCCCAACAGCCCTCCAATGTCCTGAGGCCGAAGACAATGGCCCTTGGAGAGGAGGCGCTCTCCCTCTTTGACATCCTCGCCCACCTGGACCACATTCTCGCCAGATGCCACTGGTCGGTAGACCTCGATCATCGTGGGGTCCACCGCTTGGGTGTATTCCACCATGACCACGGCGTCGGCTCCCTCCGGGATCATCCCCCCTGTCGGGATCCTGACCACCTCTCCGGGACGGATCCCCACCGTGGGAGCCTGGCCCATAGAGACTTCGCCACTGACCTTCAGGTAAGCCGGTAACCCATCACTCGCCCCAAAGGTATCCTGGGCGCGAACGGCATACCCATCCATGTTGGACCGGGGAAAAGCAGGAAGCCGGATCGACGACGAAACATCTGCGGACAAGGTCCGCCCCAGTGCCTCCTGAACGGAAACTTCCTCGGTCCCCAGCGCAGTTGGGAGATGATCGAGGAGGCGGCGGAGGGCGTCCACAGGTGTAAAGACCTGAAACAGCTCGGTCATGGATTGCCTCGGGGCTTTTCGCCAGATTATACCACGGCGAGGACGCGGCTCAATGGCAGAGACGGTCCCGAAGGGCCCGTCAGGGGGGGTACATCTCGAGGCTGATATCAAGGGCCCGAGGTGAGTGGGTGAGCGCTCCGACGGAGATGAGATCCACCCCCGTCTCGGCGACTCGTCGCACATTTTCCAGCGTGATCCCTCCAGAGGCCTCTATGAGAATCCTTCCCTGGTAACGCCGGACCACCTGCTCGATCTCCTCAATGGGCATCTGATCGAGTAGCAGGGCATCCGCTCCCCCCTCTGTGGCCTCCGTAGCCTCCTCCAGAGTCTCGACCTCGACTTGGATCTTGAGCAGATGGCTCGTCCGCTGTCGGAGTCGGGCCACCATGGCCTTGAAGGTTTCCCCCCGGGCCTTGACCACTGCCAGATGGTTGTCTTTCACCAGGATGCCGTCGCTCAGGCTCATCCGGTGGTTGGTCCCCCCGCCCATCCGCACGGCATACTTTTCTAGCCACCGCATGCCCGGAACGGTCTTGCGGGTGTCCGCGATCCGAACGGGCAGCCCGGCCACGGCGGCCACGTAGCGGGCGGTCTCGGTGGCGATGCCGGAAAGGCGTTGAAGAAAGTTCAGGGCAACCCGTTCAGCCTTGAGGATGCTGGCCAAAGAACCGCTGACGGCAACCACCCCCTCCCCCGGGGCGACCTGACTCCCCTCTGCCCGCAGCGGATCCACCTGTAGGCGCGGGTCATAGGTTGTGAGGACCGCAGCGAAGACCCACGTCCCGGCCAGCACCCCTGGCGCCCGCGCCACGGCCTCTGCCCTACCGTACTCCTGACCGAGGACCAGGGCCTCCGTGGTGGGATCCCCACTTGCCACGTCCTCTTCCAGGGCGGCCTCGATCAGACGGCGGACCTGAAGGGGGATGGCAGCTAACTCTTCTCGAGACATTCGTCCTTGACCTCACGGGGTAATTTCCGTACCATAATAACTGAAAAATGTCTCCCGAGGAAGACCATGGCGGTACTGACAGACATCAGCCGGGAAATCCTACGATTAAAGGAGGAGCGGAAGGCCGTCATCCTGGCCCATAACTACCAGGTCCCCGAGGTCCAGGATGTGGCGGACTTTACCGGAGACTCTCTGGGCCTCTCCCAGGCCGCAGCTCGCACGGACGCCGGTCTGATCGTTTTCTGTGGCGTCCACTTCATGGCCGAGACCGCGTCAATCCTCTGTCCCGACAAGACGGTGCTCCTTCCGGATCTGGAGGCGGGCTGCTCTTTGGCGGCTACCATTACGGCCGAGGAACTTCGGCAATGGAAGGCGCAGCACCCTGCGGCGGTCGTGGTGTCGTACGTGAACACCACGGCAGAGGTCAAGGCCGAGAGCGATTACTGCTGCACCTCGGCTAACGCCGCCAAGGTCGTCCAGGCCATCCCCCCCGATCGGGAGATCCTCTTCCTCCCCGATCTGTACCTGGGGGACTACGTCGCCAGGGTGACTGGTCGAAAGAACATCCGCGTCTGGCCCGGGGAGTGCCACGTCCACGCCGGGATCCGTCCCGGGCACTTTCAGAAAGCCCTCCACCTTCATCCGGATGCCGAAGAGATCTTTATCCATCCGGAGTGCGGCTGCACCACGAACTGCATGGCATTTGCCCACGAGGAGGACGGACTGCAGGACAAAATCCACATCCTCTCCACGAGCGGCATGATCCGTCGAAGCGAAGCTTCTCCCGCCCGGAAGTTCATCGTGGCCACCGAGACCGGCATCCTCTACCCCCTGCAAAAGGCGAATCCGAACAAAGTCTTTGTCCCCCTCAAGGAGGACGCGGTCTGCGAGTACATGAAGCGGATCACGCTGGAGAAAGTCCTGCGCTCGCTCCAGGAGATGGTCTTTCAGGTAAAGGTGCCGACCGGGATCGCGACCCAGGCCCGGACCGCCATCGACCGGATGCTTGAGCTCGCCTAGGATTCAGTCTTCCCCTTGCTTCCCTTCCCCTATCCCTCAGTCCGAAACACGGAACGCCCTGTGCTTCCGACTCAGCACAAACCCTAGGCGCCCTCAGGGGCCTCCTCCCGGGTGGCGGAGCGCCGGGTTTTCTCGATGACCCGGACGGCCCAGATCCCGACCTCGTAGAGGAGGCAGAGGGGACCGGCCATGAGGGTCTGGTTGAAGATATCCGGCGTGGGGGTCAGGATGGCGGCAATGACAAAGCTCAACAGGATGGCGTACTTGCGATTGCGGGTGAGAAACTTGGAGGTGACCAGGCCGAGCTGAGCCGCAAGGCTCATGAGGAGGGGGAGCTGAAAGATGAGGCCGAATGCGAGGAGGAACTTGACAGTGAAATCGATGAAGAGGCCGATCGAGAGCATCGCTTTGAGATGCTCGGTCTTATAGGTGAGGAGGAAGTTCATCGCAAAGGGGAGGACCACGAAATAGCAGAAGGCAAGGCCAAAAAAAAAGAAGACGGTCCCCAGCACGACAAAGGGGAGGGCATAGCGCCGCTCTCGCGCAACCATGCCAGGGGCGACGAAACGCCACAGCTCGTAAAGGATAAAGGGGATGGCCAGCAGGATACCGCTGAGAAACCCGATCTTGATATGGGCCCAGAAGGCTTCGGCAGGGGCAACAAAGATCAACTCTGGCGGCGGCTTCGAGAGGACGGCCACGTAGGGGTAGGTCTTCTGGAAGGCAAAGGTGGTCGTAAGAATCCGTTTGAGGAAACCCATGATCCGCTCGGAATGGTAGAAGGAGACGGAAAAGCCAACCCCGATGGCGATGAGGGAGGCGATCAACCGCCTTCGGAGTTCCTCAAGGTGGGAGAGGAAAGGCATCTTGTCTTCAGCCATG
>LKGT01005334.1_pt1 | contig 11088 bp, 9 predicted proteins | sample 503861 | NCBI WGS metagenome assembly LKGT01 (sample SAMN04113194, study PRJNA297058) | marine sediment metagenome | biome: marine benthic biome; feature: marine benthic feature; material: marine sediment; isolation source: sediment sample collected at the water-sediment interface from the South... ...
GCGTCGCCTTTCACCTATTTTGGAATGAACCGTTGGCTGCAATCTTTTGCATATAGAGTTGATATTCACTGGAGTGTGTTTCTGCTTACAGGCGCAGCAGCTTTATTGGTGATGTGGCTCGCAATCGGCTTTCAATCCCTCAAAGCTGCCATGGCTAACCCGGTTAAAGCGCTTCGTTATCAATGACGGGTTGTAGTTCAGCGGTGGCGGAGTCGTCAGCAATGAAGCTGCAAGACAAAAACAATCTTGCGAATTCATCAATCTCTGAAATTTCCACCTGTCTCGCCATCCGTTGAAACTGCTTAGTTATCCCGATTATTGAGAAACCTCTCGCAACCAGTCATTGATTTTGAGATCGTTAGAATTGAGAACCTGCTCCAGTAGTTCCTCACACGCGATCTGATAATACACACGACCTCCCAAAATAACGGCATCGATTCGACCAATGTTTGCAATATTTTGCAATGGATTGGCACCGAGTAAAATGAGATCGGCTATTTTCCTGGCTCGAATCGTCCCCAGACTTTTAGAAAAATAAGGTAACTTTAACGTAACCATTTTGAGAGCTGTACCAAAAAACAATGACTTATGTGCTATTTTCCAGAATACCATGGGCCTCTTAAGCCCAAGGTTCGGGGTTCGATTCCCCGACGACGCACAGATTTAAGTTAAATAAAAACAACACTAAGGCTCTTTCTTTTGAGGAGCCTTTTTTGTTTGTGATATGGACAAATATGGACATTTTTGGACTAAAATCGCACCCAAATCGCACCCACTTTTTTTATGTTGATTTATTCATTCATATAATCTTTGAATGCAAGAGAGTATAACCATTGCCCCGAAAGTAAGAATTGGGATTCGAGTCGCGCCTGGCGTACAAGGCTAATTTCAATACAATAGGAGAGAAGTTTTCGTTTTCAGGTTTTTTTGTAGCCGAATTACAGACAAATATGGACAAATTATGGTACAGTATCTACTATCCATATCCACGCATAAATGTATTTGCATTTCTCACACATTTATACCAAGAACGGAAATGAGTAATATTTATACCTAATTCATTCAGAAACCAGAACTTGTAATGCCGTTTGTCTTTGTTTGTTATCGATATTTTTTACTGCTAATGCTAAAGCGTTTCTACTGCCAACTAGAATAGCCATTTTCTTTGCACGAGTCAAACCAGTGTATATTAAATTCCTGTAAAGCATTTTATAATGTTGCGTGCTAACTGGGATTATCACTGAATCAAATTCACTACCCTGAGATTTATGGATTGTTATGGCATAGGCCAATGAAATTTCTGACAAGTCATCTATTTTGTAAATAACCTTTATATTTTGGTCATAAAATCTTATGGAACAACTATAGTCATTAGAATCAATGTATTCAATTATACCAATATCCCCATTAAATACATTCAAATCATAATTATTTCTAGTTTGGATTATTCTATCACCTGCTCGAAAGAATCGTTCACCAAGTTTTATTTGAATTTTTTTATCATCTTTTGGATTTACACTTTCCTGAAGTACCGAATTTAAATTATGTGTTCCTAGACTTCCCCTTACTTGAGGCGTCAGAATTTGTATTTCATAATTTTCTCCAAATTTTTCATAAATTGTTTTTGTATATAATCTTTTGATTGTTTCAAGAGCTGTAAGTCCATAATTTAATGATGACCATGGATGAATATTTTTTAAGATATTTCTAAACTCGTCAATATTTGAGGATGTAAGTGATAGTTTTTCCAAATCGACATGTCTAAATTTTTCAGGTATTGTCAATATTGGTTCATTTATTGATTCTAGATTATCAGGTTCTGGTATATAAAGATTTTTAACAGAGATCTGTTCTTCAACTTTATTCATTTGACCTGTTATTTTATTATCAGTTTTTAAAAAATATGATGAGCCATCAGACAATGTTTTATTTATTGCATTTTTAGCTTTCACAATAAATTTCAATTGTTCTTGGGTCGCCTCTTCAGMATCAATGAATASGCAGTCAACAGATTTATYCCAAATGTCRGGATCGTTTATTGGRCTTGATATTTGAGGTACGTTTCCTCTGTTAATTTCATGTGCAAATTTTATTATGCTTGATTTAGCAGCYTGTCTGAAAATYTTTGTCAATTTAAAATTAATTACATTTTTACAAGACAATAAATCTGACAATACAGAGCCTGSTCCAACTGATGGTAACTGATCTGGATCGCCTATAAAAAGTACCTGTGATTTTGRTGGAACAGCCCTTAGGAGTGAGGARGCAAGAGTAATATCAAGCATTGAACACTCATCAACAATTAAAAAATCACAATTTAATGGTGATTCCTCATTTTTTTTAAAACCGGCACTACCTGGTTCCCATTCAAGCAATCTGTGTATTGTTTTAGATTCAATCCCGATTACTTCACTCATTCTCTGTGCAGCTCTTCCCGTTGGAGCTGCCAAAAGAACATTTTTTTTCATGGCCAAAAGCAATCGTACAAGAACCTTGAGTATTGTTGTTTTACCACATCCAGGACCACCTGTTAAAATAGAAAATGATTTTTGTACAATGCCTTGAACACTTGCACTTTGTTCATCACTTAAAGTGATCTGTTTTAATTGACAATAACGGTTAATCCAATTTTGAATGCGGCTAATATCACAAAGAGAGTTCTGATTTATTAACAATTTAACTTTTTGAGAAACTTTTTCTTCATCATAATAAAGGGATTTAGAGTAGTAACAGTTTATTATTTCATCATCAATGGTTAGTGTTCGTGATTTAATATCATTGTCTTTTAGAAGGTTTAAAATGGATTTGTGAATAATCTCATCATTTTCCAATTCAAGTAATAGTTTAGCTTTTGTAGTGATTTGCTCTTTCGTAAGGTAACAATGTCCCTCATCTCTACTACTGGCAAGCACATGTCTAATGCCAGCAAGTATTCTTTTCTTTCCATCTTTTGTAAATCCAAGTTCTAATGCGATTTTATCTGCACCGAAAAATCCTATTCCATAAATATCCTGGGCTAATTGGTACGGATTATCTGAAACGATTTTAATTGAATCATTTCCATATTGTTTGAAAATTTTAACAGCAAAAAGTGTACTAATACCATGAGATTGAAGAAATATCATCACATCTCTAATTGCCCGATGTTCTTGCCAGGAAGATTGAATGTGACTTAACTTTTTTTCTGCAATACTTGGGACYTCTAATAACTTTTCAATTTTTTCTTCGAAGACYTGTAGTGTTYTATCTCCAAAATRTTTGACTATTTTTTTTGCAGTTTTAGGTCCCACTCCTTTGATAAGACCAGAMCCTAAGTATTTTTCTAATGCAGCTGATGATGCAGGTTTAATTTCTAAAACTTTGGTAGCTTTAAATTGWTCTCCATATTTCGGGTGRTTTATCCAATTACCGAAGAATTTCATACTAGCTCCKGCAAAGACCTGAGCTTGGTGAATTATTATAGGAATTATGGTAGATGGAGAATTAAAAGGAGCAACTTTTAAGACAGACCAACCAGTTTCAATGCTATGAAATGTGATACGTTCCACAACACCAGAGATCTGCTCTTCGTGTATCTGAGTTGTCAAACTAATCCTTAATTTTAAACTCTAAATCGATAGACAGTGGGAAGTTTTAAGAAATGCAAACTTTGTATCAAGGTCAATAGATTTTGATTTATTCAAACACGCAATGCTTGGTGTAATTGTTTATCTTTTACTACGAGGGCAGTTCACCGTTCAAATACCCGAGGGATAATAAGAAGCCCGAGGAGGACATTTCCATTAGATGCTATTAGTATTGCTCAGATTTAAGTATTGAAAGGGTTGTAGAAACGAGTCAAATTGCTAGCTGGTTCAGCACTTGACTGGGGGGAAAGTCCCAGACCACTGATCCCGTCGTTACCTATGAGCCGTAAATTCCTGAAGTTAGGAGAGGTTACGGCTATTTTTTTGCCCAGACGAGAACCGGCCCAAAGGGTACTGAAGGGTATCAAATGGTACCAAGAATGGCACTAAAATGGCACTCGAGTTTTTTCCCCATCAACTTTCTCTTTTAAACTTCTTACTATGTTACTTAATTTAGTAGAGCGTTGGCCTCCGGAGCCAAAGGTTGAGGGTTCGAGTCCCTCCTGGCGTACAAGGCTTATTTCAATAAAAATAAGAAAGAAGCTCTCACTTTCTGAGGACTTTTTTCTTTTCAGTATTCTCAAATTTACCCATCTTTACCCAAATTTTAACGCAACTTTAACGAAACCGACATATCCTCAAATGGGGCTCTAAGTTAGTCGGTAGAGGAGTTGATTTCAACCGACCCACTCCCTCCCTTGCTGTCATCCCGCTGACGACATTTCTTGACCTTCTCACCGCAACTATCTGCCTAACCACATTAAACGGCAATGTGGTCAGCTTAGAGTTGTTTCAGGGATTGAATATTTCTTTCCGAACCGGAAGCGCTTTTACAAAAAAAATAATTTAGACTATTCTAAAAAATAGTCTTGACTATACCTAAACTATTTCTTATATTTCCCGAAGTGACGTTCAACCCTTGAGAAAAACTTATGATTACCCAAACTATCCAGGATTATCTGAAAGTTATTTATAAAGCCGGTTCGCGCGGGGAATCCGTTACCACAAATGCGATCGCAGAAAAACTAAAGGTTTCACAGGCATCGGTTACGGCTATGGTTAAGAAGCTGGCAGACCTTAAGTTGATTCGGCACAGGCCCTACTACGGCGTAAAACTTACGGACGCGGGTCGAAAGGTTGCCCTGGAGATTATTAGGCACCATCGCCTACTAGAGCTTTATTTGGCTGAGGCCCTGGGGTACGAATGGGACCGCGTCCACGATGAAGCCGAAAAACTAGAACACGTAATCTCGGAAGAGTTTGAAGATAAAATGRCMRAAWTYCTMGRCAATCCAACKRCKGAYCCKCACGGSGCMCCGATACCAAGCAAAGACGGWMTCATAGAGRAGAGAACGTTAGAATGCCTTTCTGTTATTGATGCGGGTCAAAAAGTTCAAGTTAAGSAGGTAAGTGATAAAGATCCGGAAATGCTTCGATATTTGGGGGACMTCGGCATTTTCCCGGACGTCATGATTGATGTRATGGAGAAGGCGCCCTTTGGCGGCCCACTGTTGATCAAGGTTGCAGGTAAGGAATATMMYCTGGGYGAGAGAYTGACTGACAATATTYTTGTTTCTCAAACTCCTTGTAATCATTAAATACGGCTTCTTACTATGGAAAAGGACTMTGTCAAAAAAATCGACCGGCGTGAATTTCTGAAATACGGTACTGCCGGCACCTTAGCGGTTACCGGCGCTGTTACATTAGCGAAATTGGGATTGCCAGCGTCAAAAATTGCCTCTNNCNCCGCCAATGGTCAGGAAGAGATCTCTCATAATTCCAYACATGCCGGACAACTAGGAACCGTGGGGGATGTGATATCTGACTCATTCGATCCCTCAGCATTCTTGACTCATTTCGACACCGGTCAAGTTTCAAAATTGCCTAACGGACAAACCCTCAGGGAATTCAGGTTTGCGGCCATTGATAAAGAGATAGAGATCGCACCCGGCGTTTTTTTCCCGGCCTGGACTTATAATGGGCAGGTGCCTGGCCCAACGATTCGCTGCACCGAAGGCGACCGGATTCGAATTTATTTTTCCAACACCGGATCACATCCCCATACTATTCATTTTCATGGCATTCACTCGGGCCTAATGGACGGGGTGTTTGAAGTGGTGGAACCCGGGCAGGACTTTACTTACGAATTTGACGCCGCGCCTTATGGTCTTCATTTGTACCACTGCCACACTATCCCCTTAAAGCGGCATATACACAAAGGGCTTTACGGCGCATTCATTGTCGATCCCAAAGAAGGCCGTCCGACAGTCGACCACGAGTATGTTATGGTTATGAATGGCTTCGACACCAATTTTGACGACGACAATGAGGTATATGCGGTGAACAGTGTGGCTTTTCATTATCAAAATCACCCGATTAAATTCAAGGTGAACGACAAAGTACGGATCTACCTGGTGAACATCACTGAATTTGACCCCGTGAATTCATTTCATTTGCATGCAGAATTTTTCAACGTCTTTCGCACCGGGACAAGTTTAACGCCAAACGAGTATACGGACACCCTGATGATGTGTCAGGCCGAACGTCACATTCTGGAATTTAGCTACAAATACGCTGGCCGTTACATGTTTCATGCACATCAAAGCGAATTCGCAGAACTCGGGTGGATGGGGCTTTTTGAAGTCGAAGAAAGACAAGTTGCTCAAGATCCAATAAATGAGTCACGGGATAAGAATGGATAAGAGTAAACTAACTATCTGGCTCGCTGGCATCCTACCTCTCGTCCTGCTTGCAGGTTTGGTCTACGTATTCTTCGTCGTTGGACCGGCCGGCATTTTTGAAGCTGCTTTCCCCCCGATTGAGGAGTTAACCGTAGAACGCATTCACTTGAAACCTAACGAAATGGTCGTTCACGTCGTGAACGGCGGGCCGGATGCCGTAACCATAGCCCAGGTTATGGTCGATGAAGCTTACTGGCAACACAACATCGAACCTTCTCGCACCGTTCCTCGATTGGGTAGCGCTGAAATCACTATCCCCTATCCGTGGGTCGAAGGCGAGACTCATGAGGTCAAACTCATTACGAGTACGGGATTGACGTTTGCCAAAACGATAGAGGTGGCCGTGGAATCGCCTGAACCCAACGCGCGCTATCTCTGGACCTTCGTATTGCTCGGGACGTACGCCGGAATTATTCCGGTATTCCTAGGGCTTCTCTGGTTTCCCTTCTTGCGAAAACTCAACGACAAATGGCTCAATTTCTTTTTGAGTCTGACGGTGGGTTTGCTGCTGTTCCTTGGAGTCGACGCCCTGCATGAAGCCTTTGAAACCGCAGACCAAGTGGCCGGGGCATTTCAGGGCGGAGGACTCGTGACGCTTGGATTCTTGATCAGTCTGCTTGGCTTACAAGCCGCGAGTAAAAATCAGGCAGGTCAAAACAATACGGCAGGTCAACCTGATCATCTCTGGGTGGCTTATATGATCGCTTTAGGTATCGGCCTGCACAACTTAGGGGAGGGACTCGCTATAGGCACAGCTTATAGTGTGGGAGAGATTGGTTTGGGAGCTTTTTTAGTGATCGGTTTCACGCTCCACAACATCACCGAAGGCTTAGCCATTATCGTCCCTATTGCCAAGGACCGCCCCCGGCTTTGGCATTTTGCGACCCTGGGGGCTGTGGCTGGAGTCCCTACTGTTTTCGGTACGTTGATCGGCGGGTTTAGCTATTCTCCTATTTTTTCAACTCTATTCCTGGCGATTGGTGCAGGCGCCATCTTTCAGGTGGTTTATGCCGTTGGCAAACTCATGCTGCAAGAAACAAAAGTCGGGGTTGCTAATTTATTAAACTTTGCCGGCTTAGCTTTAGGCTTAGTAATCATGTACACCACAGCATTGTTTGTGGTAAATTGATTGAATTTGAAACCAACTTGAAACTTGAATAGGCGGTATCATGCGCGACCACATTAGATATATTTTGATAGCAGCGGTCAGTCTAACCTGTTTGGCCTTTCTTGGCATCGCACAAACGGTTGTACAAACTGAGAATCCTCAACCCACAATCAATTTCTCGAACACGATATTACCGCTTCTAGCGGAAAATTGCGCTGATGCCAATTGCCATTCAGGGTCACAGGCCTGGATGGATTTGAATTTAGCCGATGAAAAAAGGTATGAAAATTTAGTCAATCGGCCCAGTAAAGAAGTGAACGAATTGAAGCTGATTGTTCCCTTTAAACCGGATTCCAGTTATCTACTCCATAAAATTAAAGGAATCCAGGCCAAAGGCGCACGCATGCCGTACAAAAAAGAGTCCCTTACTAAGCAAGAAATTGCATTAATACAAAAGTGGATTAAACAAGGGGCTTTAAAAAACTAATATTTGAAAATATTTAAATTCAATTAATAATAATCATTTTAATCATTTGAGAAGAAACCAAGAATGTTATGTGTACTGGCATTATATCTAAATGCCTGTGAAGTAAAACTTTCTTGAACGTTTTATTATGGCGCAGATGGCGCGTCTAACTTTGTAATTAGCGAAATTTGAAATACGAATCCAAGAGAATATACCTTTACACAAATCGGCAATAACAAAGAACAGATAGGGAGGAACATAGTATGAACACGGGAAATAAAATTTTGTTCACGATTATCCTATGCCTTTTAACGCCCCTTGGTACTTTCGCACAAAACAAAGACAAAATAGAAGGACCGGTGATGGACAAACAGACGGGGGAACCAGTTAGCGCTGCAGAGCTCGACGTAGAGGAGCGGCTCCGAGCTCTTGAGCACCAGGTTGCCACTTTAGAACTTGAGCAGACATCTCCAACGGCGCTCTCCGGCTACATGGATTTCCATTACAACAAACCGAGTCCCGGAGATGCAATAGTGGACTTCCACCGTTACGTCCTGCTCATCTCGCACGAGTTTAGTGAATCTATTCGTTTCTACTCCGAACTCGAGGTCGAGCACGCGTTTATTAAAAGTGGCCAGGGTGAGGTAGAACTCGARCAGGCCTTTGTTGATTTTCACGTTGACCCTAGRTTGGCATTCCGGGCAGGAATCGTTTTGGTGCCGATGGGTATCCAGAACGAACGACATGAAGGTCCCGCCTACTTTGGTGTCGAGCGRCATCAGGTCGAGACAGTCTTGATTCCTACCACTTGGTACGATCCAGGTGTAGGCATCTTTGGTCGAATAGTCACAGGACTCGACTACAAGCTTTACCTCCTTGGCTCCCTTGACGGYACTAAGTTCAAAGCAAGCGGAATTCGGGGRGCKCGCTCAAAGGGCTTCAAAACCAACATYSATAACCCTGCCRTAGCGGGCAGACTAACCTATAGTGGGTTCAAGGAYCTGACCGTAGGGRCRTCGCTCTACTATGGCGACGTCGGACACGCACTCGSTATCTCTGTTTCGACCACGATTTACGATATYGACTTCTCTTATCGGCACCGCTYCTTGGAGCTCCGAGGAATCTGGACACAAACATTTGTCGGTAATGCGGATGACTTGACAGCGGCGATTGATGCCGAAGATGGCCCGATCGCMGAGCGGATGGAGGGATTCGGCCTAGAGGYCGCCGTTCAYCTTCTCCCCCAGRCGCATGAGTGGGATCTCGCCCTATTTGCTCGCTAYGAAGAGGCCAATACYCAAGCGAAGGTCCCTARCGGCTTTCTACCGGTGAGTCGGTTTGACCGGAATTGGATCACCGTAGGGGCGAGTTTTTGGCCTCACCCGGACGTGGTGATTAAGGTAGATTACCAAATCGGCCACAACGAAGATCCTACCGTGGAGGAAGGTGATTCCTTCAACATGGGAYTGGGATGGTGGTTTTAATTCTCTTCAAAAAATGAAAGGAAGGTTGATTATGAGATTTCTAAGCGCACAAGAAGAATGGATGAGCCCCATTTTCATTTTGGCCTTGGTTKTATTTGGGATATCTTCATGTACCTTGAAATCGTCATTYATAGACAAATTAGCTGAAGATGGGACGCACATTATCCAAATTGAAGCAGAGCGTTTCCAATATATACCATCTCAGRTYCGTGTACGTCAAGGGGAACGGGTTCGATTGATATTTAGGAGCCGGGACACGACACACGGTGTKGCCATTGCAGCATATCAGATTCGCAAAGACATTCCACCACGYGGTAAAGGGGAAACCATYGTAGAATTTACCGCGGACAAGGCCGGTTCCTTTACCTATCGCTGCTCCCATCTCTGTGGYGCTGGACATGCCATGATGCGCGGTACTCTGGTGGTTGAGCCTTAATTGGGGTCTGGAGTGTACCCCTGTGACTGGACAAGTTTGTAACTATCCAGCAGGCCATCTTGCTTCGGTCGATTTAGCATTTGCTCCCAATGGTCGTTCTCCTTCTGTCAGCCTGCAGCATCAATCAATGCCAGGAACAAATGCAGCCGATGGCTTGTTCAATATTGTAAGTGTTGCATTTCCTGGTGAGCTATCAATCCTCTTTAGCTTATTAAGAATCATTCTTATTTGATAAGCTTTGTTTTGAAATCAGTGGTAATGAGTAAGTCTAATGAGAAAAACTAAAGGAGGTATAAAATGAGCTTAAGAATTAACGATGAAGCGCCTGATTTTACGGCGGCCACAACTGAGGGCACAATTAATTTTCACGAGTGGATTGGTGATAGCTGGGCGGTACTATTTTCTCATCCAAAAGACTTCACGCCGGTCTGCACGACCGAATTGGGGTATATGGCCGGCCTGGCTTCCGAGTTTGCAAAGCGGAACTGCAAAGTCATTGGCCTGAGCGTCGATCCGGTGGAAAGCCACAACGGCTGGGCCAAAGATATCGAAGAAACCCAGGGTCATGCGGTTAACTACCCAATGATCGGCGACACCGATCTGGCCGTTTCGAAGCTGTACAACATGTTACCTGCAGATGAAGCGGGTACGTCCGAGGGACGCACCGCGGCTACCAACGCCACCGTACGTTCTGTTTTTATCATTGGTCCGGATAAAAAGATCAAGCTTATGCTGACTTACCCAATGACCACAGGCCGTAACTTTGATGAAATCTTGCGGGTGCTGGATTCCATGCAGTTAACCGTTGCGCATAAAGTAGCCACGCCTGTTAACTGGAAAAATGGCGAGGATGTCATTATCGTACCGGCCGTATCGGATGATGAGGCGAAGGGAATGTTCCCGGAGGGTTGGAAAACCGTTAAGCCCTATTTGCGCGTGGTTAAACAGCCCGCATAATAGTGCATCAAATTCAGGACATCCAAAAGGAAGCCATAAGGAGAGAGGCGCAGCCGGGTGGATGCCCTGGTTGTAATCAACCTAACTCAAAGACTTCTTCAAAAATCTAAAAGAAGGAGGAAAAATCATGCGAAATCGTCTGATTAACTTTACTGCCCTGTTTGTTTTAGCGTTGGCCGTTACGGTTTTAATGCAGAACTGCAAGAAACAACCCCCGGAGAAGTTCGAGCTCAAGATCCCCCTAGGGCTCGATGCGGAGGCTCAGTACAT
>LKGT01008115.1_pt1 | contig 11087 bp, 12 predicted proteins | sample 503861 | NCBI WGS metagenome assembly LKGT01 (sample SAMN04113194, study PRJNA297058) | marine sediment metagenome | biome: marine benthic biome; feature: marine benthic feature; material: marine sediment; isolation source: sediment sample collected at the water-sediment interface from the South......
TGGCGCCGGCATTGCCGCCGATGCCGAACAACAGGATCAGCACGACCAAATCGGCACCGACCACGGCCAACACCACCAACAGCAGGACCAGGCCGGGAAAGGCGAACGTCACGTTTACATAGAAGAGGATGGCGTGTTCGATCCAGCCCCTGTAATAGCCGGCAATGAGGCCGAATGCGAGGCCAATGGTCAGCGAGATGGCGGGCACCAGAATGCCGATGATCAGCGATATCCGGCTGCCGTATATGACCCGGGAAAATACGTCACGGCCGAGCGCATCGGTGCCGAGCCAAAATTGACTGTTCGGCGCGACGCCGGTATTGACAAAGTCGGTCGCCAGCGGGTCGGTCAACGGCAGCAAGTCGGCGGAAATCGCGGCCACGACCACGAGGCCAAGCCACCCAATACAGAGCCAATAGAGCGCGCCCAAGGGTCGTCGCACGGCCGAGCCCGCTTGCCGCCACGACGCCGCGGCCTGGTCGRKYGRCGGGAGCTCGGGCTGATGAAACCCACCGCCTACCTGGTCAACACCTCGCGCGGCCCCATCGTCGACGAGGCGGCCCTGATCGAGACCCTGGAAAGCCGCGCCATCGCCGGCGCCGGCATCGACGTCTACGACGTGGAACCCCTGCCCCGTGATCATCCCCTGCGCGGCCTGGACAACACGGTCCTTACCGGCCACACGGCATACGTCATGCGCGAAACCTACACCCTTGCCTATGGGGAGGCGGTCGAGGATATTCTGGCTTGGCTCAAGGGCGAGCCCCTGCGCGTGTTGAACGGCGGCTGAGGGGACGCCCCGGCAAGCCCATGTCCGAAGCGATCCTCGTCACCCGGGACGGCCCCGTCGCCACCGTGGTCCTCAACAACCCGGACCGGCTGAACGCCCTGACCAAGGCCGCCTGGGCGCGCCTGAACGATGTGATGGACGAGCTGTCGGCGGCGGACGAGGTGCGTTGCATCGTCGTCCGCGGCGCCGGTGACGCGGCCTTCGCCGCCGGCGCCGACATCTCCGAATTCCCCGCCCAACGGGCCGACGCCATCCAGGCAAAAGTTTATGGGGACAGTGTCTCGGGCGCCCTGGGCGCCATTGTCGGGTGCCGCCATCCGACGGTGGCCATGATCCTTGGCGTCTGCACCGGTGGCGGCCTGGAGATCGCCTGTGCGTGCGATTTGCGCATCAGCGGCGAATCGGCGCGCTTCGGCGCGCCCATCAACCGGCTCGGCCATGCGATGGCGTATCCGGAGATGGAGGTGGTCCGCCGCGTCGCCGGGGACGCCGTGGTCCTGGAACTTCTGCTCGAAGGGCGCATCCTGGGCGCCCGCGAAGCGCAAGCAAAAGGACTGCTCACCCGGGTGGTCGCGGACGAGGCGGTGGAGGAAGAGGCCTACGCCGCCGCCCGGCGCATCGCCGCGGGCGCGCCCCTGGCGGCCAGGTGCAACAAGAGGTTCGTGCGCCGCTTAGGCGAGCCCGAACCCCTGACGGCGGCGGAGACGGACGAAGGCTACGCGCTGTGCGATTCCGAGGACTACCGGGAAGGCCTGCGGGCGTTCCTGGCCAAGGAAAAGCCCGCCTTCAGGGGGCGTTAGGACCCTATAGGATTGTACTAGGACATGTTCGCCGAGATCTTCTCGATCATTGCGCCGGTGTTCCTGTGCGCCGGGATCGGCTTCGCCTGGGCGAAGAAGGGCGTTCCCTTCGAGACCGCCTTCGTCACCCGCCTGGTCACCAACGTCGGCTTCCCGTGCCTGATCTTCGGGACGCTGGTCAAGGTCGACCTCACGTTCGAGACCATGGGCATCATGGGCTTCGCCTCGCTCGCCACGGTGGCCGTGTTCGCCGCCATCGCCATCCCGCTCCTCCGGCTCCTCCGGCTCGAACAGCGCACCTTCCTGCCGGTCTTGATATTCGCCAACACGGGCAACATGGGGCTGCCGCTATGTCTTCTTGCCTTTGGCGAGCGGGGGCTGGCGCTTGGCATCGCGTATTTCGCGGTGAGCGCGCTCCTCGTCTTCACACTGGGCCCGGCGATCGCCGCCGGTACCGCCAAGCCCTCCGAGGTCCTCAAGATTCCGCTGGTGTGGGCCGTGCTTGCCGCCCTCGTCGTCAAGTTCCTGGCCCCCCCCTTGCCCGGCTGGCTGTTCAGGACGGTCGAGCTTTTGGGGGATTTCGCCATCCCCCTGATGCTGATCACCCTCGGCGCCTCGCTCGCCGGCCTGCGCATAGAGAGCCTGCCCAGAAGCTTCGGGCTTTCCGTGCTCAGGCTTGGCATGGGCTTTCTTGTCGGCTGGGGGGCGGCCGAGGTCTTGGGATACGAGGGCGCGGCGCGGGGCGTCCTGATCATCGAATGCGCCATGCCCGTCGCCGTCTTCAACTACCTTTTCGCCCAGCTCCACGATAACCGCCCGGCGGAGGTGGCGGGCACCGTGCTCGTCTCCACCGCCCTTTCGTTCCTGACCCTGCCGGCGCTGATGTGGTTCGCGATGACACCTTGACTCCCGCCCTCCATGCTAGTGTGCTTTCATAAACACCGGAGTCGATTTCCCCCTGTTTAACGGTTCACCTTCGCCATGAGCTTTGTCGCCGGACAGGCCCTTGCCTATTTGAAAATCGGCGTACTTGCATTCGCCGTCGTGGTGGTCGTGTGGGCCGCCGTCAAGGTCGTCGAGGCAAGGGAGCGGCGGAAGAACGACGGCGGGGACGGCCGGGATCGGCGCTGACGCCACCTTGGACGACCATTGCTCGCCGCAAATCCCGTTCCCTTCATGAAATATCCGGGCTAACCGCCGAGGATCTCCGGCTCCGCCAGGCCCATGGTGTCGATCGGCAGGCCGCCGGAGGCGGTGTTGGCGTTGGTCTTTTCCTCCTGGGCGATCTTGTCCAGGGACGCGGCGAGGGTCGCCTCGGCCCGCTCCAGGGGCACCACACAGACACCATCGTCGTCGCCGAGCACCAGGTCGCCGGGGCGGACCGGGCAGCCGGCGCACGAAATAGGGCCGTCGATGATGCCGCCGAAACCCTTGTGCGGCCCGGCCGGAACCACGGCCCGGGCGAAGCAGGGGAAGCCGAACTCGCGGATCTCGGCCACGTCGCGCACCGCCCCGTCGACGACCAGCCCGGCGATGCCGCGTCGAAGGGCGGCCCGGGTCATGATCCCGCCCCAGATGGCGGTGTCCTCGTAGCCGCCGGCATCGACCACCAGCACCTCGCCGCGGCGCACCATGGCGAGGGCCGTGTGGATGGCCGAGTTGTCGCCAACCATGCAGGTCACCGTCCGCGCCTGGCCGGCCAGCCGCATACCGTCGCCCACCGGTTTGATGGCGCCGGCCATGACCTGGGTGCGGTTCATGCAGTCGGAGACCACGGCCGGGGGCAGCGCGCGCCACTGCTCCAGGACGTCTCCGGGCAGGGTCGCAAAATCGATCTCGTGGCGCTGGATGGGCATGGCCGAGTACTCCGTTGCACGCGTTCGCGGGACCACCGGAACCGTATATCATCGGCCGGGCGGGGCCAAGCGATGGAGGGTGCCCGGTTGCGCACCCTTCAKGMAATATCCGGGCAGGGCCGGACCGCCGGCGGCTTTGCCAAASSGGRCGGATCGGGTATTCATAGGRCGCCGAAGTGGTTGCCAGGGGGGACGGCCGGTGACAGGACCTTCAGAAATCGAAACGGAGCGCCGGCGATGAGCCCGGCGGACCGGCTTCGCCAAYTGCTCGCCCAGCCGGACGTSATGGTGACGCCCGGCTGCTTCGACGCCCTTTCGGCGAAGCTCATCGAGCGCGCCGGTTTCGGGGCCACCTTCATGGGTGGGTTCGCCGTTTCGGCGGCGCGCCTCGGCATGCCGGACACCGGGCTGATTTCCTACGCCGAGATGGTGGATCAGGGGCGCAACATCTGCGGCGCCGTCTCCATCCCCGTGATCGGCGACGGGGACRCCGGCTACGGCAACGCGATCAACGTGCAGCGTACGGTYCGCGGGTACGCGCAGGCCGGCTTCGCCTGCATCATGATCGAGGACCAGGTGYCGCCCAAGCGCTGCGGGCATACCCGCGGCAAGCAGACSGTGGGCCGCGACGAGGCKTTCCAGCGCGTCCGGGCCGCCRTCGACGCCCGCGACGCCGGCGCCGACATCCTGATCATGGCGCGCACGGACGCCAACGCCACCGACGGCTTCGACGAGGCGCTSCKRCGSRYCAARACCTTCGCCGAGATGGGCGCCGACATCACGTTTTTGGAAGCGCCGCGCACCGAGGACGAGATGCGCGCCTACTGTGAAGGCGTGACSGGGCCGAAAATGGCCAACATGGTCGAGCAGGGCGACACGCCGCTGCTGGCGCCGGAACGCCTGGGCGMRATCGGCTACAARATCGTCCTCTATCCGATAACCCTGCTTCTCGGGGGCATCAAGGCGATGGAGGACGCGCTGGCCGCCMTSAAGSARGGYSMRCRTCCSSRCGCCCTGGCCGAGTTCGCCCACMTGCGCGAGGTCATCGGTTTCCCRGCCTACGACGAGGAGGAAAAGAAATACGCCACGACCTGACAACCGCCGGTCCGGGGGAGCCGCCGGCGGCCAATAATAAACATCCGGGGGGTACCTGACAGGGAAGCACGGAGGGGGGACACCATGGTGAACATTCACCGCAAGGGGGCGTTTCTGGCGCCCTTCATCTCGGGGCTCGGCCTTTTCATACTTTCGTCCGAGGCCCTGGCCCAGGGCGCGCCGACGCTGAGCGAGGGCAACACCGCGTGGCTGCTGACGTCGACGGCCCTGGTCCTGTTCATGACGGTTCCGGGCCTGGCCCTTTTCTATGGCGGCCTGGTGCGGTCCCAGAACGTGCTCTCGGTCCTGATGCACTGTTTCGCCATCTGCTGCCTGGCCTCGGTGCTCTGGCTCTTCGTCGTCTACAGCCTGGCGTTCGGCGACGGCGGCGGCGCCAACGCGTTCATCGGCGGCCTCGGCAAGATGTTTCTGATCGGCGTCGCCGTCGAGTCCTTGAGCGGCGACATTCCCGAGACCGTCTTTTTCATGTTCCAGATGACCTTTGCCATCATCACGCCGGCGCTCATCGTCGGCGCCTACGTGGAACGCATGAAGTTCTCGGCCGTATGCCTGTTCAGCGGCCTGTGGCTGGTCCTCGTCTACGCGCCGGTCGCCCACTGGGTGTGGGGCGGCGGCTGGCTTGCCGAACTCGGCGTCATGGATTTCGCCGGCGGCCTCGTCGTGCACGCGACCGCGGGCACGTCCGCGTTGGTGGTGGCGATGATGCTGGGCAGCCGCAAGGGCTTCCCGGCCGAGGTCAAGCCGCCCCACAACCCGGGCATGGTGATGACCGGCGCCGCCATGCTGTGGGTGGGCTGGTTCGGTTTCAACGCCGGCAGCGCGCTCGCCGCCAACGGCAACGCCGGCATGGCCATGGTGGTGACCCACATCTCGGCGGCCACGGCCTCGCTGGTATGGATGGCCGTCGAATGGATCAGGTACGGAAAACCCAGCCTGGTCGGCATGGTCACCGGGACCATCGCCGGCCTGGCGACGATCACCCCGGCCTCGGGCTTCGTCGGGCCGGTGGGCGCCCTGGTCATCGGCGCCGCCGCCGGCCTCGTYTGCTTCGCCGCGGTGCAGGCGGTCAAGCAGCGCTATARGATCGACGATTCCCTGGACGTCTTCGCGGTGCACGGCRTSGGCGGCGTGCTGGGCATCATGCTGACCGCGGTCTTCACCGCCACGGCCCTCGGCGGCCTCGGTTTCGCCGAGGGCTTCGGTAYGGCCAAGGCCCTTTGGGTGCAGTTCGTYGGCGCCGCGGCGACGGTGGTCTGGGCCGGGGCGCTGAGCTGGGTCATCCTCAAGGTCGTCGGTGCCGTGGTCGGCCTGCGSGTCAGCGACGAGGACGAGATCGAGGGCCTGGACATCACCACCCATGGCGAACGGGGTTAYGAAATCTGATACCAAGGAGCGCCGGGCGCGGACGAGGGAAAAAGGAACGCTGCCATGAAGATGATCACGGCCATCATCAAGCCSCACAAGCTCGATGAGGTGCGCGAGGCCCTGACGCCGCTCGGCGTGGCGGGGATGACCGTCACCGAGGTCAAGGGCTTCGGCCGCCAGAAGGGGCAGACGGAAATCTACCGCGGGGCCGAGTACGAGGTCAGCTTCCTGCCCAAGGTGAAGATCGAACTCGCGGTCGGCGACGACATGGTGGAGGCCGTCGTCGAGGCCATCCAGAAGTCCGCCCACACGGGGAAGATCGGCGACGGCAAGATCTTCGTCGCCGAGCTCGGACAGGCCATCCGCATCCGCACCGGGGAAACGGACGCCGAGGCCCTTTAGTATTTGCTCGGATAAATCCGCGACCCAACGACGGATATCGGTTGGGGCGTGTCCTCGTTAAGAGCGTTGGATCGTCTGGAGGAGACGGCGTCACTCCGCCGCCGAGGCTGGGGCAGTCCGGGTCTGGCGCGCCTCGCGGGCGGCCGCCTCGGCCTGGGCCTTGGCCACCATCACTTTGGCCGCGTCGTTCAACTCGAACAATTCCAGCGCCTCGTGCTCCGCATCCTCGACCGGCATCGTGGCGAAGTCCCTGTAGGTCCGGGCCGTTTCGTCTTTCTGGATGCGCTTGCGCAGGCGATTGAGCTTCCAGGCGTAAAGGCCCCAGGGGATATAGGTCGCCAGGGTCTGCCAGACGCGCTTCGGGTAGAAAATCACCGGGGATTCGATGGGGTATCCGGGGCGCCGTTGGGTCCGCGCCTTGCGGCGGAAAAAGCCGCCCTGTTGCGGATGCAACACTTCGAAGCGCATCATTCCGTAAGCCTCGACAACGTTCTGCCAGACGCGCACCGGCTTGATGCCGAAGCCCATGGCCCGGCGCATCAGGGTCTCCACGTGCTCGTCCGTGTAGTAGAGGTCCCAGATCCGGCGATAGAGTTCTTGCAGGGTCTCACGGCTCATCAGGGGGTGGTCCGTGGTCGGGTGCTCCAGATCGTAGCGGTTCATGTCCGCATCCATCGGGACGCCCCGTTCGTGGAGGACCTTGTGGTCCTCCGAACCCGGCAGCGGCGTGAGGATGGTGAACTCGAGGATGTCGAGCGGAAGCTCCCTTTTGATGATCTCCATGTGCCGGGCCAAGGATTCGGGCGTATCGCCCGGGAAGCCGATGATATAGCCGGCATAGGTCGTGATCCCCGCCGCACGCCAATCCTGGAACATGCGCCGGTATTCGGTGATTCTGTTCTGCTTCTTCTTGGCCGCCAGCAGGTTCTCGGGATCGATGTTCTCGAGGCCGATAAAGGCCTGCCTACATCCGGCGCGCGCGGCCTTTTCCACGAAACGCGGGATCTTGTGACAGAGCGCGTCGACCTGAATAAGGAAACGGATGGCGATGCCCTCCTCTTCCCGCAGTTCGATCATGCGGTCAAACAGGGCTTCCCAGTTCTTGTTGCGGGCAAAGTTGTCGTCGGTGATGAAGTACTTGGTCGTGCCCTGGGCGGCATTGGCCCGAATGATGCGCTCGATGTCGTCGGCCGAGCGATAGCGCGACTTGCGGCCCTGGACGTTGATGATGGTGCAGAAGCTGCACTGGAAGGGACAGCCCCGCCCGGCGTCGAAGCTGGACATAACGCCGTCGTAGCGGCGCAGGAGCCGCTCGGGCAGGAAGGGAACGACTTGTCCCTCCAGCCCCGGCAGATCGTTCAGATAGTTGTAGATCGGCTTGAGCCGGCCCGCGATGGCGTCGCGCAAGAAATCCTCCAGGCGCTCCTCCGCTTCACCCGCAAAGAAGCTGACGCCCATTTCCTGGGCTTGCTTCAGATCGGGGGGCAATTCGTCCAGCATGGACAGGCAGCCGGAGACATGGAAGCCGCCCACCGCCACCGGCACGCCGGCCTCGCGGAACTGGCGTGCGATTTCCATGGCGCGTGGAAACTGGTTCGACTGCACGCCGGTCAGGCACACCAGCCCGAAGTTGTCGTTGTTACGGAACAGGCGGAGGAGCTTACGGAAGGGAATCAGGACGTTCATCTCGTCGTAAGCGTCGAGGACGATCTCGATCTCGTCGCCGAAGGCTTTGCGCTCGATCAGGTCGAGCGTCAGGCCATAGAGGGCGGCAAGCGAATTCGACGGGATCCAGGCCTTCCACCACTGGATCACGTAGCCGTCGTCGTCGTAGTGCGACGGCTTGATCAGGACCAGGAGAAATTTTCGCCGCGCCGAAATGTTACCCATCCCCCGAGATCTCCAGCGTTTCCCCGATTCATAGGCGCCCGGAGAAAGCACTAAGCCGACATTCCCCKGATRMCAWCCAAATTCGWGGAAWTYSTAYYACCGTYYCACCACCAAGGGAACTGTATYCCCTTTGCAGCCATCCGATGGCATGATTTTGSTRRTCGGCCCGCGCGTGGAACGCCCTTTGGTCCAGATTTTCGTCACCCAGACGCGCCTCTCCCGTCAATTGACATGTCCCCAGGCCCCCGTTCAGCATGGTGGTGGTGGCCTTGGCCGCAGACCATCGATCAGGCGCAGAATTTCCCGAAACGGGTTCCTCGGCACGGCAACCTCGGCCAATTGGAACGTGACATAGCGACCATGGCGGAGAACCTTGTTTGCAATCTCGACTACCCTTGTTCGGCTTTGCCGCTCAAGCCTGCAGCGTGGTTAGCGACCAGTGTTCGACCTTCTGCGGTAACCCCCAATGCCTCCTAGGGGTGAAAAGCGGCTGTACCSMTGACCGTGCGCGACGTAGTACTTCACCGTCTCGAAATTTCCAACCTCCAGGGCAACATTGAAGGGCAGGCCGAGACGCTCCARCGTGTYCCTGACYCGCAGTTGYTCYSKGTTATCKATYTCCGCCACAACYTGGGGATASMGCGACAACGTYTCTTCAGTCAGAATATCCTSYATGGTYGGRAYCTTGCGCCGRGCCAAGGGATGGCCCCGGGGRAYYARTACGTAGGCCTTGAATGTCCGCCAAGGGTGAAAYACSACCTCCRGGGGCATCGRYCRCCTATYRTGGRTRACGCCGARATCGACTTCATTYCGGCGAACSARYTCTATSGTTTCCGAGGTTCCTCGGCTTAACAGCCGAAGATGCGCCAGGCGACGTTCCTGYCTAAACGATTCGACGATTCTTGGRAGWTGRTAGCGCARTARCGGGGGYTCGGCGCTCAGGACAACGGTTCCCCTWGATTCCTCRTYACCGATCTCRTCCGTGAAMTCCGYAAGCTCWTCGARYATCCGCGTGGCAAGGGCCTTGGTYCGGTGTCCMGCCTCYGTGAGTCGAACCYTCCCGCCCCGGGCCTCRTAGAGCTTKGTYCCGAGRTACWTYTCCAGYGACTTGAYRCGCTGCGACACGGCYGCATCCGAAATCCCAAGCTCGATGCTGGCCTGCGTCAGGCTCCCATGCTTCGCCATCGTCTCGAAGCAGAGAAGCGCCTTCATATCCATCGGGTCGTAGGGCTCCTTCGACATTCTCCCCATCTCCTGGTCCGCCGAAGCACAGCTTAGAGGAGTGTAATCGGCACCCCGTGGCGGGGCAATCGACGACCTGGAATCCTCCCATCGTTGCGCTGTCAAACGCATAGTGGATGTTGGAGAATGAGATGCAGGTTTTCCTGGACATTATCCTTGTGATCTTGGCGGTCGACTTCGGCTCTGGCTTGCTGCATTGGCTTGAAGACAGCTATGGCCAACCTCATTGGCCCATAATTGGCAAATGGATTACTGCGCCAAACATCCTCCATCATCAGGCCCCAAGCGCGTTCACCGAGAATTCCTGGCTGCGCAGCGCTACCGTGCTTCTTGTCATCGGTGCCGTCATCATCGGGGTCGCTTGGTTAGTCGGAATGTTGACGTGGCAGTTCCTGTTGTTCGTCGCAATCGGCGTCAATGCGAACGAGATCCACAAATGGAACCACCTGCCAAGAAAGAAGAGAGGCAAGCTGGTGGTCGCGCTTCAGGACGCCCGCCTCCTGCAATCAGCGAAGCACCACGGCAAGCACCATGTGGGATCCAAGGATACGAACTATTGCGTCATCACCAACGTCCTGAATCCCGTGCTCGATGCCGTTCAGTTCTGGCACAGGCTGGAGTGGACCATCGAGCGTCTGCTGGGTGTTTCCAAGCGCCCGTCGCTTGAGGCCGGCCTTGTTGCGAGGCAGGTCGGTCAGCGGGATATCTGAGACGAAGCCATGACCAGCAAGCGGATTCTCCAAGCATGCGGTCTGACGACCCTGGCGCTGATATCGGCGACATCTGCTTGGCATGAACGCCCGATCATCGCTTGCCACCCCGTCCCTCACACCTCCTCGTAAACGATCCTCACCACCTCGATGCGCCTCGCGCCGTTGGGAGTGCTTAGCTCCACGACGTCGCCTTCCTCGGCCTTCATCAGGGCGCGGGCGATGGGGGAGACCCAGCTCACCTCGCCGCGCGCGGTGCTGGCTTCGTCGATGCCGACGATGCGCAGGGCGCTTTCCGCCGCGGTCTCTCCGCTTTCGGCGCCGCCGTCGGCGTCGACGTAGGTGACGGTGGCGCCGAAGAACACCCGGTCGTGGTTCCTCTGGCGCGCCGGGTCGACGACCTCGGCGCTCTCGATGCGCTTGATCAGGAAGCGCAGGCGCCGGTCGATCTCGCGCAGGCGCTTCTTGCCGTAGATGTAATCGCCGTTCTCCGAGCGGTCGCCGTTGGCGGCCGCCCAGGCCACCACCTCGACCACCTTGGGCCGTTCGATACGGCGCAAGCCGTCGAACTCGTCGCGCAGCAGGCGCAGGCCGTTGGGCGTGACGTAGTTCTTGAGGCCCTTGGGCAGCGGGTCCGGGGTGTCCGGTGAGTCCGCTTCTGGCTCCTCGGTCTCGGTCTCCTTGGTGAAGGCCTTGCTCATGGGGCTCCATAGTTGATCAGGGGGTCAGGGTCCGCGCGCCAATATAATTCGGGCCGCGCGGGCGCTCAAGGAAGCAGCGGGCGGCAAGGGCGGCGGATGTGATACGGTGCCGCAACGCCGGGCCCTGTTGCGTCCGGTATAATGAGGCATGACAAGACCGATCGAACCATGACGGCCTGGCAACTGGGCATCGATATCGGCGGCACCTTCACCGA
>LKGT01011547.1_pt1 | contig 11084 bp, 13 predicted proteins | sample 503861 | NCBI WGS metagenome assembly LKGT01 (sample SAMN04113194, study PRJNA297058) | marine sediment metagenome | biome: marine benthic biome; feature: marine benthic feature; material: marine sediment; isolation source: sediment sample collected at the water-sediment interface from the South......
TCAGAGAATGTCAAAGAAATCATTGGTGGCTACGATGTGATTGTGAACGGTTGTGACAACTTCCCCACTCGGTATCTATTAAACGACGCCTGTTACTTCCTGAAGAAACCGCTGGTGGATGGAAGTATCTTCCGCTTCGAGGGGCAGGTGACGACGTTTTTACCGGGGAAGGGGTGTTACCGCTGCCTCTATCCCGCCCCACCCCCACCTGGCCTCGTGCCGAGCTGTGCGGAGGCGGGAGTCCTGGGGGTCCTCTGCGGCATCATCGGAAGCCTCCAGGCCCTGGAGGCAATTAAACTCATCCTGGGCACGGGAGAACCGCTCGTCAATCGCCTGCTTTTCTTTGACGCCCTGGCGTTAGAATTTCGTCAGGTTAAGATTCGCAGGGATCCAGAGTGTCCGGTCTGTGGCGATCGTCCGACGATCACAGAGCTGATTGACTACGACGAATTCTGTGGCGTCCCCCACGCGCAGCCGGTGAGATGAGAAGGGGTTCGTAGTTCATGGTTCAGAAAAGCTAAGGGCACTTCAGAGTTGAGGGCTTAGTGTTGAGGGACGGCGAAGAAGGTGCAGAGGTCAGGGACGGAAAGATAGGGATCAGGATCGACCCTGAACCCTGAACTATTAACGCTGAACGAGCGATAGCATGAGACTGGGGATGTTGCTCACCACGTCACCGGAACACCAAAACTCGGTCACCGCCCTTCGGGTTGCCCGGGCGGCCCTCGGGGGTCTCAGCGCGATTTTGGCCTTGGTGCTTGTCGCCCCTGTGGCTTTGGCCCAGAGCGCGGGGCACGGGGCCAAGACCTCGGGGTATCCGAACGGCCAGCTGCTGGTCGACACCCGAGATGTGGCAGATCGTCTGGGGGACCCCAATATTCGGCTGGTTGACCTCCGGCCCCAGGGGCCACGTGGCTATGCTGGGTATGCCCAAGGGCATATCCCGGGGGCGGTCTACGTCAACTGGCAGGAGATTGATGATATAACGAGCAACCGGAAGGGCCTTCCGATGGATCAGGCCAAGGCGGAGGCGCTCTTTAGTCGGCTCGGGATTGATGAAAACGTCCAGGTCATCGCCTACGATAATTCGGGTGGTCTCTGGGCAGCCCGTCTCTTCTTTGTCCTCGAGTTCTTTGGCCACAAGAACGTGGCAGTCCTCAATGGGGGGCTCACCAAGTGGGTGCAGGCGGGCCGCCCTTTGAGTACCGAGAAACCCGGGATCAGCCCGAAGAAATTCGTGGCCCGTCCGAGCCCCAACCTGATCGCCACCGCGGAGTGGGTCAAGGACAACCTCAGGCAATCCAGAGTCTGCTTGGTAGATGCCCGAACGCCGCACGAATATCAGGGAAACGGATTAGATTGGGACATCGAGCGCGCGGGCCACATCCCGGGGGCGGTGCTGATCAATTGGGTCGATACGATCAACTCAGACGACCGGACGTTTAAGAGTGCCGAGGAATTACAGAAGATTTTCGAAAAGGCTGGGGCTACGAAGGACAGGGAGATCGTGACGTATTGCCGAAGCGGGGTGCGCGCGGCCCACAACTACTTTGTTGCCCGGTTGCTCGGATATGAGAAAGTACGCAATTACGATGGATCCTGGCTCGATTGGGGAAACCGACCAGAGCTCCCCGTGGAGAGGTGATGACGACGGCCAGGTGGCCGAGGCGCCAACGACTGACGGCTCGTCCTCAAGTTCGCCTCGTCCACGAATCGAGAAGGGGCATGTGTTGTCCGCATACGAGGCAAAGTTACCACGCCCCATTGATGCTTGATATGGAATTTCGTCCAAGGGGACATCGTTAAAGCTCGACGGAACGTCCCAAGACACGGGGAGAAAGATGAGCGTTCAGGTGCACGTCCCCCAGATGTTCCGGAAGCATACCGGCGGAGCGAAGACGGTGCTCGTGCAAGGCAAGACGGTCCGGGAAGTCCTGGAAAGCCTGGACCAAGCGTATCCCGGTTTCCGGGACCGGTTGCTCGACGGCAGAGAGCTGCACCAGTTCGTGAACATTTACCGCAACGATGAAGATATTCGGTTCCTCGAGTCCCTGGATACCGAGGTGCGGGAAGGGGATAGTATCTCTATCCTTCCTGCCGTTGCGGGGGGAGAGCATTTTGGCTAGTCGAAAGAGGGCAATCCACAAACGCGGAGAAGCCGTCAGGTCGTGGATAGATGGTGACGTCGTGCAGGGGATCGGGAACACCCCCCTGGTGGAGGTTCCCCGGGTCAGCCCGAAGCCGTCGGTCCGCATCTTCTGCAAGCTCGAATTCTACAATCCGACAGGCAGCCTGAAGGACCGGATCGCCAAGTTTATGATCGACGAGGCCGAGCAGAAAGGGCAACTGACTCCGGGTAAGACGATTATCGAGCCGACGAGCGGCAATACCGGAATTTCCCTGGCCATGATCGGTCGGCGGAGGGGATATAGGGTCAAGGTGGTGGTCCCCGAGAACATCACCGTCGAGCGGCGGCAACTGCTGGAGCTGTACGGAGCCGAGATCATCTACTCCGATGCTCGCCGGGGAACTAACGGGGCCATTGAGCTGGCCCAGAAGCTGGCCGCCGAGAATCCGGACTGGTACATGCCATACCAGTACGGCAATGAGGCCAATCCCCGGGCGCACTATGAGACCACCGGCAGAGAGATACTCGATGCGCTGCCGGACGTGGATGTCTTTGTGGCCGGGCTCGGGACCGGCGGGACCCTCATGGGCGTCGGCCGGCGCTTGAAGGAGGTAAACCCCAAGACGCAGGTGGTGGCCGTAGAACCCCACCCGGGAGATCTCGTTCAGGGACTCCGCAGCCTGGAGGAGGGGTTTATCCCCCCCATCTTGGATTTGAGCCTCCTCGACGGAAAGATCATTGTCGATTCCCGTTGTGCCTTCGCCATGACGCGGGATCTCACGGTGAAGGAGGGAATGTTTGCGGGGATATCTTCGGGAGCTGTTCTCCACTGCGCCGTCCGCACGGCCCACAAAATGGAGAAGGGAAATATTGTCTGCTTGCTCGCCGATGGCGGCGGGAAGTATGTGAGCCTCGGGGTGTGGGCCAAGGAGCTGCCGGACCTCGGGGAGGATGTCTACAGTCATATCTGGTGGTAATTTGCGCTAGGGAGCGTTGAGACTCTAGAGCAGCGATGTTCAAACTGGCCAGACGATTCGCGGAGGAGATGATTAACCATGCCCGCGCCGAAATTCCAAATGAATGTTGCGGTCTGCTGGCGGGGAAGGACGGCACAATATTGCAGCTCTATCGATGTGACAGCGCCGAGAAGAGTCCTTTCCGGTATTACGTAGACCCGAAGGATCAGATCCGGATCATGCGGGAGCTGGATCAGAAGGAGTGGGACCTCATTGGAATCTACCACTCTCATACCCACACCGAGGCCTATCCCTCGAAGACCGATCTGGAACTGGCCTTTTATCCCGAGGCTCTCTACTTCATCGTTTCCCTCCAGAAAGCCGACGCACCGGTCATCCGGGCGTTTCGGATTGTCGACGGTGAGATCGGCGAAGAGGAGGTGGTTGTTGCATAGAGAGTATCTTTTTCTGTGCAACATTCCCGAGTAAATCCATCGGGATTATCGTGTAGGCGTGAAACAGGACCTTTAACCTTAAGAAGGAGGGAGGAATCATGGCGAAATATGCACATCCTGAGCTACTCGTCGAGACGCAGTGGGTGGCCGACAATCTCAAGGATCCGAAGATCCGCCTGGTGGAGGTGGATGTGGACACCGCGGCCTATGGCGAGGGGCACATCCCGGGGGCAGTCGGCTGGAACTGGAAGACCGACCTGGAGGAGACCATTGAACGGGACATCGCCCACCAGGGCAGCGTGGATAAACTGCTCAGCCGGTCCGGGATTGGCAACGACACGACGGTAATCCTGTACGGCGACAACAATAACTGGTTTGCCACGTACGGGCTGTGGCTCTTGAAATACTACGGGCATGGCGATACGCGGATCATGAACGGGGGACGGGCCAAGTGGATCGCCGAAGGGCGGCCGATGACGAAGGAAGTCCCATCGTACCCAGCGACCAGCTACAAGGCGAAAGCCCCGGACAAAGCGATCCGGGTGGTGCGGGATCAAGTCATCGCGGCGGTGGGGAAGGCGGGGCTGGCGCTGGTGGATGTGCGGTCCCCGAAGGAGTTCAGCGGGGAGATCTTGGCGCCCGAGAACCTGCCGCAGGAAGGGGCCCAGCGGGGGGGCCACATCCCGGGGGCGGCGAATATTCCCTGGAGCCAGGCGGTGAAGGAGGACGGGACTTTCAAGAGTCTGGAGGAGCTGCAACAGCTGTATCAGGGGAAGGGGATTACGCCGGAGAAGGAGATCATCGCGTATTGCCGGATCGGCGAACGCTCCTCCCACACCTGGTTTGTGCTGAAGTATCTCTTGGGGTATCCCAAGGTGGTCAATTACGACGGCTCCTGGACCGAGTACGGCAGCCTGGTGCATGTGCCGATCGAGAGATGAGGAGAGTCCGACTTGACAGAACTCCGATTGGATGAACCCTTTTTTCGGATTGAGCCGGCGGAAGCCAAGGTCTTAATGGAGAAAGGGGTCCGGGTGGTGGATGTCCGGGAGCCCCAGGAGTATGCCGAGGTCCGGATCCCGGGTTCTACTCTGGTCCCGCTGGGGGCCCTCATCAGGTCCCCACGGGAGTTTCTGGGAGAGGGGGCAATCCTCTTCATCTGCTCGGAAGGCATCAGGAGCGCTGTCGCCTGTGAGACGGCGGCGGCAATCGGGCTCGACGAGGTCTATAACCTGGAGGGGGGAACACAACGGTGGGAGACGGAAGGTCACCCGATTGAGTCCAGGCACGGCAGCGGGGGGGTCATCGCTGAGGGAGTGGCCGGAGCCCAGGCGCTACAACTCGATTTCCTCCAGTCGGGCGAGCGCCTCATTCGCATCCATCGATTTCGGTATCTGCGGGCTGTGGGATGCACCATGGGAGGTCTGATCCTTTCTGTGGAGGAGAGCCTGGGCGAGGTCCGGGACCCGTCGAAACGATGCACGGCGCGACCTGACCACCCGGAACGCGTCCCGAGGCCTGAGTTCACGGTCTACGCGGAGAATGTGGAGGCGGCCCTGCGGGCGCTGATCGAGAAGATCAGGCCCCGGCGGGCGCCGGAGGTGTTTCTGCCCACGGAGTGATAGATCCTAGAGATAGAGGGATGCTGGGGGTCGCCCCGGGATTCCGAAACGAGTCTCGGCTTTTGGAAGGAAGTAACTGGTGATGGCTTCGCTGCCGACAATCGCCTTCGTGGGACTTGTCTCAGGCTCGGTCATGGGGATCTCTGCCGCAGGGTGGGGGGCTGTGAGTGTTCCCCTGCTGATTCTGGTAGGGGTCGAGCCGTTGACCGCAATCAGCTCGAGTCTGGCAGCTTCCATTTTCCTGAGCCTGTTTGGTGGCATGGCCCATTGGCGGTATGACCGCTCACGGGTGGCCCCTCTCGTCCCGCTGTTGGTGGGGGGTGTGGGAGGGGCCTTCGTGGGGAGTTTCCTGAGTCCGGCGCTCCCGGCAGTGACCCTTCGACTTCTGATTGGCGTGACAACCCTGATCATCGGGTTCCTTATGCTCTTGAGGCGAAATGGGGTCAGTGTGCAGAACGGTGCTCACGAGCCCGTGAAATGGCACGAGAGGCGGGCGACCATCTTTGGGATCGGGTTAGTTGCCGGGTTGTCCGCCGGAGCGTTTGGCGCGGGTTGGGGGACGATCGGTGTCGCGCTGCTCGTATGGACAGGGATTCCGCCCCATACTGTGGTGGGCTCCTCGCTCCTGGCCCGGTCACTGGTGGCCGCGGCCGCGACCGGCTCGTACACCCTTCAGGGAGGTGCTCTCTCTTTGAGTGTCTTGCTTCCGCTCCTGCTCGCAGGGGGCGCGGGAGTATATCTCGGGGTCCGGATGTCGAATGGGTTCTCCGTTATCGGGATGAGAAAATTTCTCGGCAGTGTGGTCACGATCGTGGGGATCCTGACTGTGGTCAGTACTTCATGGTGAGGTCGGATACGCCTCATTGTGATCAGTCGGTGGGAATAGGGGGGCAGCCCTCCGTACGGGAAAGGGCGATTGCTTTCGGCTGCGTGATATATGCAGGGGTAGGGTCAAGCGTATTTGTGACTATCATGGCGGACCTTCACAATAGGTTCAGATGATGGGGTTTCAGGGTCTGACAGTGGCGGTCACCGGCAGCAGGAGAGCGTCGGAGTTCGCCCAGCTCATCACGAACTTGGGTGGGGTCCCATACGTGGCCCCCACGGTGGGGATTGAAGTCCAGGAGGATGTGGACCTTCAAACGGAGGGACTGGTCCACAGGATTGTCGGTGGAGAACTTGCCTATGCGGTTTTCATGACGGGCCCAGGGGTTTATCGATTGATGTCAACGGCCCAGAAGCTGGGTTTAGAGCGGGAGTTAGTCGATGTCTTGAACAGCACCTGTGTCATCGCCCGGAGCCAGAAGCCACAGAAGGTTTTGGAAAAGTACGGAGTCAAAGTGGCGTTGGTGCCATCTGACAATACCTCGGAGGGGATCGCCGCAGCGATGGAACGGTTCGACCTCAGCGGAAAAGGCGTCGCCCTTCTCTGGCACGGGGATTCCCATCCGATGCTCCCTGAGAGCCTGAAAAGAAGAGGGGCCACAGTCTTCGAGGCGATGGCCTATAAATATTCGCTCGACCTCGAGAAGCGGGGTGCCGACCTCTTGGAGGGGGTCGGATTTAAGTCCATCCCCCCCGGTGAAAGCAGGATGCTTCAACTGGTCGACGATCTCGCGAAGGGAGGAATTCATATCATTACCTTCACGAGCCCGCCCTCGGTGAGAAATCTCTTCCGATTTGCGGAGGCGCACGGGCGCGACGTCCAGCTTCGAAGATCTCTGAACGAGGAGGTTCTCGTTGTCGCCGTCGGACCACCTACGCGGAGAGCCATTGAGGAGGACGAGGTGCACGTCGATGTCATGCCGGATGTCTACAAGTTGGGACCCATGATGAAAGCCACGCTTGATTATCTGGCGCACGACCACGCCTGGACACGAAAGAGGGCTCTCGCCAGGATGCAACCTGAATTCATTGCGGATGAAAGTGGATAACCGAGGAGCCAGGAATTGGACCGTCCTTGTATGTTCATTGACGACCTGTAAGGGCCAGCCAAACCGGAAGGGGGATATGGATGGAGACCAAGACTCGACTGAATGAGGTAGAGGTAAAAGAACTGGAGATTCGCTTTGAAGGGGAAGAGCCTGAGGCGGTGATCCGATGGGCCTTCGATCGGTTTCACCCGCGTATCGCCTTGGCGTCCAGCCTACAGGCGGAAGAGATGGTGATTCTGGACATGGCCTGGAAGATCAACCCGGCGGTTCGGGTATTTACCCTGGACACCGGTCGCCTCCACGAAGATACCTACTCGGTGATGGAACAGATTCGGGAAAAGTACGGCATTGCCGTCGAGAGCTACTTTCCTGAGCGGGAGGCCGTGGAGGCCCTGGAAAGAGAAAAGGGATTCTACTCCTTCCGGCAGAGCGTGGAGGAGCGGAAGTTTTGCTGCGGTGTCCGCAAGGTGGAACCGCTTGGCCGCGCCCTCAACGGTCTCGATGCATGGATCACGGGACTCCGGCGGGAACAGGCGGTGACCCGAACTGCGATTGGTAAGGTAGAGATTGACGCAAGCCATCGAGGAATCATCAAGGTGAATCCTTTAGTCGACTGGTCGGAGAAGCAGGTCTGGGACTACATCCGTACCCGCGATGTTCCGTACAACGCGCTGCACGACTTGGGATTCCCCAGCATCGGGTGTGCCCCTTGCACGCGGGCTATCAAGCCGGGAGAGGATATTCGGGCCGGACGGTGGTGGTGGGAAACTCCAGAGGGCAAGGAGTGCGGCCTGCATGTACCATCCGTTCAGACGAGCCGATCCACTTCGTAAGGAGCCTGGAGGTCGCATGCGCAGCATCGCGCCACATGGAGGGAGACTGATCAATCGGCTGGTCCCGCCGGAGGAGCGGGAGGAGACGCGACGCCGAGTGAGCAGCCTCAAGCGAATCTATCTGAATCGGCGGCAACTCTCGGACCTGGACTTGATCGGAACTGGGGCCCTGAGTCCCTTGGAAGGGTTCATGGGGGAGGCCGATTACGAACGGGTGGTGAAAGAGATGCATTTGGCCAGCGGGCTCCCATGGTCTATCCCTGTCACATTAGCGGTGAGGGTGGGCCAGGCCGCTTCTGTTGCAGTGGGTGAGGAGATCATCCTGCTGGATGAACATGGGGAGCTCCGCGGTCTCCTAGAGCTCCAAGAGAAGTTTCCGTATGATAAGAAGCGGGAGGCCTCGGAGGTCTATCGGACGACCGACGGGACCCACCCCGGAGTCCACGCCTTATACGCACAAGGCGAGGTCCTTTTGGCCGGTCCGATCCGCATTCTCGAGCCTCCCGACTATCAAACCTACCACCCTTACCATCTGACGCCCGCAGAGACCCGGCAGGCCTTCATGGACCGAGGATGGCGGACCATCGTGGGCTTCCAGACTCGAAACCCGGTCCATCGGGCCCACGAATACATCCAGAAGTGTGCCCTGGAGATGGTGGATGGGCTGCTCCTCCATCCGTTAGTAGGGGAGACCAAGGAGGATGACATCCCCGCGGAAACCCGGTTGCGCTGCTATGAAGTCCTTTTGGATGGTTATTATCCGAAAGATCGTGTAATGCTGGCTGTCCTCCCGGCGGCCATGCGCTACGCCGGGCCGAGGGAGGCCATCTTCCATGCCCTCATGCGAAAGAACTACGGGTGTACCCATTTCATCGTCGGCCGGGATCATGCCGGGGTGGGAAACTATTACGGCACCTTCGACGCCCATACGATCTTTCGGGACTTCTCCCCAGACGAGCTGGGCATTACGCCCCTCTTTTTTGACCACGCCTTCTATTGTCGACGCTGCCAAGGGATGGCAACCACCAAGACGTGCCCGCACGGCCCGGAGGAGCGGGTCAGCCTGTCCGGGACCAAGGTGCGGGAGATGCTGCATCGGGTGGAGCTGCCGCCTCCCGAGTATTCGCGGCGCGAGGTGGCAGAGGTCCTCGTGCAGTGGGCCAACACCGACCAGTACCGCATCTAACCCTCCCTTCGCTCGATTCCTCGACACGTGCTCGTCCCAGTGTTTCAATGGGTTATATACTACTTTCTCGAAAAACTATTAATGTTATTCCGACAGATGCACTGACCGTGGCGCCCCATCCGTCGCAACCGTAACGGGATTACGCTGACTAGTGTTTCTCGGCAACGCACCTTGACCAGTCCCTGGAAACCGCCGAGAATCGGCACATTTGTTGCTACTCTGAGGATCGGAATATGCGAGACAGACTACTCAATACGTAGGCGGCCATTAGGATGGAGGGCTTAGGGCATCACGCGATGCGGAGCAGGGTAGCTCTGGCAACCGCCTCACTGGTCGTCCGAATGGGCAAAAGGGAGGTGGTGTTATGGGCAAAAAGATGCGACGTAAAGCCGGTGTCCTTTGGGATATCGCCTTGGTGATTGCTGGATGGGTAGCATTCATGGTGGGGTTCTTCATGGATCACCCGCTGGGCGTGCTTCCGGTTGCGGTTGCCAGGGTCCTGCCCTAAGCCCTCCAGCACCATTCTCCCGCCCGGCAGTATGTCTGCTTCCCTCCACCTCCCTCAGGCGAGATATTCGGGAGAGAGGTATTTTTCTGGCAAGAGAAATGCTGCAAGACCGACCCCCCTGCCCGAGTACTCCCGCCGCGCGGTCGCCGCGATCCTGCGCCACATGGCCAGCCCCGCCCAGTACCGGGTCTAGCCATCATCCGTTCCATGCTAACCGCGCCCTCCTTTCCCTTTCTGGGCTCGCGAGGTTGCCTACCGCTCCGGCATCAGGTATTCTGTCAAGAACGATGTGAGGGCAGCCTTGGACACGAGGCGGCTTCGCTGACGAGTCCAAATGCCAATTCAAGACCTGACCCCGGATCTGGCTTTGCGGGGGTGCGCCGAAAAATGCAAAGTCAAGACGTGACTCTCGCCCCTCCATTCCATTTGACTGCGGCGCCTTGACGAGAATGAGGGAGCGCTCATGCCCGATGACGCTACCGCGCAACAGCAACCCGTAGAACCCGACGAGCCTGAACCCCCCGAGCTTGAGCCCTATGACTTCGAGCCTGATGACAGCGATCTTGAGGGGGAGCCCGACTCTGACTACGATCCTGCCGAGCACATGTCGCAGGAGGAGCTTGATGACCTCGCACGGGAAGCGCAGGAGGCCGAGCGCGACTACGAAGCTGACCTGATCCGCCAGGCTCTGCGGACCATCTCGAAGGATGCGGCGAAAGGGTACCTGACGAAGTACGGCGATGCGGTCGATACCCGCATTCAAACCTGCCTCGGCCAGGCGAAGCGGTTAATGGCGACAAACCACCCCGGTCCAGCCCTTACCCTCGCTGCTTCCGCGCTTGAGATCATGATCCGATTCCTCCTTCTGCGACCCCTCGTCCAAGGGGCTTTCTTGTCTGACAAGTGGGCCGCAATCCTCGCGGCCAGGGTTACGGGGGGGCGCACTGCCGAAGATCGAGAGATGCTCCCCGCTATCCTGCGCGAATGGGGTCTGGACCTGAACAAAGTGAGGACAGCCAGCGGAGTCTTTGTCTGGCCGTTCATCGTTGACCGTCTCTGGAGCCTCCGTAACGGGTTCGTCCACCGCTTCGACCCTGTCGCAACGGATGCGGCGGCCCAGGCTGTGGAGTGTGCAGAGATGTTTCGGGCCACGGTCGTTGGAACTGTCGCGAAGCGCCTGGGGTTTACCCTCGATGAGACCCAGCGTTGGTCAGCGATCAAGAAGCCCAATGGCACAGTAGACGTGTTCGAAGTTGCTGATCTGTTTGTGGACATTGCAAAACCGAAGAAACAGGGGCAGTAGCGCGACCGCCGGCTCCAAGTATTGGTTAACTGGGGGCTGGCTTTGGTATCTTGACAATCCTGCTGGGCCACGGCCAGCCCCTTTGATGCGGGTCGTCGCCGCTTATGTTTGCCCTGGACTTGCTCGGTGTGGTGGGGTTGCGGAGAGGGGGCGGGTTGG
>LKGT01005239.1_pt1 | contig 11068 bp, 11 predicted proteins | sample 503861 | NCBI WGS metagenome assembly LKGT01 (sample SAMN04113194, study PRJNA297058) | marine sediment metagenome | biome: marine benthic biome; feature: marine benthic feature; material: marine sediment; isolation source: sediment sample collected at the water-sediment interface from the South......
CCCTCCGGGGGTAAGCGGACGCGACCGCAGGCGGCTTGCCGAGGCTCTCGCCCGCTATCAGCTTGGCGGACGTCGTTGCGCCCGTCTTGCGATGCCAAGGCATCGCCGCGACGGGCGCGCCTAGCCGAGAACCACGGCAAGCCGACTCTATGGGTTTTTATCACTGATCCTTGGTATCACGCGGCCGGCGAACCGCGATCGCCTAGACCGGCGTATCCAGGCGCCCGCGAATTGCCGCGAAGACCTCGTTGAACATAACCGGTGTCAGGCGCCCTGTATTGGTGTTGTAACGCGAGCAGTGGTAGCTGTCGGCGAGCACGAGGCCATTGGGCAGGGTGTGCAGGGCGCCGTGGCGAAACCGCTGCGACGCCGCCGTGAAACCGATCGCGCGCAAGACGCCGCCATGGGCCACGGTGCCGAGCGCGAGGATGATTTCGAGCCGTCCGAGCGCCGCGATCTCGGCCGTCAGGAAGGGGCGGCAGGCGGCCGCCTCGGCGCCGATCGGTTTGTTTCCGGGCGGCACGCAACGTACCGCGTTGGTGATGCGGCAGTCGACGAGTTCGAGGCCATCGTCGGCATGTCGCGCATAGGCGCCGGTGGCGAAACCATGCGCCTTCAATGTCTCGTACAAGAGGTCGCCGGCAAAATCACCGGTGAACGGCCGGCCGGTGCGATTGGCGCCGCGCATGCCGGGCGCGAGCCCGACGATGAGCAGGCGCGCATCGGCGGGACCGAACGTCGCGACCGGCGCATTGTGCCAATCGGGGTTGGCGCGGCGCGCCGTCTCGCGATAGGCGACGAGGCGCGGGCACAGCGGGCAGTCGCGCCCGGGCGCCGCTGTCGTCATGCGAMGAATTCCGGGCTAACTGCGCGCGATAACGGTGGCYTCYTCGCGGGGCTGCTGGCGGCTGATTTTGGGCGCCAGRTCGTAGAGATCGATGAAGCRATCGGCCTGACGGCGCAGTTCGTCGGCGAYCATCGGCGGYTGCGACTGCAGCGTGCTGACGACGGTGACGCGCACGCCGCGGCGCTGRATCGCCTCGACCAGCCGGCGGAAATCGCCGTCGCCCGAGAACAGCACGACGTGATCGAGRTGGTCGGCCATCTCCAGCATGTCGATGGCCAGCTCGATGTCCATATTGCCCTTGATYTTGCGCCGGCCAGAGGAGTCGGTGAATTCCTTGGTCGGCTTGGTGACCATGGTGTAGCCGTTGTAGTCGAGCCAGTCGACCAGCGGCCGGATCGGCGAGTACTCTTGATCTTCGATCATGGCGGTGTAGTAAAACGCGCGGATGAGGCGCCCCCGCGAGGCGAATTCGTCGAGCAGCCGCTTGTAGTCCATGTCGATGCCCAGGGCGCGGGCGGCGGCGTAAAGGTTGGCACCGTCGATGAATAACCCGATCCGCTCTTGCGAATAATTGTTCATTGACTTAATTCCCTAATTTCAGATTGGCCGCAAAATATCCTGCGGCGAATGATTTCCAATGACGAACAAGTTCCAAGTGTCGCGATACTGACAGCAAGATATTTAGGGTCTTTGGGAAGGGACGACAAGGGTGCCTTGCGCGACGAACGATGATCTGGTGCTGATCGCGCTGGGGGCGAACCTGCCGTCCGACGCCGGCGGCCCGCGCGATACCTGCGAGGCCGCGCTTGCCATGATGGGCGACCGGGGAATCACGGTCGACCGGCGTTCCCGCTGGTACCGCAGCGCGCCGGTGCCGGCATCGTCGCAGCCGTGGTTCGTCAACGGCGTGGTTTCGGTTGTGACCGCGCTCGCCGCCGATGCCCTGTTGACCCGGCTGCTCGACATCGAAACGCGTCTCGGCCGGACACGCAACGAGCGCTGGGCGGCTCGGGTCATCGATCTCGACCTGCTCAGCTATCGTGGGACCGTCGCGGCCACGCCGGCATTGACGCTGCCCCATCCGAGGCTGCATGAGCGCGCTTTCGTGCTCCTGCCRCTGGCCGATGTCGCGCCSGMCTGGCRYCACCCGKTGCTCGGCCRTACGGTCGMYGCGTTGATCGAGGMKTTGCCGTCGGATYRTTCCGYCGAAACGCTTSGATAGTTATTTCCGAACACCSCTGCRTCGATTGGSCSGCTWGTTTGAGTTCTTGCTTTAAAATCACGYCCAAGTTACTACATGGCCAAATTGGATASCTGTTANYCGGAGAGAGTTGAATGGCCCGCGTTACCGTCGAGGATTGCGTCACCAAGGTTCCGAACCGGTTCGAGCTCGTGCTGCTCGCGACCCAGCGTGGGCGTGAACTGGCGTCGGGTGCCCAGCCCACTCTGGAGCGCGAGAACGACAAGAATGCGGTGATCGCGCTGCGCGAGATCGCCGAGGAAACGATCGCGCCCGATGAGTTGAAACAGACGTTGATTGCGAGCCTGCAGCGGCATGTCGAGGCCGACGAGCCCGAAGACGACAGCGTGGCCATCCTGGCGGCGGCCGAAAAAGAGTGGGCCGGCGTCAACACCGACGAGCAACAGCCAGCCGCCAGCACCGGCAAGCAACCGCAAGGCGATAGGGGGCCGGCCGCGGCGGAATCGGCTATCGAATCGGTCGCCACGGAAGACGCCGACACGGCGGCTGGCGACGTGAACCTCGAAAAAGTCGACAGCGATCTCGCCGAGGAAATGTCGAAGGCGCGCGCCGAGGATGCCGAGGATGCCGAGGATGCCGCCAAAGGTGACGGATAGCGCTCGTATCAGCGCCCCGCGGCGGCAAATCGGCCGAAAGGCGGATCGACGGCAGCACGGCTATAGAGCGGCCGGGCAATAGCCGGTTGGTATAGCCGTTGATTCGCCAATACGAACTCGTCGAACGGGTCAAGGCGTACGACCCCACGGCCGACGAGGATGCGCTCAACCGCGCGTACGTCTTCGCGATGAAGGCGCACGGCTCGCAAAAGCGCGCGTCCGGCGATCTCTATTTTTCGCATCCCCTCGAGGTGGCCGGCATTCTCACCGGCATGCGCCTCGACACCGCCACCATCATCACCGCGCTGCTGCACGACACGATCGAAGACACCGACGTCACGCTCGCCGAAATTGATGCGATGTTCGGCAAGGGGATCGCGAGCCTGGTCGACGGCGTCACCAAGCTGACCCGCCTCGAGCTGCAGTCGGATCAGACCAGGCAGGCCGAAAACTTCCGCAAATTGCTGCTCGCTATGTCGGAGGACATCCGCGTCCTGTTGGTCAAACTGGCCGACCGCCTGCACAACATGCGTACGCTGCATTTCATCAAAGACCAGACCAAGCGATGGCGCGTCGCGAACGAGACGATGGACATCTTCGCGCCCCTCGCCGAACGCATCGGCACGCGCGAGATCAAGGACGAGCTCGAGGACCTGTCGTTCAGCGAGCTTAATCCGCAGGCGCATGAATCGCTCAAGGCCCGTCTCGAGTTCCTGCGCAAAGAAGGCGGCACTCAAGTGCCGCGCATCATCAAGGAGCTCAAGCGGACGCTCGGCAAGGCCGGTATCGAGGCCGAGGTCTCGGGGCGCGAAAAGCAGCCCTATTCGATCTGGCGCAAGATGGAGCGCAAGAACGTCGAGTTCGAACAGCTCTCCGACATCGTCGCGTTCCGCATCGTCGTCGACACCGTCGAGCAGTGTTACGCCACGTTGGGCGTCGTGCACGCCGCCTATCCGATGGTGCCGGGCCGCTTCAAGGACCACATCTCGACGCCCAAGCCGAACGGCTACCAATCCCTGCACACGGCGGTGATTGGGCCCGAGAATATGCGCATCGAGATCCAGATCCGCACCGCGGAGATGCAGGAGTTCGCCGAGTACGGCGTCGCCGCGCACTGGCATTACAAGCGCTCCGACGGCAAGCTGACGTCGCGCGAAGGGCGCCAATACCGCTGGATCCGCGAGCTGCTCGAGATTCTCGACCACGCGGCGGGGCCCGAGGAGTTTCTCGAGCACACCAAGCTCGAAATGTTCCCCGACCAGGTCTTTTGTTTCACGCCGAAGGGCGATCTGATCGCGCTGCCGGCTGGCGCGACGCCGGTCGACTTCGCCTACGCCGTCCATTCCGAGATCGGCGACACATGCGTCGGCGCCAAGATCAACGGCCGCATGAAGCCGTTGCGGACCGAGCTGCAAAACGGCGACCAGGTCGAAATCATCTGCTCGAAAACGCAGACGCCGTCGCCGACCTGGGAGCGCTTTATCGTTACCGGCAAGGCGCGCAGCCACATCCGTCGTTTCGTCAGGCTGCAACGCCGCGCGCAATACCACGACCTGGGCAAGACGATCATGCAGAAGGCGTTTCGCGAAGTCGAAACGCGGTTCTCCGAGAAGCGCATCGCAAAGGCGCTGCCCCAGCTCCAGTTCAAGACGGTCGACGACCTCTACACCGCGGTCGGCGAGGGGACGATCACCAGCCGCCAAGTCATCAAGGCGGCGCTGCCCGACACCAAACTCAAGCGCGCCCGTGCGCTGTCGCCGGCCCGCCGACGGTCGAAATCGGCCAAGACGGGCAAGAACGCAGTGCCGATTCGCGGGTTGATTCCGGGCATGGCGATCAACTTCGCCGGCTGCTGTCACCCGCTACCCGGCGACCGAATCGTCGGCATCGTTACGACCGGCAAGGGCGTGACGATTCACACGATCGACTGCGAAACCCTCGATTCGTTCTCCGATACGCCCGAGCGCTGGCTCGACGTGTCGTGGGATACCGATCCCAACAATCCCGAGACCCACGTCGGCCGGCTCAGCGTCGTCATGGCCAACGAGCCGGGTAGTCTGGGCTCCATGTCGACGGTGATCGCCAAGAACCTCGGCAACATCAACRATCTCAAGATCACCAACCGCTCGCTCGACTTCTTCGAAATGCTGGTCGACGTCGAGGTYAACGACGTCAAGCACCTGACCAACATCATCGCCGCRTTGCGCGCGACGGCGGCGATCAGTACGGTTGAACGGGCACGCAGCTAATATCACTGCTCCTTGGTATAAGGCCAACGAASATGACGCAGACGAACACCGGGACGACGATGACGCGCGAGGCGGTGCTGGCCGAATTTCGCGCCGCGGGCGCCCTGCTCGAAGGTCATTTCATCCTGTCCTCGGGACTGCGCAGTCCGACCTACCTGCAATGCGCCCGCGTCATGATGGACGCCGACCGTGGCGCGCGCCTGTGCCATGCGCTTGCCGTGGCGATTACCGCCCGGCTCGGTGAGGACGCGCTCGACATCGTCGTTTCACCGGCAATGGGCGGCGTCATCGTCGGTTACGAAATCGGGCGCCAGTTGGGCCTGCCGGCGATCTTCTCCGAACGTGTCGACGGCGTGCATGCGCTGCGGCGCGGCTTCGAATTGGTGGCCGGCGCGCGCGTGCTGATGGCCGAAGACGTCGTCACCACGGGAAAGTCGTCGCGCGAGTGCATCGACTGCATCGAGGCCTACGGTGCTCGAGTGGTCGCGGCGAGCTGCCTGATCGACCGCAGCGCCGGCGACGTCGATCTGGGCGTACCGCTGATCGCGCTGGCGGGCCTCAAGGTGCCGGTATACCAGGCCGACGCGTTGCCACCGGAACTCGCCGCGCTGCCGGCCGTCAAGCCTGGCAGCCGCCAGACGGTCTAGGGAAATCGACGATGTTCAAGCGCCGGGCGCGGCGTACCTTCTGGGGCCGCGCGCGCGAATTCATCTGGCCGCAATCGGGATGGCGGCGCGCGTTCGCCTACATGACCCACCGCATCAAGCGTTTGCCGGGGACGCCACAAAGCATCGCCGCCGGCGTCGCCTGCGGCGTGGCGGCGTCATTCACACCGTTGGTCGGCTTTCATTTCATACTGGCGGCGCTGCTGGCCTGGTTGATCGGTGGCAGCATCATCGCCTCGGCGATCGGCACGGCGGTGGGGAACCCGTGGACGTTTCCGTTTATCTGGATCGGCATCTACCGGTTGGGCGCGTTGATTCTCGGCTGGGACGTTTCCGAGACCCTTCCCGACGGGCTCACGTTGACGTATATCGTCGACAATCCGATTGCGGTGCTTTTGCCCATGGCCGTGGGCGCGGTGCCGGCCGCCCTGGTCGCCTGGTCGGTGACATATTGGCCGGTGCTGAGTATCGTCACCAAGTATCGCGAGCTGCGCCGCCGCCGCATGGCCAAGCGTTTGGCGCAGGGCAAGGACGTACGGGGCCCGCGGCGGGGCGCGCGGCCGGTGGCGAGAAAGGCAGGGAAGACATGAGCGAAAAGCTTCGTCTCGGCGTCAACATCGACCATGTCGCGACCATTCGCAACGCCCGTGGCGGTGGCCATCCCGATCCGGTGCGTGCGGCGCGCGTCGCCGCCGCCGCCGGGGCCGACGGCATTACCGCGCATCTGCGCGAGGACCGTCGCCACATCTCGGACGACGACATCGAGCGTTTGATCCGCGAGATCGACCTGCCGCTCAACTTCGAGATGGCGGCGACCGACGAAATGCTCGATATCGCCTTGCGCCACGGCCCCCACGCGACCTGCCTGGTACCCGAAAATCGCGCCGAGGTGACCACCGAAGGCGGYCTTGACGTGGTCGGMGGCTATGAYTATCTGGCGCCCTATGTCGAGCGTCTCSGCACCGCGGGCAGCCGTGTCTCGYTGTTCATCGATSCCGATCYCGCGCAGMTCCAGGCCGCCAAGGCGATCGGCGCACCSGTCGTCGAGYTGCACACCGGCGCCTATTGCGACGCRSCCGRCGGCGCCGMSCGCGRSGCCGAGTTCGAGCGYGTCGCSGYSGCCGCKGCCGAGGCCGAACGCCTCGGGCTCGAATGTCATGCCGGTCACGGTCTGACCTATGACTCGGTTGGGCCGGTCGCAGCGATCACCTCGATCGTCGAGCTTAATATCGGCCATTATCTGGTCGGCGAGGCGATCTTCTCGGGCCTCGACAGCGCGATCAAGCGCATGCGCGCGATCATGGACAAGGCGCGCGCCGACGCCCAGGGCGCGCGCAGTGCCTGAGTCGGCGGCACGGTTCGGCTCGCGATGATCCTCGGGATCGGCAACGACATCATCGATATCCGTCGCATCGAGGGCACGTTGGAGCGTTTCGGCGAGCGCTTCGTCGACCGCATCTTCACCGAGGTCGAGAAGCGCAAGAGCGATCGGCGCGTGCATCGCGCGGCGAGCTATGCCAAACGCTTCGCCGCCAAGGAGGCCTGTTCCAAGGCGCTCGGCACGGGCTTTCGGCGCGGCGTCTTCTGGCGTGACCTCGGCGTCGTCAACCTGCCGTCGGGCAAGCCGACCATGGCGTTGACCGGCGGCGCGGCGGCGCGTTTGGCCGAGATCACGCCGCCCGGCATGACCGCGCAGATCGACCTCACGATCACCGACGATCACCCGATTGCGCAGGCGATCGTGTTGATTTCCGCCGTGCCGACGCCATCCGAATGACGGCGTGCCACGCCGTTTCGTGTGCGACCCGACGCGACCCTACAGGATAGAAATTGCCATGATTTTAAAAAGATTGGCGGGCTGGATCGAGACCATAAAGACGGTGGTCTTCGCCGTCTTGATCGCTCTCGTCGTGCGCGCCTTCGGCTACGAGCCGTTCAACATTCCTTCGGGTTCGATGATCCCGACGCTGCTCGTCGGCGACTATCTGTTCGTCTCAAAATTCTCCTACGGTTACAGCCGCTTCTCCTTTCCCTGGGGCGTCATCCCCCTGTCGGACCGCCTCTGGTTCTCCGAACCCGAACGCGGCGACGTCGTCGTCTTCCGGCTGCCGCGCGACACCTCGATCGACTACATCAAGCGCCTCGTCGGCCTGCCGGGCGACCGTATTCAGGTCATCGGCGGCGTGTTGCACATCAATGGCGAGCCGGTGCCCCGCGAACGCATCGAGGATTTCGTCGCACCAAGCCATTCCGGCAATGGCCGACGGATCGCCCAATACGTCGAGACCCTGCCCAACGGCGTCAGCTACCGCGTGCTCGACGAGCGGCCGACCGGCTCGCTCGACAACACCATTGAGTATGTCGTGCCCGAGGGCCATTACTTCGCCATGGGCGACAACCGCGACAACTCGTCGGACAGCCGCGCCTCGGTCGGTTTCGTGCCGGCCGAGAACCTGATCGGCCGCGCCGAGCTGACGTTCTTCTCGATTGCCACCGAGACGAATATCTGGGAGGCGTGGGACTGGCGCTTCGGCCGCTTCTTCCGGGGCATCGATTGACCTTGGATGACGCCGACCGCATGGCTGCCGCCGCCGCTATCGTCGAGCACACATTCGGGCGCCCCGCGCTGCTTGCCGAGGCGCTGACGCACCCGAGCGCGAGCGGCCGCGGTCACGGTTACGAGCGCCTCGAATTCCTCGGCGACCGGGTGCTCGGCCTGGTCGTCGCCGACATGCTTCTGGCGGCGTTTCCCGACGAGGACGAGGGCGCGCTGGCGCTCCGTTTCACCAGCCTGGTGCGGCGCGAATCGCTGGCCGCGATCGCCGACGGTATCGGCCTCGCGACGGTCATCGAGATGACCCGCGGCGAGGCCGAGTCCGGCGGGCGCGAGAACCCGTCGACCCTCGCCGACGCCCTCGAGGCGATGATCGGCGCGCTATACCTGGACGGCGGCCTGGCCGCCGCCGAGCGCTTCGTCCGGCGCAATCTGGCCCCCGCCATGCACACCGCCGAGGGGCCGCCCAAGGACGCCAAGACGGCGCTGCAGGAATGGGCCCAGGCGAACGCCCTCGCCCTGCCGCGCTACGCCACGGTGAGCACCGAGGGGCCGGCGCACAGCCCGACCTTCGAGATCGAGGCGCGCGTCGAGGGCCAGCCGCCCGCGACCGCCTCCGGCGCCTCGAAACGCGCCGCCGAACAGGCCGCCGCGGCCGTGCTGCTGGCGCGCATCGGGGGCGACCGATGAACACCGAAGCAACGAACACGCGCTGCGGCTTCATCGCGCTGGTCGGCGCGCCTAACGCCGGCAAGTCGACGCTTCTAAACGCGCTGGTCGGCGGCAAGGTCTCGATCGTCACGCCCAAGGTCCAGACGACGCGCACCCGCGTCACCGGCATCGCCATGGCGGGCGACGCCCAGCTCGTCTTCATCGACACGCCGGGCATCTTCCAGCCCGTCCGGCGGCTCGACCGGGCGATGGTCGCCGCCGCCTGGGGCGGCGCGCGCGACGCCGACATCGTCGTCGTGCTGATCGACGCCAAGCGCGGCATCGACAAAGACGCCCGGCGCATCATCGATGGCTTGGTGGAGCGGCGGCGTCGGGCGATCCTCGCGCTCAACAAGATCGACCTGGTCAAGCGCGCCGCCCTGCTGCCGCTCATCGCCGCGCTCGACGCGACCGGCGTCTTCACCGAGAGCTTCATGATCTCGGCGCTCGACGGCGACGGCGTCGACGACCTGCGTGACTTCTTCGCCGCGCGGGTGCCGGCCGGCCCGTGGCACTATCCCGAGGACCAGATCTCCGACATGCCGCTCCGCCTGCTGGCCGCCGAGACGACCCGCGAGCAGCTGTTCCTGCGGCTGCACCAGGAACTGCCCTATGGGCTCACCGTCGAGACCGAGAACTGGGACGAGCGCAAGGACGGCTCGGTGCGCATCGACCAGATCATCTACATCGCGCGCGAGAACCACAAGCCGATGGTGCTCGGCAAGGGCGGCCAGATGATCAAGGCGGTCGGCTCAGCCGCGCGCGAAGACCTCGAAGCCTCGCTGGAGCGCCGCGTNCACCGTCCACCTCGACGGCGGCGCGCTGGAGATCGAGTGGCGCGCCGACGGGAGTGTCCTGATGACCGGCCCGGTCTCGCACGTCTTCGAGGGCCGCCTGTCGCCCAAGTTCCTGGCCGAGGTGGTGAGATGACGGCCCCCGTCTTCGCCACCTTCGGCTGCCGCCTGAACGCCTACGAGACCCAGGCGATGACTGATCTCGCCGGGCAGGCCGGGCTCGAGAACGCCGTTATCGTCAACACCTGCGCGGTCACTGCCGAGGCGGTCCGCCAGGCCCGCCAGCGGATCCGCAAGCTGCGGCGCGAGCACCCGAAGGCCCGTCTCATCGTCACCGGCTGCGCCGCCCAGACCGAGCCGCAAACCTTCGCAGCCATGCCCGAGGTCGACCAGGTCATCGGCAATCTCGAGAAGATGCGCGCCGGGACCTGGGAGCAGATCGCCGCCGGCCCCGATTTCATCGGCCCGAGCGAGGCGGTGATGGTCGACGACATCATGTCGGCCACCGAGACCGCCGGCCACCTGATCGACGGCTTCGGCACCAGGGCGCGCGCCTATGTCCAGGTCCAGAACGGTTGCGACCACCGCTGCACCTTCTGCATCATCCCCTATGGCCGGGGCAATTCGCGCTCGGTCCCGGCCGGGGTCGTGGTCGAGCAGATCAGGCGACTGGCCGGGCGCGGCTTCAACGAGGTCGTCCTTACCGGGGTCGATCTCACCTCCTGGGGCGCCGACATGCCCGGCCGCCCGCCGCTGGGCGATCTGGTCCAGCGCATCCTGCGCCTGGTCCCCGACCTGCCACGGCTGCGGATCTCGTCGATCGATCAGATCGAGGCCGACCCGGCGCTGGTCGACGCCATCGCCTCCGAGCCCCGCCTGATGCCGCATCTGCAYCTCAGCCTGCAGGCCGGCGACGACATGATCCTGAAGCGSATGMRSCGCCGGCACAGCCGTGCGATTGCGGTCGGCTTCTGCGAGACTGTGCGCCGGCTGCGGCCCGACATGGCATTCGGCGCCGACCTGATTGCCGGCTTCCCGACCGAGACCGAGGCGATGTTCCAAGGCACGCTCGACCTGGTCGACGACTGTGGCCTCACCTTTCTTCACGTGTTCCCCTACTCGGCCCGGCCCGGGACCCCGGCGGCGCGCATGCCGCGGCTCTCCCGGCGGGAGTGCAAGGACCGCGCCCGACGGCTGCGCGCCAAGGGCGAGAACGCGTTGTCCCGTTTCCTCGAGGGACGGGTCGGGACCTGGGCCCAGGTGCTGGTGGAAAAGGGCGCGACCGGGCGCTCGGAGCACGCCGTGCCGGTTCGCCTCGAGCCGTCCTCGGCCGCCACGGGCACGATCGTCCGGGCCCGGATCACCGGCGTCGCCGGCCACATGCTGGTTGG
>LKGT01012030.1_pt1 | contig 11054 bp, 10 predicted proteins | sample 503861 | NCBI WGS metagenome assembly LKGT01 (sample SAMN04113194, study PRJNA297058) | marine sediment metagenome | biome: marine benthic biome; feature: marine benthic feature; material: marine sediment; isolation source: sediment sample collected at the water-sediment interface from the South......
CGGTGCATGACGCGGGGTTTCGCCCCCGCAGGGCGAGGTACTTTCGTTTCGGCGAAAGTACCCAAAGCCACTTAACGTCTCAATTGCAGTATATCTCCACAAACCCGGGCACGTCTTTGGGAAAATCCCTTTGTAATCTAACGGATGGCTCATTTCAGCGGTATCAATGCCGGAGATAGACGGCAGGATTGTCGTATATCTCCAATATCGGGCATTTGGCAAGGATTGTTCTGACGTGCATGGCAGAGATTGTTCTGACGGACACGGATGTCCTAATGCCGCGGACGCAGGATGCGTAGGAGCGGCCCAACAATCCGTCTGCATTTCCTCCATTGCACCTGGACGTGCAGGTGCCGCGAAGCACAGGACGTGCGAGAGCGGCCGTCCTTGGAGGTCAGATGCGCGTACGGGGCCGGCGCCCCGGCGGTACATTGTCGCTGAAAGCGACTCCACACAACTATAATCTTCAAGTAGAAAGATCTCTGCGCCGGGAACGGTCTATATCTGACTATCTCAATTAACGGAACCCACTCATGTACGTCGCAATTTGGGAATTTTGGCATTCTAAATCATGGTCTTATAGATTCATCCGGATTCTCGTTTTGGCTACCCTGGGCTGGTGGGTAATCAGTTGGTCGGGCATGTTGGTGAAGGCGGAAATCCGGTGGGAAAGTGAGTGGCCGAAGACCGATTTCTCACAGACCGCCGTCGACCTCAATGAGATCATGTCGGGCGGACCACCCAAAGATGGCATCCCAGCCATCGATGACCCTAAATTTGTGTCGAGCGAAGATGCTGACGGTTGGTTGGATGCGCGAGAGCCCGTTATCGTAGTTCAGCATCAGGGACATGCCCGGGCTTATCCACTACAAATCCTGATCTACCATGAGATCGTCAACGATACGTTCCGCGGGTTACCGATCTCAGTGACATTCTGTCCGTTATGCAATGCATCCATTGTTTTTGACCGGCGCGTTAACGGGAAGCTGCTGGACTTTGGGACCACTGGCAAGCTGCGAAAGAGCGATCTCGTGATGTACGACCGCCAGACAGAAAGCTGGTGGCAACAGTTTATTGGTGCGTGCATTGTCGGCGAGTACATGGGCACCAAACTGAAGGAGGTTCCATCGCAGATTGTGGCTTATGAGGACTTCAAAAAGGCGTATCCATCAGGCGAGATCCTTTCAAAAGAGACCGGTTACCGCCGATCCTATGGACGCAATCCTTATCGAGGGTACGACAGAATCGGGGATCAACCGTTCTTATTTACCGATCCCGTCGACAAGAGATTGCCCGCCATGGAGCGGGTCCTTGGGGTGATCCGTAAAGGTCGCAGCCGCATCTATCCCTACAGCGAGCTCAAAGAACGCGGGGTTATCAATGATGAATTCGCCGGCTTACCGCTAGTGATCATTCATGATCGCTCAGTGCTGTCCGTTCTTGATGCAGGTACGATCGCATCTTCCCGGTTGATCCCAGCCGCGAACGGTTTCGACCGCCGTATCGATGATCGTGTTCTGAATTTTGAACTCTCCGGCGATAACGTCATCGACCGCGAAACGGGCACGCAGTGGAACGGACTGGGCCAAGCGGTGGCTGGACCCCTTAAGGGTAAACACTTAATAGGGATCGACGCCGGTGCCCACTTCGCGTTTGCGTGGTTAGCGTTTCGACCGGATAGCGAGATCTATAAAGGCAAGTAGTAAGTAGCAAGGGTTGGTCTTACAACTCTTGCCGTAACCTGTCTGTAGGTAGTTTAACTGGCCGCCTAAAGGAAGAGCAGTGATTCCCCTCCCCGCTCGTCGGGGCGGCGACCTACAGGGCAAGGATTGTTCTGACGGACACGGATGTCCTAATGCCGCGGACGCAGGATGTGTAGGAGCGGCCCAACAATCCTTTTGCATTTCCGCCATCTCGGCAATTGCTCCATGCATTGCCCTAACTTCCAGCGTCCCTGCCGGTCGCCTGGCGGTCAGACGTAGGAAGTTACGACTCCAGGGCAAGGATTGTTCCTACAATCCTATTGCATTTCCACCGTCCCTGGTGGTCAGAAGGAGGACGACTGCAGGGATGCAGGAGGTAGAGCAACGCAGGGAGCGGTTGCCGAGGTAGAGTTGCGCCAGGAGCAGCAACCGAGAGCAACGCACGACTCCATGGCAAGGATTGTTCCCAACAATCCCTTTGCATTTCCGCCATCCATGGCGGTCAGATGGAGGACGACTGCAGGGATGCAGGAGGTAGAGCAACGCAGGGAGCGGTTGCCGAGGTAGAACCGCGTCAGGAACAGCGGTCGAGGAGCAGTTGCCGGCTAGGGAGGGGCTAATGCAATGACGTCAGTCGGTTGAGAATCAAACCGTGAAAGCATTCATTTGGCGCGCGGAATAACCACCCCAGGTGTGTTTCACAGCTGCCGCACAACGTGATGCGCCAAGTGAACCCTCTGAACCAGCTCCAGGCTGACACCTCTTGGCCAACATGTGCGCACCCACGAGTATCGCGAAAGCAGCCGATATGAAACTGGTAGCCATCGGGATTCATAAACGTATGTTCCTGCCCGCCCTGGATATTAATGCGATCGTCTTGAGTTGTTATTAGATTTCGGCAGGTCGCACAGAACAAACGCCGCTCTTTTTCGACGCGCTCCCCGACCTGGGCATCTGTGAGGCTTTCCCGCTTTTTGTCGGTGTACTTGTCAAAAAAATGCCAATGTGGCAGTGCGAGCTCCATTGTCAGACTCCATCGAACTAGCTAGCTGCTGAGGCTTGCCCATTCATAAGAATAGGGTTAGAACGCCAGTATAGCCATAAAGTCTGTTATGGGAGACCTCACCGTTGCCAAAGAAGCCAACTAAGGGAAAGTCGCCTAATTCCTGTTGTATGACCTTAAGTTCCTCTGAATTTTGGCCAAATAGATTGGGTCCACGGCCGACACAGGAATAATAGACGCCGCCTTTCGGGGTGCCGTCAGTGCGGTCTTTTAGACTCTGCAGCATTCGCAGCATGTCTTTGTATGCGCTATCCGTATCTCGGCGGCAAAACATCATTGTGTTGCCGGCCTCCAGTGTATCGCCCACTGCCAGCGAGCGCTTTTCCGGATCAAACCCCACAAGATGCCGCACTACGTAGTCACCGGTGTCTGACCCCTTGATTGGCAGGGCGGCAAAGATATATCCAGCGGCGCGCCTCGGTTCGCGTGCTATCAAATCTCCGACTTCGTCCTGAAATACATCGAAAGCAGGGCGCCCGTCGAGTGTGATCGCTATGTTGCCATCACACTCTGTGATTTCGTGCTGTTTGCCGATTGGCGAACAACCTTGGGTTAGCGCGGTCGTCACAGGGACATCATCGGCAAACAGCACGCCGGAAATACCGCCCTCTGTGATGCCTGTCGCGATCTGCGAGTAAGAACTGCGAGACGATGTTAAACCACCGACGAGAAACCCCCCAATAATTTCGTTTGCCAATTGTTCAACAAATTTCGGGATGTTGGCGTTGCGTGGATCTCCGTGCACGATACCAAAATGCGAACTGGTCTTTGCATACCAACTCTCGTTATCACGGACGAAATCTTCTGTGCTTGATTTGATAGTGGGAAAAATGCGAAAGGAATCATCGGGAAATTCCCCGATCAAAGCTGCGATCGCCGGCTCATCGAAATACTCGCAACCGCTGCCACATATGCCCATGCCGACAGTACCTACCCAATTTTCGATACCTGTGACGTGTTTGAAATGGGCGAAAATGTCGGACAGCTGTGCGGCTAGCGTATCGGTCACATACAGGAATCCCAGATTGCCTGTACCTGGAATATCACCGATCTGTGTTAAACATGCCTCCGCCACCTGCTGCCAAGTAGCTCCCCGGGCGTGCCCAACCCTAAATTGCTCCATGTGTGCTCCTGGTGCTAGCCGTGCTATTGGTTAACTATACCTTAATCATGATCGAACAAAACCAACTACGTGGTGCGAGCCTGTGCTTGTGGGTATATTAAGATATGCTTGAAAACCGCGATCGGCATACAAGGCCGCCTTCATGAATGTAGATCATCGTTTATGTGGAATGGCCTTGCTCTAATTGTGCTTACGCTGGTGGCGGCGTATCTGATTCTCGCTGCACTGCTATACGTCTTTCAGGGTGGTCTTATCTACTATCCTGAGCGTCAGCTAGTGGCCACCCCTAATCAGTTCGGTCTCGATTATGAACCGGTCTCTTTTGAGACTGATGATGGGGTTAGGTTGTCGGGCTGGTATTTGGAAGCCAATCCCGCCCGCGAGGTACTGTTATTCTTTCATGGTAACGCTGGCAATATTTCTCACCGCATAGTCTCGCTGCAGCTATTTAGTCGCCTGGGCCTTAGTACGTTTATCATCGATTATCGTGGATATGGCGAAAGCGAAGGTAAACCCAGCGAAGCAGGGACCTACCTCGACGCGGAGGCCGCCTGGCGCTATTTGGTGGAGGAGCGCAAGGTCGATCCGTCGCGGATTGTAATCTTTGGCCGCTCGCTTGGCGCAACGATTGCAAGTTATGTCGCCAGCAAGCACACGCCACGCGCGCTCATTATTGAATCAGCGTTCACGAGTGTTGCCGATATTGCCGGTAAATACTATCCGTTCATGCCAGTGCGATGGATTACTCGTTTTAAATACAACACGCTCGATTATGTCAGTGCAGTGAAATGCCCGCTGTTGGTCGTGCACAGCCGTCAGGACGACATCATCCCGTTTTCACACGGACGTAGGATCTTTGATGCCGCACCTAGGCCTAAAGAATTTCTGGAAATTACTGGTAGTCACAACGATGGGTTTATGGTTACGGGTAAGCTATACGAAGATGGATTGAGTCGATTTTTGTCGACCATACAGTGAGCAACGATTTTGTAAACGCAAAAAAGGGCTTCCAAATGGAAGCCCTTTTTTGAGCGATAAGAATCGGTTTAGGCTACGAGCTTGTTCTTCATGACGCCAAGCGCCTTCTTTTCGATTTGGCGGATGCGCTCGGCTGAGATACCGTATTCCGCTGCGAGTTCATGGAGCGTGGATTTGTCGTCATCCAACCAACGCCGGCGGATGATATTGCGGCTGCGTTCGTCCAATGAGATTAGTGCCTGATCAAGGTTTTCCTGTTGTGTCGATTCATCATCGGATCGAGTTGCTAGCGTCTCCGGGTTGTAGCGCATATCTTGTAGATAGGTGGCCGGGGCTACGCGCAGTTGGTCATCATCACCACGATCGTCAGTATCGAACGGGATATCAGCCCCGCTCATCCGTGACTCCATCTCTCGGACGGTCTCGGGTGAGACATTGAGGTTCTCGGCCAGTGCGTCAACCTCGTCGGACTTCATCCATCCTAAACGGGCGCGACTCTTGCGCAGATTAAAAAACAACTTGCGCTGCGCCTTAGTAGTGGCGACTTTGACCATACGCCAGTTACGGAGAATATAGTCATACATCTGTGCGCGGATCCAGTGGATCGCGAACGACATCAACCGTACCCTACGCATAGGGTCAAAATTCTTGACGGCCTTCATCAGGCCGATATTGCCTTCCTGAATCAGGTCTGCTTGCGGCAGGCCATAGCCGGTCAAACTACGTGATACGCGCACGACGTAACGCAAGTGCGCCAGCACAAGCCGGCGCGCCGCTTGGAGATCGCCATCGCGGCGATAGCGCAATGCGAGATCACGCTCTTCGTCAGCGCTCAATATAGGCTGGGCGTGAATGGTCTGAATATACGTGGCCAACCCCGCCTTCGCATTTAGCGGTGCTGGAATGGGTAAGGAGTATGTCATCCTCGCCAAAACCTCCTTATTTGGGGCAAGTGGGTTTGTGGACAGTGCTATTTTAGCACTCACAGAGTTAGAGTGCCAAATCGGCCGCGAGTTCCGCCTCTTATGGCAAATAAATCAACAGCCTACCGCGGTTCCAGGCTTCCTAGATGCCGGCCGACCGCAATTCGGGAGCCCAACCAGCCAAGCACTGCCCCCACCCCCACCAAGATCGCAATACCATAGCTACCCAGCCCCTCAGCGCGAAAGTTGCTGGCGTAGAGATCAGCGACAGCACCGATAGGGCCGGCCAGCAGCGATAGGCAAAGACTCACGAGCGCCCATGCCGCCAGTGCCCCGGCGGCCCCTTGCAACAATCCAGTGTACAAAAAAGGCCGCCGAATAAACGCGTTGGTACCGCCCACTAGCTTGATCACCTCAATCTCTTCGCGCCGGCTCAGCACCGCCAGCCGGATAGTGTTGCCGATGATAAGTACGACGGCGAGCGCTAACGAAACTGAAAGCAACCACACTCCGCGGCGCGCGATCTGCAACAATCCATGCAGACGTTTAACCCATTGCAGGTCCAGTTGTGCCAAATCGACTTCAACATTTGTGCGCAACCGCTTCACAAGATCATCAAGCTTCTGTGGCGTATCAAGGGTTGCTGACGGCTGTACGATCAGCACGGGTGGTAGTGGATTATGGGTAAGTGTATCTAGTGTTTCGCCGAAGCCTGACAAGCGCTTGAACTCAGCCAGTGCTTGTTTTGGTGAGATATATTCTACCGTCGCCACCTCTAGGGCCTGGCGAATTCGTTTACTCAGTTGTGCGGCGGCGGTATCGTCGATATCCGCTTTGAGGAACAAAGAAATTTTTGCGCCGCCGTCCAAGGCTGTACTCATGCGTTGCACGTTTTCGATCAGGAGATAGAGACCGGTGGGGAGTGCCAGGGTTATCGCAATCACGGCGATGGTCATCAGCGAGGCGATCGGTGCACGTGCGAGCTGTCCGAGCGTATAGAAAAATACCTGCAAGTGACGAAGTAGATAGCTAATCACGAGATCGACCTCGGGCTACCATCGTTGATCATTTCGCCATGTTTAAGTTCGAGTACGTGCTTGCCCAATCGTTGCACCTGGCGATGGTCGTGGGTAGCAATCAACACGGTGACACCAACCTGATTGAAGTCGTGGAATAGATCCATGATTTCATCAGACAAGGCTTGGTCGAGATTTCCAGTGGGCTCGTCTGCCAACAGAATCGGCGGTTTGTTAACGACAGCACGAGCGATACCGACACGCTGTTGTTCGCCGCCGGATAGCATGATGGGATACGCCCGTTCTTTCTTAAGAAGACCAACCTTGTCTAAGGCCGCACGCACGCGACGGCCAATATCTTTATCGCGCACACCGGCTACAACTAGTGGCAGCGCCACGTTATCGTACGCGGTGCGGTCGTGGAGAAGTTTGTAATCCTGGAACACGATGCCGATGTCACGGCGGAAGTACGGAATGCGTCGGCGTGTAACACGGGATAGATTCTGGTTATTGACAATTGCCTGGCCGCGGGTAGGTCGTTCGATCAAGGTAATGAGTTTGAGAAGCGTACTCTTACCGGCGCCCGAATGACCCGTCAAAAATGCCATTTCTGCCGGCGCAAGTTCGAAACTTACATTTTTGAGCGCATCTAGACCGCCGGGGTACCGTTTTGAAACGTTGTTGAACTGGATCATAACTCGAGTAGCAACTTAGAAGTGCCCAGTAGCAAGTAGGAACTAGCGACCAACGGCGAATCAGAGTAATCCATTTTGTTTTCCTTGCTGCTTTATACTCACCACTTTTTACTCGCTTTTTGGGATGATCGCGTCCACGAACGCCTCGGCGCTGAATTCAAGCAAATCTTCCGTATCCTCGCCGACGCCAATATAGCGAATGGGAAGGCCAGCCTTCTTCGCTAGCGCAATCAGGACGCCGCCTTTAGCGGTGCCATCAAGCTTGGTTGTGCACAGCCCAGTTACACCGACAGCCTTGTGGAAATGTTCGAGTTGCGATAATGCATTTTGCCCGGTGACGGCGTCGAGTATCATCAATACTTCATGCGGTGAGTTCGGATCTATCTTGCCAAGTACGCGCTTAATCTTCCGTAATTCATCCATCAGCTCGGTGTTCGTATGTTGACGGCCGGCGGTATCTACGATTAAGACGTCACAGCCACGCGCACGCGCCGCATAAAACGCATCATGAGCGACGGCCGCCGCGTCGGCGCCAGTGTCTTGGGCGATGACGGGTACACCCGCTCGTTCGCCCCAGACCTGTAGCTGTTCAATAGCGGCAGCGCGAAACGTATCTGCTGCCGCCAGGATCACACTTAGGCCTGACTGGGAAAGTCGCAAGGCCAGTTTGCCAATGGTGGTGGTTTTGCCGACGCCATTGACGCCGACTACCATGATGACAAAAGGAGTATCGCCATTAGCGATCTTTAGTGGTTGGCTAAATGGTTGAACGATTTCAAGAATACTCTGTCTCAGTTGGTCGTAAGCGGCGTGGCCGTCGGAGAGCTCGTTGCGTGCGAGGCGCCGGGTAATGTCGGAAATCAATGCCTGAGTGGCCTCTACGCCCACATCTGCCGACAATAATAGGTTCTCTAGTTCTTCTAGGAGCTCGTCGTCGAGTACGCGTTTGCCCAGCAATAGGTCGGAAAGACCGTCTGTGAGGGAGCGGCGCGTGGCGCCAAGCCCACTACGCAGGCGTCCGAGCAGGCCTGGAGATTTGTTCTCGTTTGTGGTGGTCTTGCTGGACAGCGTCACTTGATTACAACGTTGCTTCTCATCGGTTATCCTAACATTCATGTTCTACAACGTTAAGGCAAAGTACATGCTGACACGGTTAGTTGGGCTCGGTCTTGTTGGTTTATTGCTCACCGGGTGTAGTAACGTTCATGAAAACACCTTAGCCAACGGGCTCAAGGTGATCGTGAAAGAGGATCACCGTTCGCCGGTGGTGGTATCTCAGATTTGGTACAAGGTCGGTAGCAGCTACGAACCGGGTGGATTAACCGGCGTGTCACATGTGCTAGAGCACATGATGTTCAAGGGCACCAAACGTCACGGGCCAGGCGAGCTGTCGCGTATTATTGCGGAGAACGGTGGACGTGAGAATGCGTTTACCGGCTCTGATTACACCGCCTACTTCCAGCAACTAGAAAAATCGCGCCTTCCGATCGCATTCGAACTCGAGGCCGATCGCATGGAAAACCTTGTCATCGACGAGAAGGAATTTGAAAAAGAGATCAGGGTCGTTATGGAGGAGCGTCGACTGCGCACTGACGATCGCCCCGAGAGGAAGGTGCATGAGGAGTTTATGGCAACAGCTTACAAAGTCCACCCTTACGGTCGGCCTATCATCGGTTGGTGGCGTGACTTGGAAAACATGACAGCGGAAAACGTCAAGAACTGGTATGACCGTTGGTATGCCCCGGACAATGCAACATTGGTTGTGGCTGGAGATGTACGTCCGCGCGACGTATTCGCGCTTGCCCAAAAGTACTTCGGCCCGATCAAGTCACGTTCAATCAAACATTCGGAACCACCCGAGGAACCTGCGCAAACTGCCACCCGACGTACACAGGTCGCGGCACCGGCCCAGGTGCCCTATTTGATCCTTGGTTATCACGTCCCCGTGTATGGTCATCACCGCGCCTCTTGGGAACCCTATGCACTGAGTGTGTTGGCCGGCGTGCTCGACGGCGGCAGAAGCGCGCGCTTCCCGCGCGACTTGATACGCAAGCGGCGTATCGCGGCTAGTTTGGATACCGATTACAGCGCAGTCTCGCGTTCACCGACCATGCTCGTATTCGACGGCACACCCGCACAGGGCCATACTGTCGATGAGCTGGAACGAGCAGTGCGCACCGAAATCGAGCGACTGAAAGAGGAGCGCGTGAGCGAGCAGGAATTGGATAGAGTTAAGGCGCAAGTAGTGGCGGCAGACGTTTATAGTCGGGACTCCGTTTTTTATCAGGCGATGCGGATCGGTATGCTGGAAACAACTGGGCGGGGTTGGCGGCTTATGGATGACTATGTCGACCGCATTCAAGCGGTCACGGCAGCGCAGGTGCGAGAGGTCGCTCAACGCTATCTTGTCGATACCAACCTAACGGTGGCCGTTCTGGAGCCGCTGCCGATAAGTCAACGCCCGCAACGTGCTCGTGCTGCCAGCGGGGGTCGTCATGTCAATTAATAAGTACATATTGGTGACGCTTGGATTTGGCCTTGCGTTTGTCTCGAGTACAGTTAATGCACTGCCATCCATCGAACATTGGTCATTGGCTAATGGCGCGCGGATCTACTTTGTAGAGGCGAGCGAACTGCCGCTAGTTCAAATCAGCGCAATCTTCGACGCCGGTAGCGCGCGCGATAAGACCAGTAAGTATGGTATCGCCTGCCTGACAAACGCCATGCTCGACGAAGGCGCCGGTGAACTCGATGCGGACGAGATCGCCAATCAGCTTGACGGTGTGGGCGCACAGCTAAGCGCAGGTTGTGGGCGCGACATGGCATCACTTGAGTTGCGCAGCCTTGTTGCTGCTCGGTCTTTGGAGCCTGCCTTGGCCGTCTTTGCGCAAATATTGCAGCAGCCAAGCTTTCCCGACGATAGCTTTCAGCGCCTACGTGAACAATCTCTTTTGAGCTTACGACGCGATGCCCAGTCACCGGCTGCTACCGTGAGCAAGGCATTTTACGAGTTGCTATATGGAAATCATCCTTACGCCCATAGCCCGCGCGGAGACGCATCGGGGTTGACCGCACTTTCGCGGGCTGATGTGGTCGACTTTCATCGTAGTCACTATGGCGCTGCCAACCTGGTGCTCGCAATTGTCGGTGACGTGAGCAAGGGTGAGGCCAAGCAGATCGCAAATCAACTCGTCGGTAAACTGCCTGCTGGCACGCCAGCACCGCCGCTGCCGCCAGTGAGTGATCTCGACGAGCCGCGCGAACTTGATATCGCGTTTCCCTCTTCACAGGCGCACATTCGTGTGGGCCAACCCGGGTTAGAACGCGATGATCCCGATTACTTTCCGCTCTATGTGGGCAATTATATTCTTGGCGGCGGCGGTATGGTCTCACGTCTGTACGACGAGATTCGGGAAAAGCGCGGCCTCGCCTACAGCACCTACAGTTACAAGAAAAGCATTCTGATCAATTCCCTGAGCAAGGGGGAAGTATTCGGGGAAATGGGTATGATTTCCCAATCGGCCCGCAGCGCCAGTGTGGTGGCCGTGGGCAA
>LKGT01002871.1_pt4 | contig 11053 bp, 9 predicted proteins | sample 503861 | NCBI WGS metagenome assembly LKGT01 (sample SAMN04113194, study PRJNA297058) | marine sediment metagenome | biome: marine benthic biome; feature: marine benthic feature; material: marine sediment; isolation source: sediment sample collected at the water-sediment interface from the South... ...
AGCGAAGATGCCGTGGCTTAATATCGTCGGTGGCTGCTGTGGCTCGGATCTACGTCACGTGACGCACATCGCCCGCACTCTAGCCGCCTGAGGGGTCTTTGAAATGGGCTGTGACAATATCCAACTCTTGACCCGTGCGTGGCTACTCTTTTCGAGATTCTGTGCAAGTTTTCGAGGGTGCCAAGTAAAGCTCTAGAGATATCGTTTTCAATCGGGGGTCTTCGAGAATATGAACTTCGACCTAATGGTTGCGATCACAAGTCTCCCTACGTTCAATAGAGACCGATTTTGGCACGTTGATCCCCAATCGCACTTCGTCGTCTTTGAGCGCCAATATGGTTATTTCGATATCCTCACCGATGTACAGCGTCTCGCCGAGACGCCTAATAATGATCTGCATCATGTCGCACCTCCATTTAGGCGACTTACCCACGCAAAAAAGTCGTGGCCCGTGTTGCGCACGAGCCGGTATTCTTCTTATCCGTGTTCCTATTTTGGAGTGCCTATTGCAGGCACGATATGAGGGTCCTTCCGCGGACCGCTTATTGTGTTTGGTCGATGAGCAGGTGTCAAATGCGAAGTGGTGACGTGCGAAGAGGACCTAGATGATCCAATTAATCTGGCGTTGCCAGCTATTGGTTACCACCCAACTGTGCCAACATCATCGAGCTGTGCTGGCGCGCAACTTCAAGCGAACGACGCGCCATCTCCAGGTTGTGCTCTGCCTCATCGAATTGCGTCTCGGTACCGAGACCCCGATGCTTGATTCTGGTCTGGCGATTGTATACTCGGGTGAGAAACCGAATACGTTCCTTGGCAGCGTTGATTTCGATTTGTCCTTGCTGATAGTGCGTTGGCAAGGATTCGATTTGCTGACGCACGTTCACAAGCTCAGCCTGAGCGCCGGCCAACGCAATCTTGGCCGGTTGTGGGTCGACCCTGAACAAGAGTTCACGCGCCTTTACGCGCTGATTGTTTTCGGCACGAACCTCTATGACGCGTCCATCGATATCCGTGCTTATCGAGACCAGCTTGGCCTTGATGTAGGCATTTTGCGTGCTGACGTAGCGCCCGCCGGCGGCATAAAAGTAAGCTGCCAAGCCTAAGGCAATGACCGGCACGACTACCAAGAGGACGACGCGATTGGCTATTCGTGACATTCATTAGGTAGCCCTTGTAGGTGGTGTAACCTTGCGCGCTACCGTGTAAAGGTCCTTACGCACAAACCCTCCTCAATATGACTAATGCATAGCGGCTAAATAGCTCTATTTATAAGGCTTGACAAGTCATTCAAATTCATCGTATTAATTAGTCTGAGTAATGGGTGGCTGAGTCATGAGTCGATATCTTCCCTCGCCGATTGCCCAGCGATCCTTTGAAGCGGCGGCCCGGCATTTGAGCTTCACGCGCGCGGCCAATGAGTTGAACGTCACCCAAGCCGCCATCAGTCATCAGGTCAAAAGCCTCGAGGATCATCTGCGGGGCCGCCTGTTTGTTCGTCTAACCCGAAAATTGCTGCTGACAAATGATGGTCAGGCGCTCTATTCGGTGGTTAGTGAGGCGTTTGACCGCATCGGCGATGTCGCCGATAAACTACGTTCCGGAACCGGCAATGAAACTTTGACTGTCAGTCTAACCCCTTATTTCGCGGCCAAATGGCTGACTCATAGACTAGGCCGCTTTTGGAGTCGGTATCCGAATATTGATCTTCGGTTACACCATTCTCGCCAACCGGTGCAATTCGACCAAGCCGAGATGGACATGGTAATTAGCTGGGGGCGGGATGAGTGGCCGGGTCTTGCCGCCACCATGCTGCTTCGCTCACGAGTCATTCCGGTATGCAGTCCAATGTTAATGAAAGGCAAACCACCGCTTCGTACCCCGGCTGATCTAAACAACCATACCCTATTGCATGAAGGTGACTACGAGCTTTGGACTCAATGGTTGCAAGCGGTTGGGGTTGAGGGTGTTAACGTCAGACGCGGCTCGACCATAGATGATCCTAACATCGTGTTGCAAGCGGCAATCGATGGGCAAGGAATTGCCCTCGGCGCGGATGCGTTACTCGGCGAGGAACTGTCAAGCGGGCGCCTTGTGATGCCTTTCGACCCATCTATATCAACTGATCTATCGTACTATGCAATCTATCCGAAAACAGCTCTCGAGCGCCCCAAGGTAAAGGCGTTTTATGAATGGCTACTGGCAGAGGCAGAATACAGTGACACATACGCAACCGCGAGGCGTGGATGACTAGGAGCACTTCCTACAATGTGATCGATACTGGCGACGGTGTGCCGGTAAAGGCGTGGACCAAAGGCGTACCCTTCGAAGACCAAGCCCGCACACAAGTGCTTAATGTCGCCCGCCTGCCATTCATTCACAAATGGGTGGCGGTGATGCCGGACGTGCATGCGGGTAAAGGCGCGACTATTGGTAGCGTAATTCCCACGGTTGGCGCCATCATTCCGGCCGCGGTTGGCGTTGACATCGGCTGCGGCATGATGGCGGTCAAGACGAATTTAGCGGCTGATAAGCTGCCCGATAACTTGGCGCCGATACGGGCTGCGATTGAAAAGGCGGTACCGCACGGACGTACCCAGCGTGGTGGGCGTAACGACCGTGGTGCCTGGGGCAAGATTCCAACCAAGGTCGCCGCCGCCTGGCAAACATTGGCTGATGAGTTTGACGTGATTGCAGCCAAGCATCCAGCGGTTGCGCGGGCGAACCATGTAAATCATCTAGGTACGCTTGGTACGGGCAACCATTTTGTCGAGGTGTGTCTGGACGAAACGGATACGGTTTGGTTTATGTTGCACAGCGGCTCGCGTGGTGTCGGCAATCGCATTGGCACCTACTTTATCGAACTTGCAAAGAAGGATATGCAAAAGTGGTTAATCAATCTCCCGGATAAAGACCTTGCCTATCTGCCGGAAGGTACGGATCATTTTGATGACTATACACAAGCGGTTGATTGGGCCCAACGTTTTGCCCGGACCAACCGAGTGCTCATGATGGAACATCTTATCGCCGCGGTTCGCGATAAGCTGCCGGTTGCATTCGATGCCCAGGTGGAGGCCGTGAACTGCCATCATAACTATGTGGCGCGCGAACACCACTACGGTAAGAATGTTTGGGTGACCCGCAAGGGCGCAGTAAGCGCGCGTGCAGGGGAGTTGGGTATTATTCCTGGCAGTATGGGTGCGCGTTCCTACGTTGTGCGTGGCTTTGGCAATGCTGAAAGTTTCCATAGCTGTAGCCACGGGGCGGGGCGCGCGATGTCACGCACCGAGGCGCGCCGGCGCTTCACCGTGGATGACCATATTGCGGCAACACAAGGGGTGGAGTGTCGTAAAGATGCGGAAGTGATCGATGAGACGCCAGCGGCTTACAAGTCTATCGATCTAGTGATGCAAGCACAGCGTGATCTTGTCGAGGTTGTACACACGCTGCGTCAGGTTGTGTGTGTAAAGGGCTAGGTCTATGTTCTGCGCTCCTCATTTTTTCCGAACCGCCTCATTGTAGACCTGACGCCAAAATTTCCTTTGTACCGCGTTTTTATTCGGATTTCGTTTTCGCTTGGTGGATTTCGCGGCCTTATGGTAATTGGCACAGGCGATTATTTCCAAAGGGTTTATTTTTAGTAGGCGCGCAAGCTTAACGGCTGCCTCATCATTGAGATGACTAATATCGTTATACCAATTGAAGACATGATTTGGTGGAACGCCAAGCTTTTGGCTGAGCGCAGTGTCGGTGGCGAGATTGTATTGGCGTTTCACCTCGTTTAGGTAGCGAGCTATATTCTTCAAGAGCGCTGTAATCCTGTTTTGTGTTGCGCTAAGTATACGGGGTGTTCAAACTTGGATAATTAGATAGGCGATTTATATTTGTGTCTTTCAAATTCTTGAAGTAAATTACGAGTCAGTCGATGAAGGACCCGCAATTTAGGCATTTAGCCAGTTGGGCGAACGCGAGATTTGTTGGTTTGTGGCAGATCTGCACTGTGAGGGTGGGAAGTTCAGTGACGCGGCCATCGCAGCCCACGATCGTGCCTTGGAAGCACCGGGCGGACTTGGGCCGGCCGCTAAGCTTGGGCGAGGATGAGAAAGAGAACTCAATCCATCAATCCATCATTGCGAATACGGTTTCGCTCGGCTGCGATATGGGCATCGGTCACTTTACCGTAGAGTTCCTGGATGCGGTGCTGACTACCAATCATGCCTGGCCTTTCGGCAAACGACATAATCAAAAGCAGGCGATCGGTGTCGCCAGTGTTCTCCGTGACCCGATGCAGTGAAAAGCGACCGAGAAACAGTTGCAGGTCTCCTGGATTAAGGTCGAGCCTGACGGTTTTAGTGTCATCTCCCTTTAATACACAGCTGACCGCGTCATAGTTTTCATCCTCGGCGGATCGAAGATTAGGTACGTACTCGAAGTGACCGCCGGAGGTAGCGGGTTTCAGCAGCATCGTGATCGTGAACTCATTGGTGTCGAAGTGCCAATTGAAACAGTTACCAGACTTGCTGACGTTCACGATCATGTTCGACACAGGATCATCGTAAATGTAAAGGGTTTCCTTGCCCAGACAATCGGCGATAAATCGGGTGAGCGGCGGCCAGTAATAGAGCCGCCTGGCGGCCGTATTGTCATCAAAGTGATCGCTGGTGACAAAACCGTTAGTACGCTCCAAAAAGATACGCTGGGGATGATCTGGGGGTAGCGAGGGGTCGTCGCTGGAAAAATAGACGTTCGTTTTTTTGCTCTTAGAGAAATAGGCAAGCGGCTTTCGTTCTTCGACCTCGGTTAACAGGCGCTCGAGACCATACGGACTAATAAAGCCATTTAACACGGCGCAGCCGTCGCCAGCTAGTGCCTTACGACATTTCTCGATAACACGACGACGCTCAGGGTGTTCCAGATTGTCGATCGGATACCGTTGGTGGTCGATAAGGGTACGGCAGAGCGTAGTTTCATTTTTGTCTGACATCACGGTCGTTTTCGACTTCTACATCTCAAAGTATATCCACCACTATAGCGGCAATCCAACAGTTGGAATCGTTGATATGTTATTGTTTTGGCGGAACGAGTTGATTAAACAGGCTAGACAGTCGGTTGTAAAAGCCTTCGGTATGGAGCGAATCCGGAAACTGTAGTAGTTCATAGTCGAAATGATGGCAGAGCTCGTGCAACAAAGTGCGGAGGAAGGTTCTGAAGGCAACGATTTTTTTACGTTCCGCCGTACGTATCCATAGTCGAATGTTTGCTTGTCGCCCCGCTTCTCGGGTGTATAGTCCGTGTAATTCACTCGTCTCATCGTGGGGTCGTACCGCAAGCACGTCGACGCGTGCTTTCGGTACTTTTAGATCACTGGTCATGCTATCCGCGATACGCTGACACAATGATCGTGCGAGCTGTTTGTTCTCCGTCTTGAGGGCTTTCTCGAGTTTGACCACAAGCGGACGAAGTGGAACTGCCTGTGGCAATCGGATCGAATGGATTTCATCGCTGCGGTGATAGATGCGTTTTTTGGCGGTGGACAGGCGGTTGTAATAGGCAAAGGCCACAAAGCACTCCAGCGGTAGGTCCGGCACTATTGTACCTTTACTCTGGGGTCAGCGCGTGGGTCGACATCGCTTGACTGAGACCTGACAATTGCCTATTGATTATCGGTATGTATTTGTTGTGCAAGAGAAAAAAGTTGCTGTAGCTGAGTTATTTACCGCGGCACAGTGTTCGCCCAGTGGCATGCAAAGCCGATATTTTGGAACAAGCGGCCGAATCATGACAATTAAGCAAGTCTGTTTGTTTTTGGTGGCGTGCCTAGTGGCCACGGTTAGCGTCGCGGCTGAGCAGCAAAATTCCTTTCCGCGTCCACCGGAACTCGAACCAGATATTCGATTTTGGACCCGCGTCTATACGGAGGTCGATACGAGCGGCGGTCTAGTCCACGACGCGCGCCATCTTAATGTGGTCTACGAAGTTGTTCGCTTTCGAGAGAACTCCAGCCGACGAGCACGGAGGCAGCTTATCAAAAAGGCCAAGCGACGCTATCGGCACATTCTTCTTAAGCTTGCCCGGGGACAACGTCAAAATCTAAGCGCAGAAGAACAACGGGTGCTGGCGCTATGGCCGGCGGATGTCGATAAGCGTACCTTACGTTCAGCCGCACGCCACCTGCGCTTCCAGCTGGGACAAGCAGATAAGTTTCGGGCCGGACTGATTCGATCGGGGGCCTGGGCGAATCACATAGAGAATACGCTATCCGAGCTTGATCTGCCGGCCGAGATCATAGCGCTGCCACACGTAGAATCTTCTTATAATCCTCGCGCGTACTCAAACGTCGGCGCGGCCGGGCTTTGGCAATTCACGCGTTCTACCGGCCGTCGGTATCTGCGTATTGATAGTGCCGTCGACGAACGCATGGATCCCTTCAAGGCAACCGTCGCAGCCGCGCGCTTACTCAAGAACAACCGAGCGGTAACCGGTAGCTGGCCGTTGGCGATGACCGGCTACAATCACGGCGCTGCCGGGATGCGCCGCGCCGCACGCACACTTGGTACCACCGATATCGTCACGGTTGTGAGGCGTTACCGGAGCCGCACCTTTGGTTTCGCCTCGCGTAACTTTTATGTCGCATTCTTGGCCGCGGTCGATGTCCATTACAATGCCGAGAAGTATTTCGGCAGACTTGAGCGTGATCAACCAGCAGAGAGCAAAACCGTTAAAGTACCCGCGTATATGACTGTGGGTACACTGTCACGGGTACTCGGCATCGATCGTGCGACGTTACGAGCACACAATCTTGCGTTGCGGCCTGCGGTTTGGAACGGTAACAAGCACGTTCCCCGAGGTTACGAATTACGCATTCCGGCTAACGAAGCCTTGGGTTCCGCAGAAGCGGCACTCGCAGCCATTGCGCCCAAGGATCGGTACCGCAAGCAGAAGCGCGACCACTTCTATAAGGTGCGCACGGGTGACACGTTGGGTGGCATCGCAGCGCGTGTTGGAGTGGGTGTTGATGATCTCATGGCCGCAAACAATCTGAGGAGTCGTCATCGCATTCGCATAGGGCAGGTCCTTCGCTTACCCGGGCCCGACACAAAATCTAAGATCACGCTCGCATCTGTACGCCCGCCTTCCGGAGTGCGTTTATCGATACCCGCCGATGGTTTTTACACGGTACAGTCGGGTGATACGTTGTCATTGATAGCCGGTCGATTCGCGATCGATGAACAGCAGTTGGTTCGCTTGAATCAATTTAGTAACAAACACCGTATCTATCCTGGGCAGGTCCTGAGGTTGACGGAGAGCGCGGTGGCTAGCGCCGAATCAGCCGCAAGTGCTGTCAGCGAGCCAACCGCTGAGGTAGAGACTGGCGCTGGTAGCCAAAGCGCGTCTGAACCGACCGAGGTTACCATGGCCGAGAAAACCGGCACCTTCCTAGTGGCGCAAGCGCAGGCAACCCTGGCCGCCGATCCCAGCGACTACTCCGTCTCGGACGGTCAGACCATTGAGGTTCAGGCAGCAGAAACACTCGGTCATTATGCAGAGTGGCTGGGTCTTCGCGCGAGCCGGTTGCGTGAACTCAATGATATGCGCTACCGGAAACCCGTGGTGATTGGTCAGCGGCTGCGGCTCGACTTCTCGCGGGCGAGCATAGAAGACTTTGAGCAACGTCGTCTCGCTTATCATCGTGCTTTGCAAGACGAGTTCTTTGCACAGTTTCGAATAGTGGGCACACAAACACACACGGTGCGACGCGGGGACTCGTTATGGATCTTGTCACAGCGCACCTATGATGTTCCGATCTGGCTGCTACGCCAATACAACCCTGATCTGGATTTCAATACGGTGCTTCCTGGCACCGCCGTCACCATCCCATTAATGCAGGACCGAGCGGAGCCAGCTCCGCCCCACGTGTCGATCCAGTGCTGTGGTACACAGGCTAGGTCAGCCACGAACTTATTGACATTGTCCTACTAGCGAGTTGTTCGGCTTGCGATTTCGACGAGCTGAACGACGCTGACCATGCCCAAATATCTCTCAGAGCGCCAGCTTCATGACTACCAGACTAACGGTTGTATCTTCCCGCTGACGATTATGTCGGTGGAGGGTGCTCGACACCACCGTAGCAGACTGGAGACGGTCGAAGCCGAACACGGCAGTATGCATTATCTGGTGAAGCCGTATTTGGTTCTCAGCTCGACGGCAGAAATCGGTCGTAACCCGATATTATTGGATGCGGTTGAAGATATTCTCGGTCCAGACATCCTGATGTGGGATAGTGCCTATGTCATTAAGGAACCGCATGATTCTCACTATGTGAGTTGGCACCAGGACTTGATGTACTGGGGATTGAATTCTGATCGATTGGTAAGCGCCTGGGTGGCCCTAACAAAAAGCAATCCGCAGAATGGATGCATGAAGTTCATATCTGGGTCACATAGTGGCGGCAAGATTGAGCACCGGGATACCTATGCGGCCGACAACATCCTCCATCGCGGTCAAGAACTTGCAGTTGCGATCGATGAAACCGAGGCGGTGGATATCGTGTTAGAACCTGGTCAAGTATCGTTGCACCATGGGTGGGTATTTCATGCCTCCAACCCTAATCCTTCTAACGACCGCCGTATTGGTCTTACTTTTCAGTATGTGTCACCCAGCGTGCGACAGATGTTTAGTCCCAACGAAAGTGCGACGCTTGTTCGCGGGGTCGACAATTATGGCCATTTCCAGCCTGAGCCACACTGCGAAAGTGACTTTTCGCCTGAAGGGGTGGCATTTCAGAAGAAAGTGCAGGCGCTGAAACACGCCGTATTCGACAGAGCCTGACAATGCTGTCGGTATCACGACGAACCACCACAGGGCCAGGCATCTTCCAATGCCCTGAATATTAACTCCACCGCGTCTTTGTCTAGCGAATTCGCATTTTTCTTAAGATATTTCACGATAATGCGCTTTGTTTGTGTGATGTCGGCGTTTTCTAGAAGGCGATAGGATGTTCTTCCGGTGCCAACCGATAGAGCATGCCCCGCCGCTGATGAATGCGAGGCAGTGTGTCTCTGGGATGGTCAATCGTGAGAGGTATATCTCCAACAAGTCGGCGCCACTGAGGATCTGATTTGTGTGTCCGGATATTGGCAAAATACTCAAATTGCCCATCAGCAGACAAGTCAAAGCGTCTTATTCTTTCGTGTGTCGATCATCGCCGCCTCCTTCTTGGCTCACATGCAGTGGCTTATTACAGAAGCTTCTGGGTAAGGCGCTCGAGGGTGGCGGTTAGATTCGGGCTCAGGCTCATCACTATGTGCAATGGGTCTTCTTTCAAGGATCGCATGCGTCTGGTTGCATTCTTTATTGTGTAACGGTGGATATCGAGTTTCGAAGTGACTTCTGACCACTTAAGTGGCATGGATACAGGCGCCTTCGGCAATGGACGCACACTGAACGGTGACACCAGCAAGCGGCCATGCCCGTTTTGCAGATAATCGATGTATACACGCCCCTCGCGCCCTGATACCGCCCGTGTCACGGTGGCAATTTCTGACAGCTTGGCCACGACTACCCGGGCCAGCAACTCGCCTAGAGATCTCGACTGTTCGTAGGTGTAGCGGTGCCCGAGGGGTACAAGTACGTGCAGTCCAGTGGAGCCGCTGGTCTTAACGAAGCATGGAAGTTCGATTTGTTTGCAAAGGGCGCGAATCCTTTTCGCTATTTTCACCACATGTTTAAACGGGGCGCCCTTGGGATCGAGATCTAGAATGCACCAATCGGGTTGCTCGAGGGTTGTCGTACGACTTGACCAGACGTGCAGAGGAATGGTCCCCATGTTGATGATATACAGCAACGACTCCAGATCCTCGGCAATGAAATAGCCGATCTCGCGTTGTGCATGCTTGCTCCACATACGCTCGACGCGAATCCAGTCCGGGACAAAACTCGGTGCATCCTTCTGGAAGAAGGATTTGCCGTCAATGCCGTCTGGGTAACGTGTCAGCACGACCGGGCGATCTTTGAGATAGGGCAGCAGCCACTCAGATATGCCCTCATAGTATGCAATGAGATCGCCCTTGGTGTAGTCGTCGTCGGGCCAAAAGAGTTTATCTTTGTTGGTAAAGTTGACCACCTTGTCTGCGGCTACCGGTGCCGTGATCGTCGTCGGTTCGGGTAGGCCCTGCTTGGGTTGCCACACACACTCTCGAGTCGGTTTGTCCTTCCGCAGTCGCAGAAAGACCGGCTGTCGGAGCGCGCCATCTGGTGTCCGCTCCTTGAATTTGATCTCTGCGACAAGCTCAGATTGAACCCAGTGCGTGTTGCTTTCATCGGGGGCGTCACGCGGTGGGTCGGCCCGGCTAACGGCGCCAAGTTGTGCGCCGATCTCGGTCAAATCTCGCTTAGTAAAACCAGTACCGACGCGACCAGCGTAGACAAACTCATCGTCGACACACTGCGCTAATAGTAGCGCACCGAAACCGGGTTGCGAACCTTTAGGGTTGGTGTAGCCGACGACGGCGAAATCGTCCGTATGTTCTACACTGATCTTTATCCAGCCTGAGGATCGACCCCCTTGGTAGCGTGAATCAGCTTTCTTTGCGACCATACCTTCGAGCCCCAGCGCTTGTGCTTGCGCGTACAGGGCCTCGCCGTGCTCTTCGATATGATCCGAATACCGAACTGGGCCCACCGATGGCAGCAGTTCTTTGAGCAACGCCTTTCTGGTATGTAGCGGAAGCCCTCGTAAGTCATAATTATTGAAAGCGATCAAGTCGAACAAATAGAGTGTCGCTGGCAGTTCAACGGCGGCACGCTGAACGTCGACACGTCGGGTCAGGCGACCCCGTTTTTGCAATTGACTAAAACTGGGCAAGCCCTGCGCATCGTGCACAATGGCCTCACCATCCATGACGACGTATTGAAATGGCAGCGCACGGACTGCATCGGCGATCTCGGGAAAGGTCGACGTCAAATCGTTACCGGCGCGAGAAAACAATTGGACCTTGTCGCGTTCATGACTAACTATGAGCCGGTAGCCGTCATACTTTATTTCAAATAGCCA
>LKGT01006374.1_pt1 | contig 11051 bp, 15 predicted proteins | sample 503861 | NCBI WGS metagenome assembly LKGT01 (sample SAMN04113194, study PRJNA297058) | marine sediment metagenome | biome: marine benthic biome; feature: marine benthic feature; material: marine sediment; isolation source: sediment sample collected at the water-sediment interface from the South......
TCTGATAATATTCCASAATGGGAGAACAAGTAYTTTATCGCAACATTACGTGGAAACCATCTAAGAATGCTRGATCTGGACATTGAAAATRATRAAGTGATTTCMAGYGAGGYSTTRTTCCAAGGTGAGTTTGGWAGGTTACGAGATGCAAGTGTTGGWCCAGACGGSAATCTATACATTCYGACAAGTAACCGCGAWGGAAGAGGCTYACCGGAACYAAMCGATGACAGAATTTTACGAATTATACCRRTAKMACAAAYTGTYGAGGAWCTATTATCACCRCTAAAACAGTTCAAGSKTGGAGTGGAACCATYKGAYGTAAARTGTAGAGATGGATTGGTGTTAYTRYTAAGATCAACAACTGGAACCCCGGCGTGYGTTACTCMATCCACRTCAGAGAAGCTTGTATCCTATGGATGGGGCRTTCTACCAAMWTAACWRTTCATTNAANCANGTTCGTRTCAAATKAAAACGGAAGCCAACGGANGGAATGTTCCAATAGCGGTACAGGAACAAGCGAATCGTATAATTTTGGAGTRGTCAGCTTCCGCAACGTTYCATTACYATTTCAAACATAAAAAGCGCTCAGTTTTTTTTATTAGTTAGCGATCAAGGTAGAATGTGGCTTCGGTATGATTTGATAGAATGTTTTTTAATCCAGATCCGTCGAATGTGAAATAATGATTGACTTTGACAAGTATTTGAGCTGTCCCAAGTGTAGAAATGTAGAATTCTACTGCCTAGAACACCGACTCGAGGTTGAAAAAATACTTTGTAAAAGAAATCAAAAATTGTCTTTTTATTGAAATTCAAGTAATTTTTGATTCGTATAAATTGAAAATAAAAAAAATGGAAATGAGCTAACTGAATTAAATTACTTTAAACAAATTTAGCTTAAAATCTTCCGCCACCAGAGCGATGTTTTGGTAAACATTCTCTGCAATATACTGGTCTGTCTGTTTTTGGTTCAAAAGGTACCTCTGCATCCTTGCCACAATCGGCACACTTGATAGGGTACATTTTTCTTTCCGACATAATTTTGGGCCAATCTGGATGTATAAGAACCATGGTATTTTCAAAAAAAGCGTGTTAGTTTACCAATTCTAAAAGTCCTTTGTGTCTGTTCCTAATGGTTACTTCGGTTATGTTAGCAGCTTCTGCTAAATCTCTTTGTGTACGTCTCACACCCATTTTAACACACGAAATATACAAAGCAGTTGCTGCCAGTGCCATAGGATTTTTTCCAGCTGAGATTTTACTTTCTTCAGCTTTTCTAAGAATTTCAATTGCATAACGTCTTGTTTTTTCGGGTAGTCCTATTTTGCTAGCAATTCTGGCTACATTTTGTACTGAATCTACGACGGGTATCTTCAAGTCTAATTCCTTTATTAGCAGTCTGTAACATGCTGCTAGATCTCCTTTTTTGATATTCATTGTCATGGCAATCTCCTTGAGGGTTCTTGGGGTCTCGACCTCACGGCATGCGGCATATAATGCTGAGCCTATCATGCCAGRTATTGATCTACCYCTTAYCAATTTTTTKTCWASAGCCTTTCTGTAGATGTATGCAGCTTTTTCMAYTACTGMRTCAGAGAGGGAGAGTTTRTCTTTGAGTCKGTWAAGTTCAYTGAAGGCYTGYCTAARGTTCYTWTCWWTASGKTCATTTTGACTTCTACTATCCCATATTCTTAGACGYTTGAGAGTYTKTTTCATAGAGYTWGATAGAGGTTKTCCTGTGGMATCTCTGTTTGTTGGGCYGATTACTGTTGAYAGACCCTGATCATGTATTGCTAAAGATGTACYAMYTCCAGTCCTTTCTCTATTGATTCYATCAYCAGRAAATGAGCGCCTCTCAGGACCAGTACTTTCTACACGCTCAGATGACACAWAGCCACAMCCACCACAAAAAATCTCACCTGTTTCGGTATCTGTGATTAGTTCCTTCTTCCCACATCTTAAACAACTTTGTTTGATRTCAGGAATTTGATTAACCATGCCTTCTAGAAGTATGTGGGGTCTTAAACCTTGGTGATTAAATTACTTGATATGGATTCACTGCCTGAAGAGGAATTTTGAAACTCGTATTAACATTTCATAACAACTGTTAATCGGCAATTGTACCAAATGAAAATCTAAAAGAAATCAGAGAGTATCTTTTGTCGCATTAGTTTAATGATATCTCCATGGGCAAGCCATTCCTTTGTCGATATACTCATGGGTCGTATCGCAACATCGAGTGCCTTTTCAAACGAATCAGCTAGAATGGGTTTCTGTTTCATTGCAGCCCGTACCCCTTCTCGAATCTGCCAGACGCCAACTGGGATGGCATATTCCGGTCTAATCTCTCGAAGTATCAGCACACCACTTTGGATTTGATGTTTCACTAGGTATTCCGCAATGGCAAGTTTCGCAGAGAAATATGCACCGGCTATTGCAGGAGGATGATCAATTCCTCTGGCATCCTCATGATCAGATCCAAATCCCAACACTCCACTGGAATACCAGGCCTCAATCATCTCGTACAGCCATCTGTGTGGAAATAGAATAACAGAAAACAAATTTCCCAGATGAGAAAAATGAAAAACTCGATTTCCATCTATCAAAGGATAATCTAGTGTCTCATCGATTAGTGATTTTGAAATGATGTCATCAGTTGCTGTTATGCTCCACCGAGTTGGAACGAGTTTTCTTTTCTTGCCAAACATTCCTATGCTAAAACACTTTTGAATTTTTGAGATCTCTATTCCAGAATTGTACAATTTCAGAACAGCGTCTGTTGCTTTGAGGTCTCGGTCATAGTATGATTTTTCGATGTGTCGTTCCGAAACGCTGGATGAAAACTTGACAGACTTTATCTCACCAATTGGRCCAAACGGCGCATTGTACCCRTCGAGTAAYCCAACAGGACTWGKTTYCTTRTAGAAYTGGAKGTCAGAGTCKGTWGSCTTTTCYGACATTGCCATYTCTTGTAGATYCTCAATGAATCTGCCGGTTGGCTYATYYACRCGAACYTTTTGRAYWCCTCTRAYCAAGTYTAATCTRTAATTGACAATTTCATCGAGTGWTTTTCCGGTCCATCTTTCYGGCAGATCAAGAATGCTGGTGTCACCATGKACTGGTGGAACCATCGGACCRACATTCACTTTCGGATAGTTATAGGATCCAACAAAAACAGATGGCGGACTAGACCCAGAGATACTATCNAGATSRGAABARMKTCSYRTAKKNNGAYAGNGTRTWNRWTCYMKKTKRYCKCMATCGCYTTTCTAATATCCTGGGAATCAGGCACGATTCWGCTATAGAGAATTCTGGTATTAAGTTGCCTAATGGAATAGTTTCACTATAGRTCAACGYATGATGTTTAAAGAACAAAAACGAAATGGAATCATGGYGGCTGAAAGAATTGTCTCCTTTCTTCCTAGTGCAACCGAGCTTATCTATGAGTTGGGRGCACAAGACAAGTTGTTTGGTGTGACACATGAGTGYCTATATCCRGAGGACGCAAAAACAAAGCCGCGCGTTATTGATACARTAATTGATGGTGCTACGATGTCTAGTCCAGAAATAGACAAAAAGACATRTGAACTGATGCGAGATGGACAGGACATMTTTGTTCTGGATGAAARTAATCTAATMAACGCAAAACCTGACCTAATACTATCRCAAACAACCTGCGAGGTCTGTGCAGCTCATACAAATCARGTAGAGCAGGCCATGCAAATTCTAGAACAGAAACCACAGCTACATTCTGTAGATCCRCAYAMCYTGGAACAAATTTTAGACAGCATTAGTGTGGTCGCCAAACTTGTTGGYAAGGAAAATGAAGGGGAGCAACTCCGYGATTCCCTAAAAAATCGAATTGATCATATCAAAAATCAAAATTACACCACAAAACCAAAGGTTCTTGGAATAGAATGGATCAARCCGTTCTTTACRTCTGGTCATTGGGTGCCCCAAATGGTAGAGTTTKCTGGAGGAACCAACCARATTAGYAAGATAGGAGARCATTCCAGAAGATTAGAATTCAATGAAATCAAAGAATCGGATYCRGATGTCATAATTGTAATGCCTTGCGGTTTTGACACASAGAGAACCGTTTCAGAGTATAAYGAATTTCTAAAGAATGAYCYMGAATGGRATTCTTTRCGYGCTGTCAAGGAGRACARAGTYTATTGTGTTGACGCAAACGCTTACTTTTCAAAACCAAGTATCAGARYGGTGACAGGTTTAGAGATTCTRGYRAAAATAATTCATCCTGAAATGTTCGAGCAACTAATRGTACCAGAAAATTCCTTTGCAAATGTCAAAGCCTAAARWTYTAGCTTTCTTCGGCTTCTTCCAATTCTTCGACCTCAGAGGTACTTYTGTTAGGCCTGATTGGRACATAGATAACTGTCAACAAGAAAGGTTTYCAGAAGAGGGAAATAGATGCTAGCATTCCAAAAGTTTGTTTAWTTGGTGTAATTTTTTTTCCTTRAGAAAATTCTCACTCTGAATGGTAATCATTGGTATCTTTTGTCAGAATTATCCAAATTGCTTGATTTTGACAAGGGCTTCCTTGATCAGTGGAAGATCGCTCTGAAGGTTTTTTGGTTCATCAAAAAGATAGGTGTATCTCTCCTCCATKGTRTKGRCAATTTTTTCAATGTCAGMTTTGTAACARTTCAAAGCCTTTTCAATTAAYGRGACCTCAAACTCGACCTGCTCAATCAGTTTAGGATTRTCTAGTCCGGCATTRATTATTTTAATTACCAATGGRACCTTTTCTGCTGTTTTCTTTCCTTCTTCTGCAATGAGCATTCGAAGTGAAGGAACATCCYGYATCTGTGGATCGGAGCCCACGTTTGCAACTCGTCTTCTGTAGTGATCYAGAGMTCGGAGAACAATTCCATGACCTCTTTCCCTRAGGTAGATCCCACCAAGCCAAGTTCTAGCCGACATTTGTWTCTAGAATGATTGGATGAAAAATAAAGATTGTTACTTGWTAAGTTGACATTCRATTTTCAATGACTTTGTTGTGGTGTARTATACAAAAACCAAGAATCCAATGGCAGCTAGCCTTAATGGAATTTCATAGGTAGTTAAAAACGAGAAAGCCACACTGCCTATACTTCCAAATGTTGAGATTATTGCAAAGCCTATTGGGCCACAGCCACAAGCACCGGCAACCGAACCAATAACTGATCCAAAAACACTTCCGCCCATTTTCTTTTTCGACATACGCATTAATCGAATTCTAAAAACATTCATTGAAACAACAAGACCTGACAACGCTGAAACTACAATAATTAAAACAAACCCCAGTTCTCTGTCCTCTGCAATATGACCAATAAGAAACGGTTCAAGAAAAATATATTCTGAGATAATCAAAAGTGGGATTAAAAGACCGACAAAAATTGCTGATGCTAAAACTACATAAGGATAATTTGAAAAAACTAGTTTGATGGATTCTGCCAATCTATGTCAAGGAATCAATTACGTCTTTAAAAACCGAGAATGGTTGTGCACCTGAAATCTTTTGTTGTTTTCCTTCAGAATTGATTATAAAAAATGTAGGCGTGCTTGTGGCTCCTTGCTTTCCCGCCTCAGCAGTATTGAATTGAACTCTTTTTGAGAATTTTCCAGAATCCACACAGCTGTTAAACATTTCCATATCTAAATCGAGGCTAAATGCAAATGCCCTGAGTCGTTCTGAATTTGCCCAGCCATCATCTATTCCCTGTTGAGAGGAATACAAAAGATGATGATACTCCCAGTATTTTCCTTGTTCCTCTGCACAGTATGTTGCTGCAGCAGCTGGAATAGAATCTCTTCCAATAAATGCTAGATCAACAAAAACCAAGTTTGCTTTTCCAGTATCGATTAAGTTTTCAATAATTTGTGGTTTAGTATTTTGAAACCAGYTATAACATTGAGAACATTGATAGTCACCAAACTCTACAATAGTAAYAGGTGCYGARGGATTKCCAAGKATTGGAGARCCCATYGCTGTWGAWATWGTKCCATGWGTACGACCCATRTCAAGATTAAGAGTCTCYGAAYCAAATTGTGTRGTACYATATGAAGCRATAATTCCAATRATKRCTRCGRCWGCTATTCCACCTACGATTAKACCTTTYTTACTCAATAAAGCTMAGARTCTTYTATACCTTAAATAATTTCTTCCAAATTGTTTTTGACAAATTCTTATTTTATTCTTCGAAATAGGTTTACAAGTTTTTGAATTGCCATGTCCAGTGGACAAGACTCACAGGAAACTGCCGAAGAATGTTTCTCAAAGTGTTTGTCATAGCTAGATCTAGACTCAAAAATAGAATCACATTTTTCACAATAAATTTTGTTTACATTCTCGTTTTTATCCATGGAATGATTGAAAATTTGAAACATATAAACATCCTGCCAAATTCCAATTCTAAAAACCAATCAGAAATAATGAATTTTCATGTGGTTGTTATGTTCAATCTCGTATTGTGTTACAAATCCACAATGAGGACAAGAAAACATTTGTTCCACAGGTTTTGGTTTCTTTTCGATGGTTTTCCCAGAGACCGATTTAATCAGAATGGTGTCAGAGTTGGATATTACAGCAAAGTTTCTTGCCTCTCCAATGGAATTGAGATATTCCTTGATGGCCGTGATGACTACCTGTCTATTGACGGTTTCATTGTCATTTATTGGTGAGAGAGTAAAATCATGCAGTTTTAGAGTTGGGATGGCACCTACCTGGTCAGAGACATATACAACCAACTCGTGCTTGATTGGCTCAACCTCTGTACAATCAACGGTAAGCATGGTTTTTGATTGCAAAAATGGTATTTTAGTTTAACAAAGAGAAGGTTTTTTGATGGATTTTGATCTAGTTTTGAAATATCATGACAGATTCTGAAACATTTGGAGCCGAGAAAGGTAAGGCCAAAGAATTGGTTTCATGGATGAATGCTCAAGCCAAAGACAAAGGAATGGATTTTGAAGCTAGACTATATGATTATGATATCACTACAAAAAATTTTGGTACGTTTGAAATGTTTTCCTGGATGGGGGATGTACAAACAGCAAGAAAACTTCTCATAARAGCAAGCAAACGTTWCAARGTGAAAGTGATTGAAGGKGGATACAAACCAAATGAAAGARYMYTCARGATGAGAAAATCAGATTTTGCAATGGTTCGTAAAGGYGAYAGAGTGATTGGACATTTAGAATTYGAGGCYTCTTTAATTGGAAATGAAAAATGGAAGRTAAAAAACGAGGAAAGACGATARYTGATGACAAAAATTGGATTGATTGGRACCGGAATGCTTGGAAACGCYGTAGGACTTCATTTGTTAGAATCRGRTCATGAACTYAYAGTATACAACAGAACAAAAGAAAAAACGTCTGAACTAAAAAATCACGGTGCCRAAGTAGTTGATTCCCCTARAGATGTWGCAAGTTTRTCTGAATTGGTAATAATTTGTGTAAAGGATGCWGCTGCRGTCAAGGAAGTTTCGTTTGGACATGATGGAATCGTTCAATGKAACCATGAAAACTTGGTTGTTGCAGATATGAGCACAATTAATCCAAATGAAACCAAAMAAATCTCTAAACAATTCAAGGAATCTGRAATAAMTCTTCTTGAAATACCTGTCATGGGTGGCCCAAATGYCGCAATCAAAGGTGRATTGGTTTTAATGGCATCTGGAAACGAAGAAGTRTTTAACAAACACAAGAAGGTTTTTGAAACTATTGCAAAGCAGATTTTCTTTCTTGGACAAAGTGGCGTAGCACATTCTGTCAAACTGGCAATGAACATTCAAATAGCAATGCTTGCACTCGCAATTTCTGAGGGAATTACTCTTGCAAGAGCATCATCTATTGATCCTGAAACATTTTTGAAAATTCTCAACTCTACCTATTTCAAAACTGGAATGAGTGAAAACAAGGCCTACAAAATGATCAGCGACAAATTCGAACCCACGTTTACATTGAATAATTTGAAAAAAGATCTTAATACGATAAATGAAGCTGCGAAATCCTTCGGTGTCACTCTACCAATGAGTACTAGAGCAGAAGAGATTTACCAAAAGGCAATAGAAAATGGATTTGGAGATTTGGATTATACTGGAATTCTAGCTTATCTGAAACAAGCTACGAAATCCGCAGATTTGCACAATTAATTTAAGACAAGAGGGAATCTATAGTCCCATGCGACTTGAGAATAAGGTTGCAATCGTAACMGGTGCATCTAGTGATATTGGAGTTAGTATTGTCAAACGTYTTCTTGAAGAAGGAGCTATGGTTGTTCTGTTAGGAAGAAATCTTAAAACTCTTGAAAAGGCTCGCAAGGATGCAGGACATGAAGACAAAAGTRTTTCCATAACTTGTGATGTTACGGATGAAGCTCAAGTTGCTCAAACAGTATCACAAGTGATTGAYGAATATGGAAAGATTGACATTTTGGTAAATGGCGCCGGTGCGTTAAATGATCCTATACATTTTCACGAAATGTCAGAATCGGAAATCRACAAGATGATTAACGTAAACATTCAGGGTGTTTTCAAACCTACCAAAGCTGTTTTGAGTAAAATGAGCCAAGTAAAAAGTGGTGTCATCATCAACATTGGCTCCATATCTAGTGAGAGAGCAATTCCTCGAGTACACTTGGCAGTTTATTCAGCAACAAAAGCAGCAGTAAGCATGTTCACAAAAGCAATTGCTATAGAATATGCTAGGCAAAATATTCGTTGTAATTGTATTAATCCAGGAATAATCAACTCTGGAATGATTAAACCGTATCTGGATGATCCAGATGCCAGGAAGGTTCTTGAGGATAGATTGCCGTTGAATAGAATTGGAGAACCGGTAGATGTTGCAAATGCAGTGCTTTTTATGGCATCTGACGAAGCAAACTGGATTACTGGAACAGTTCTYGACGTAGATGGYGGAAAATCAGCTTCAGAAGCTTAGYTRCCAAGAAGTGTTTTTGCCAATAATTGTGCAAYTCTRAGTGGTTCTGGCAAGGAWCCTTGCAATGTCAAGTCATTTAGTAGATGTGTAACCTCTGGAAYGGTACARCCTTCATTTCTGACGTAAACATCATACRAAGTTTTTAACGAAATTTTTTCCCGTTTACCYAACTTTTTGTATTCAACAATCTTTTTTTCAAAGGAATCAGGAAAATGATGCTTGATTGCTTCTTCRATTCCASYAGAGTCYTGATATGTAACTCCAATTACCGGAATCTCTAATTTTTCATGAATCTTTTTGATGTCCACCATGTTATACATRGAGAKGATTATTCCAGARATCAAAACATAACTGATGTCTGGCCTTCCCAGTTTVTYATACATTTTGATTATTTCATCYGTTGCGTCATCACCAGAAAGTGTHGCRTTACCAAGAACAAAGCCATCGATCACAAAATCTCGACGCATCACTATTCCTGCTAGAATAGATTTTTCAGAATCTTGTTTGAAGCTTTCCGCTATAGCRAGTCCTCTTAATCCTTTTTTTTCAAGGYGAAGGTGTTTCATTTTTYCTTCTCYTTAGATAAGCYCTGTAACTCAGAGCAGAAATAATTATTAAAATTCCAGTAATTGCAGACCACGTCGCAAAAGGAAYCAGATCAGATTCTWYCATTTGAYTGTTCTTTAAAGTTAAACATCTAAATRKGTTAAAAAAAGTGAATYWAACTCCRATCYCRYGMCTAGMTTTCATTTAAGGTTGACKGTBHYRAKGAMATGATGATCGCAATTYTRWAAATTTCAAWYTGATCTCACCAAAAGGATCCTGAAAYTATACCAWCHTAYYTTATTTGAAAAATASTYGTGGTCATTTCATCGTTCAAAAAACGATTCACAATCTGCACAGGTCTCATGCACCCTCGTTAGACTTGAAACCTGTGCGGAACAATTTTGAAATTTTGTGTTCTTATAATTTTCAGTTAGTATCAAATGTAATTTAAAAAGAAAAAATTGAAATATTTTAACAGTAGAATAAAACAGATGAAATCTTTTGTAATTTTTGGAATTTTAATGGCATTTGTAATTGTTTTAGGCACAATTTCTATTGCAGAGGCTCATCCTCATGCAACCATAGATCTTATGGAATCTCATTCCCATGATGTGCATGATGCGAGTTTTCAGGAGAACTTCATTCTACATACCTTTGAAGACGTGATATTTTCAGCATTTAATTTCATCAAAAACATTCTATTCGGTTAAAATCATAATTTGCTGTAACAGTTCGTATCAAATGTAAACGGAACTGCCAAGATACAATACAATATTGTACCATTTCTGGTTCCTTAAAACAGATTTACAAAATTAAGACTCTAAATAGATTAAAAAAGTGAATTTAAAGAACATCTAAATACATTTGAAACCGACGAGTGATATGCCTGAAATCATCTGCGAAGATTGTGGAAAACGACTATTTCATGAAAATGAAACCACACTAAAGATCGAAGAAGCTGTTCATAAAAAATTCTGTAGAAAAGCAGAAGGAGGAGATCATAGTTACATGCACAAGGATCCAGCTCATCAAGATACATTTGATGCTGAAAGAGCAAATGATGAAAAAGACAAACCTATTCTAAAAAAATAAAGTTTAGGCACACATCATCCAAAATTAGCAGTAAGACAGCTTTTCAGCATAGTAAAGGACATCAAAAAAAGAAACTAGTTAACCGAAAAGAAATCGGTTACTGTAAGATCATGGTATTCTAGTTGTGCYACATAAACTCCAGGCGAAAATGGTTGTGATATTACCTTACTGAAATGACCAGATGCGCCGTCCTTCAATGCTACTTCGTTAACTAAATTGCCTTGTTGATCAAAAATATCTATAAACAARTCCTCACTGAATGAAAGGGTTTTKTRTACTGCMCCTGAAAGAATTAGTTTATCGTYATMAAAYTGGGCTTCAATTACTGCKRMWCGAGATCKYATTGGAAGATATCKYTCRATTARKCGTTTTARYTCSTCAAGYTTTKCATCAACCTKTTCKGAATCTCTGTYWGCYAATCCARTTTTAATTTCGTKKAGGATWKATTCGAATYTAGAATYANCWTWKKT
>LKGT01006563.1_pt1 | contig 11032 bp, 18 predicted proteins | sample 503861 | NCBI WGS metagenome assembly LKGT01 (sample SAMN04113194, study PRJNA297058) | marine sediment metagenome | biome: marine benthic biome; feature: marine benthic feature; material: marine sediment; isolation source: sediment sample collected at the water-sediment interface from the South......
GCTCATCAAGATATGATAACAGTTTATGCAGACTCTACAATTGCATTTCCAATTATTGCATTATACGTATTAAGCAATAATAAATCAAGAAAACCAAAACGGCTTTACAAAAAACTTGGAAAGTATTACAATAATCTTAAAGACGAATATTTGAAAGAAAATCCATCAAAATTTTATGATTTAAAAGAAAGAAAAAGCAGTTAGAATTTATCGTATCGTGCTCGTTCAAGATCACGATCATCTTTTGATTCCTTCTTCCATTCTTTATAGTGAGTTTTACATAAAACAGATTTTTTCCCTATTGATGAAACTTCTAGACCAGCACGTTCCACCTTGCCTGTGTTTAGTGAACGTACACCATCATCATTACAACCATTTACATTACATTTTGCGCCTTTTGCCACTATTCCCATAATTTTACATGTGTTTGAGATTATATATAGTTGAAATTTGCTCATAAAAAAATTTTGATTAAAGTAACAAATCCATTCAAAAAAATCAACTTTGCATCTTAAACATTTTGAAGAAGGAATAACATAATTGGAATATCAACCAACAGATAAAACAATTAAATTCATGTCTAAACTGAATTGGAAAGAACTTATTCCATATATGGAAAAAATTTATGGTACAGAATATGCYGWRATTTTKCTAAAYYGATTAAAMRAAAATTAAKTCRTAATTAGTATTTACCTTTATAAGCAGGATAAATTTTCANATTTTTTRTGGGYGGATCAAAAAATAAGTCACCAGCACAAAARCAAAAATCTCAACAARATGAATCTTYAAAAAAATCAGGAGAAAAAAAGAAAGGACAGAAAAAAGAYAAATCAGAAGGAGGTTCTTCAAAGGCTGAAATTACWGTTMTYGTAAATGARGAGCAAGCWATGAAATTTATTAAAAATTCCAAAGTGATTACWATTCARGAACTTGCAAGACATCTTGGAGTAAAAATATCTGCTTCAARTACATTTTTGAAAAAATTAKCTAMWGATGGAACKGTYAAAAAAGTTGGTGGRTTTAGYGGTCATCATATTTATCARMCAGTATCYGCATAAAGWGAAAATACATCACCAGAYTTTATTTCAGMTAAAACTGCRATATCAGATATAATTTTYCCAATTGGCGTCATAGTTTTTGGCGAGGAGGTGTTTTCAGAAAAAAAACAAATACTCCCGTTTACGGGTAAAAAAGCAATGTCTCCTTTTTTGAATTCTTTTCTAGGCCTATCAATWCCAGARTCAATTGAYGTTTCAAAATATGAAATAYTATTTGTGAWTTGATGAGCGTTTCCCTCYAATGGTAAGCTTCTTGAAATAATTCCRACRGTTCGKGGTGAAAGATGRCGTTTTARTTCACAGTWTAGCTTKGCTTTTCCACGTATTTCCAAAATTAACTTGATWTTAGAYACYGAATSTTGTTCCATWGATTTAAGCAACAAAATARAGTANAGATAAACGCTATGATTTGGAWCATRTYCCAATATGWTGTNAAATAAGCATTAATCNCCGTATTCGATTATATTACCGAWTTTGAGAATTTTGYYTACTTGKCARAATTARAAGAAAAAGAAACWRARGTTGAAAATAAAGAARAWAGTSYGGAAGAGGMARYTATTGGAAAAAGTYTGMATGATGCTWTAAGTGCTTATAGAAAAATMARAGARGGTAAAARAGAATTAACTGAAAAASAATTATCTGATTTAGAYAAAGAATGCAAAATTATTGAAGATAGAGAGATTATAGAAATTGATCCARTTCATGAACCASWAGAAATTMMACTCYCTGRTAAAGGSAAAATASMGWTGGGRCCACCAACATTRACKCGATTTGAAAAAGCTAGRATAATGGGAGCYAGAGCATTACAACTTTCAATGGGAGCCCCGCCATTTATTGAAATTCCAGCATCTGCAAAAATGTCATTAGATATCGCGTTGGAGGAGCTTGAACAACGAATAATTCCAATTGTAATTAGACGTAAATTACCAAATGGAGATTATCAAAACATACCCATAAGTTTCTTTGATTAATGGATGAATCATCGATAATATTTTTAAACTCAAAAATTTCCTTCGTATTGAGTTGATTTTATTGGAGGGGTCTAAACATAGTAATTTATCATCAGATGATTCTGATGTTCAAAAAGAGCAACTGCCTATTTTCAATGTGAGAAATGAGCCTGTAATGATTGAAGCAATTAATGTGATTACTCTTTTAGGAAAATCAAATAAGGCCATTCTTCGAGCAAAGGGAAATTTCATTCCAAACGCAGTTGCAATTGCAAATATTATAACAGAAAAAATGCTAAAAGGCAATTCTAAAGTTCAAAATATTATTTTAGATACGGATATGCCAGCTGGTATTGGAAAGATGCTATCAACAATTGAGATAATTTTACTAAAAAATTAGTATTCTAATATACACTTCCAGGTCCTTTAAGAAGCATAGTTTCACATTCTTTGCAAATWGCTTCATCAATATYKGATTCYAGATTATGATGRATATCACARATTAACAAACTTGTTTTRATGTAGTTRCATATRCCGATGAATTTTGATAGACTTGCTGGRGTGTACGCTTTRYTTGAAGCAAGGTTTTCACTTATTTCRTCAATCATTTCTACAATTTGTTTTTGAGAGGATARYTGAGAAATTAATTTTGGATCACCTCTAGTTCCTCGTAKGTAATTGCTARCAGCKGCYTGAGTYACTCCTAACATTTTWGAAATTTGATCCTCMYGWATYTTRTRTTYATYTGMAAGCTTTYTWGCYAAAATTGCTCKAAGTGCTGGAATCATWGTTTTTGATTCAATTTCAGCAGGKAGTAACATGTAAAKAAATTRKYARWTAKAATATTTAAAGTTGCAYACARAGATTGTGAGCTWTAMAATATTRCMAGTATAACTRACTASAAATCTATTAGCTTAACCTATATAATTTCAGATATAAAAWTCCTTGTTGCAAGAGACTATTGAAAAACTTTACGAGGTTTTAGAAAATTCAGTTTCAGAGACCGCTGGACAAACTCTAGCATTATCGGGGGGGCTAGATAGTAGCATTCTTGCTTATTTTCTAAAAGAYAAAGGATGYGATACTATTGCAGTTACWACWAAAGACTTTATYGCTACWGATTTRACTTTTTGYCARCTTGTYGCAAAAAAATTTAAYMTKCCKTTACAAATAATYATGCCWACAACAGAAGARCTATTAACAGCCATTGAAGARACTATCAAAATTCTAAAGAACTTCAATGATATTGAAATAMGWAAYTCTATTGTRATTTATCTTGCAWTAAAATMTRYCAAAGACTCTGGAAAATYWAATCTTGTTTTAGGAGATGGKGCAGATGAATTRTTTGCAGGATATAGTTTTTTCTTAAAGAAAAATGAARAYGAACTACAARAAGATCTTSAAAGAATTTGGGATGTRATGCACTTTCCATCAAAAAAAATAGSSAAGTCMCTAGGAATAACGGTRAAAACWCCTTTTCTMAATGAYAATGTAWTGAATTTTGCAAAGACTATTCCTGYTAATTTGAAAGTWAAAGAAGATAAWGGAAAAATGTATGGAAAATGGATTTTRCGTAAAGTCTTTGAAAATAAGMTTCCAAAAAGTGTTGTWTGGAGGGAAAAATCTCCAWTGCAAGAWGGTGCAGGAACTGCTGCCTTGACTCAGTTATTTAATACCGTAATTTCGGATAATGTCTTTGAATCAAAAACCAAACAGATTCATAACTTAGATAATGTTTCTTTACGAACAAAAGAATCTCTTCATTATTATGAAATATATAGAAAACATTTTGAACCTCCAAAAAACCTACATGATTCAAAAGCTAAATGTCCTCATTGTCATTATGAAGTAAAACAATCTTCAAATTTTTGTCGAATGTGCGGGAGTTTTCCCATCTAAACATTTTTTTTCCACTTTCGTGGTTTTTTGATAAAAATACGCCTACAACCATTACAACAAAAATAGTATAATTTACCTTTATGTTCATGAACAAGTGCCAATTTTTCATCAAGTTCAATACCACACACAGGATCTACTGGCATAGTAATTCACATTGATGTTTTATATTTATAATATCCTAAAACCGAGTTTGCTATGAAGATATCGTCTGTTCGCAGTAAACACACAAGAAAAGATACTAACTAATTTTACTTAAATTATAGATGAATATGCAACATGAAAGTGTTATTTCCATTATATGACAAAGGTATTGCAGCTTTTGTAATAGTTGCCGCAGTTTTCATAATTATTATAGTCAATATTGGATTTTCAGTCAGCGATACTCAAAAACAAGCTGTAGAATATGCATATGATGAAGTAAGAGACCAACTTGAAATCTCTGGAAAAATTTCTGCTGCGGCAGATGTTAGCTCTGGCAAAATAACAGTAACTGCAATACCAGTAAGAGTATCTACAGGGGGTATAGTTAATATGAATCCACAATCAGCGCAAATTTCATATAATTCAGGACTAGAACGTAACACAATAGACAAATATGAAAATATCTATGCAGATAGATTATCTGATAAAACTTTCAATTCACTTAGAGATGCAGTAGACGAAGCAAAAATCAAGGGAATTATAGATTACAATCCGTTTGTTGATGAACAAAAACCTACAAGCAATACTGCATTTATTTATTGGGTAATTAATCACAATTTTGATCATTTTATTGATGATGGGGAATTAGCAGTAATTGTCATAGTATATGCTGGAACGGATAGACCGTCTAGCGGCGATAATTTATTTATCGAAGTAAATGTTCCTGAAGGTTTTGTTTTAAGAATTGATCAACAAGTTCCAGATATTTCGAATGAATTTTTAAACTTTGGTGGAATCTTAAATGATTCATAATTATGTTCAGTTAGTTTTAGGAGCTGTTAATTTTTTAACAAGATCATTAAAATCAGGTTCTGAGAGTGGAGGTATCTTAAGGATTTCAAGGTTTTCTTGAACATGCACATCTGATTTATGACCTATAAGTGGAGCAAGTACTCCAGGAGCTGAGCGAGTAAATTGTAAAGCCCTCAAAGATGGTTTTAGATTTCCAAATTCTGGCATAACACCAGGTGAGAGAAGTTTTGCTTGCATCAATGGAACACTCGTAAAAACACCAACCTCAAATTTTTTGGCAACTTCTAATATCGATTCAGTGTTTCCTTCATAAGATTGATTTTTGAGGATTAGAGCTTGATCAAGATACATGTTAAATGGTAATTGGATAAACCGAAATCCATGTTCATGCCCACCTACTTCATTTGCTAATGACATTACATCAGATAATTCTAAAAATTGGGGATTATCATTTGTTACTCGAAAACATTCCCAGGTGGCCATGCCATAGAATCTAATTTTGCCGTCTTTTCTTTTAGATTCATAAAATTCAAAACACAAACGCAAGTTTTTGATAAATTGCTCTTTAGTTACATCATTAATTTGGCCCTCAACAGCATTATGAAGATACATTAGATCAATACATTCAAGTCCTAAATTTTTTCTACTTCGTTCTAGCTGGTCTTCAAGATACGAAACGGTCATACAATGATATCCAGAAGTAATATCATTTGCTTGAATGACACCTGTGGCGACATATTCTTTATTTACATATTGCCAAAATTCTTGGTTAATATCACCGTCATTTGTCACATAACCATTTTTAGTACTAACAAATATTTCATTACGATTAATTTTTTTCTCCTGAATTAATTCTAAAATTGCTTTTCCTACTGAACGTTCAGCCTTTTGAGAACGATAATTTATTGCAGTATCAATTACATTGATACCTGCAAGTATAGATTGCTTAACTGCCTTTTTTACTAAATCATCTGTTTCATCATCGACTTTACCAAGATACGTCCCAACACCTACATTAGATAATGTCAAACCATGAATTTTTCGGAAATTTTTTGGATCAACATCCTTATGTTTTTTTAAAAAATTTAAAGTGCCGTCAGATGTAACACATCCCTCAATCATAATATGTATGAAAAATCTATTGATTTAATTGTCTTTGGAACATATTTGGTACTTTTTTGAGTTCTAATCCTTCATTTACTCTACGAATTATTTCAACTACGTTATTTAGATCATAAGGTTTTAGCGAGATTGAATCTACATTTAGTTCAAGCAGTCTTTTAACATATGAAGTAGTTAGTGACGCTGAAATAATCATTATCTTTGATTTTGGATCTAATTCACGAATTTTTTTGAGTCCATAAAATCCATCATAGTTTGGCATAACCAAGTCCATTAAAACAACATCTGGCTTGATTTTTTTATATAATTCAAATGCATCATTGCCATTTTTTCCTCTGCCAACAACTTCTATTCTTTTAATTTTTAAAAACTCACACAATACCTCAGATACATCAGATTCATCATCAACTACAATTACTCTAATCAACAGGTAATTTTAAGAATAATTTCGTAATATCAGATTGTGTGTGTTTTATGAACATATCACAGAGTTAAAATAAATCCTATGACAAATAATGTACCAGTAATTCTACTAAAAGTAATTGTAGAACTCATGGCTGGAACAAGTCCTTGAATGTTATCAAAATTCTGTTTTAATGAGAGCCCTGCCTTTATAATCAATGGAATCACTACAAGAGAAATTAGACAGTATAATGGGAAAATTTCATAGATGATTCCTGAAATTAATACCGAATAAGCAATTAAAGGAAAAATCCAGAACATTGTTGTTGCTTTTTGTTTTCCTAAAAATATGACCAAAGTTTTTCTTCCTTTTGCTTTATCTGCATCATAATCTGGAAAGGATGTGATAAACAAAACAAGAGAGGATAACACTCCAACAAAAATTCCTGCCATAATTGCTGCAATATTTATTTCTAAAGTTTGAATAAAATATGTTCCAAGTACAATCATTGTCCCTTTTACTGTGACAAATACTTCTGCAAGTCCCGAGTCAACAATTTTTGTAGAATAAAAATAAATTGATAATACTGCAAATGCAAGAATTAATCCGATAATTATTCCGTCGATCACTACAAAATAACTACCAATAAGACCTCCAATAATTAAAAAAATAATTCCTGCACGAAAAACTTGAGTAGGTTTCAGTAAACCTTCTGGTAGAACACCAGTACCACCACTCATTTTAGTTCGTTGGGTTTGAGTATCTATTCCACGTTTATAGTCCCAATAATCATTTAGCAAGTCAACACTAGAATGTAGTGCAATAACTCCAGCCATGGTCATTATCGCATACCATATATCAATTTGAACTCCATGCCACCAGCTCAAAGCAAGTCCTGCAGAAACTGCAACAACTGAAGCTAAAAGAAAACGAATTCGAATTACTCTAAACCATTCTGATAACATACATTAGCCTCTTTTTTTCCCCTCTTAACATTTTTTTGTTTTTTAAAATAAAATGACAAAGTCCTAATTTGATTAGTGTTTGTCCGCCTAGAGCTACATTAGTCATATTTAATGTTCTTACAAAAATAGAACATGATTGAAAAGCATCTTAAAAGAATAAAAAAGTCAGAATCTGGAAGAACTGAATATGATGAATGGAAAGAGATCCCAACGCTTGGACAGAAAATAGAAGACTTGTTAATTGAAGAGGTTCCCGACAGAACAATAGAAATTAAAAAAGAACATAAAAACAATTTTGATATATATGAAAAAGATGCTTTAAAATTAAAAGATGAGTTTTCTAACACTGCACAATATTTCAAAKTAATTAAAAAACAYCTTSAARRTAAAAATRCYSATTTTMAAAAATTYAAAAAAGATACAGAACGATTTGATAAAGAAATTKCAATTCTTAAACCAAAAAAACAAGAAATWAAATTWGATWYGAAYAGRCTAAATTAYAAAGAAGTTAAARTTACTAAACTAAAACAAGAGTTAGATCAAKTAGAAACTGAACGGCARGAAATAAAGAGCAGWATAATTCAYTTTACTAATCAAATTAAACAAGCACAAWCTGAATTTGATTTYAAAGTAGAACAAATTGAAGATATTAAATTTGAATTAAAGCGTCTCGAAAAAAAAGAATCATTACAACAAAATATACATACAGAACAAGAAGCAATAGACATTATTAAACAAGAATTAAGAAGAGTGGTGGATGTAAAAGAATCTAATAGAATTCATCGTACTGTGAATACTTTGGTGGATCTTTTAAATTCAAAAAATCAAATTACAGTAAATGAACTCAATTCAGTAAAAGATGAGTTTAGTAAACTACAAACAAAATATATTGATTTAATTAATAAATTAAAATAGAATTACACTAATGATTTATCATCAATACTGATTGGTTTTCGTCCACTAAATCCAATATCTTTTTCATGCCAGAATTTAATTTCTGTTTCTCCTTGTTTCCAACACAGCCAAATTTCATCATCAAATCTTTTGGATGGAAAATCTAATAGACCTTCATCAATTCCCTTTATTACAACTCCAGTGTTTTCAAGATCTTCAATTGCTTGATAAAATTTTGTTACAACAGAATTTAGTTTTTGTTTTAATGTAACATATTGCTCAAAATTACTTGTATTAGATAATGATGAACTAAGTTGCTGTTCTGTTTTCATTATTTCATTTTTAAAACGAGTGACATTTTTGAATTTTTCAATAATAACTGGAAGTTTTTCGTTTGCCGTAGATATAGTAAAATATGAAAACACAGGCTAGTTAGAAATTTGGTTTATTAAAAATCTATTTCTATCATAAAAATTCAAGATTATCTTCATTTTTATTACATATGAGAGATTTCCATCAATAATGAACCAAGATGAACAATTAGAGCAGCTTATCAATCAGACTTTAGATGGAGCACTTGCCACGGTTCCTGCACATTTAGATGAAATTGAACAAAACAAGGACATTATCAAAGTAGAAAATCCTAAAGAATTCGTCTATGGATTAATAGTCGGTTCAGCCCTAACAACTGGCATTACAGGACTAGTTCAAATAAAAAAAGAACTTCCCACTCCAGAAGACCAGATTAAAATCAGAGACATGGTTTACAAAAAAATTCCACAGATAAGAGAACGGATTTTTGGATAAAAGAATAATCCGAGGGGTGGGTATGACATGCAACTGGGATGAGAGATAGCCCCTCGGATTTTCATTTGCTGTATCTATAGGATACAGGAATGACAAGATATCTTTGAATATGTCCAAAAAAAGACAGACAAACTAGATACAAAAATTTGCTTCAAATTCATATAATTATTAGAACGGTGATTAAAAAGAGGTAAAAACATGTCAAATAAAATCAAGTGTTCTCATATTTTGGTAAAAAAACAAAGCGAAGCACTGGCCATTCTTGAAAGGATCAAAAAAGGAGAAAAGTTTGGAAAACTAGCAAAAGAGCTATCTATAGATTCAGGAAGTGCAAAACGAGACGGAAGTTTAGGTTATTTTGGAAGAGGCATGATGGTAAAACCGTTTGAAGAAGTTGCTTTTAAGCTACAAGTAGGAGAGATATCAGAACCTGTAAAGTCAGAATTTGGATATCATATAATCAAAAAACTAGGCTAAAAATAAGCATCCAGTGCAACTTTTGGTTTATTGGTTTGCTTTTGTAACACTTCGGACATTTTTTCGCCCATCTTTTTAGCCAAAGTCATTTTTCTTTTCCCAATCCAATAATATGTCTCATCAATAGTGTCTTTCGCAATCAATACAATTAGTTTTCCGGAATCTTTTCTACCAGTACGTCCTCTTCTTTGAATATATCGAATTGAGCTAGGAACATTATCATAAAARATTACATGAGAGACTTCWGAGATATCCAASCCTTCTTCRCCAACTCKTGTTGMAATTAAWACWKTGTARAGTCCWTCACGAAARTYYTGTATRGTTTSAATTTGYTTTTTTTGTTTTAATCCAGTTTCTCCTGCCTTTCCAATTAAAAATCCYGCTTKRATTCCCATTTCAGTTAAGKTTTTGTGAATTACTTCCACAGARTCACGATAACTTGTAAAAACCAAAGCCTTGCCACTAATTGATTGTAAAATTTCYTTTAATTTTGGAATTTTACTGTGTTCTATTCCTTTTTCTTGTGCTGCCTTTGCCAACAAAATWGCYTGAGTAAAATTAGWATCATTTTCWAAAAGATCCTTTATRCCAAYACCTTTTTTCTTACTTGTWCGCYCACAAAATCKTAAAAATGARGTTATTCCATGAGATTCWARCATACTTARTGCRTAATGRATTCGTATTGCAGTAAAAAGKGGYTTTGCMGAACGCCTGTTTTGTCTTAAGACATAAWCCCTTAATCGTAATAATTGTGATAGGGATCTTGTATCAGTAACATTTACACCGTTTCTTTTTAGTTCCATGTATCTTTGTTCAAGAGCTTTTTTGATTAAACTTTGAATATGTTTCATTTCTGGAGGTAGTTCTACATTTATCCATTGAGTGGTAGTTTCTTGTATGTATGGTTTAACATCTGGACTATCTTCGTTTCTTTGAGCAATACTTGAAATCTTAAGCGTAGTGATTATTTCTGTTGCTTTTTCTTTTTCACTTGGTAAAGTAGCAGTCATTCCCAAAATCCTTGCATTAGAATGTATAAGACGTTGGGCAATTCCAGAGTAAGCATAATCACCAATTGTTCTGTGAGCCTCATCAAAAATTACAAGACTAAATTGGTCAGCTGATACAATTTGTCTGTCTAAATCATTTTTTGTAATTTCTGGAGTTGCACAAATTACACTATTCATCCAAAGTTTTTTTCTTTTGTTGATAAGGTCCTCRCCAGTAATTAATGCAATATCTTCAATTGTWAGATTATTTTTTAAAAAYTCRTAATGYTGRTGTGCAAGYACTCTWGTTGGAGCTAAAAAAAGYAYGCCGCCAGTTCCCTTTGARAGATATTCAGCAATTACTTGAAGAGCAACTGCAGTTTTRCCWAGACCKGTWGGYAATACAACAAGRCARTTTTCAGATTTTGCYTGATTTGCCAAATTGACTTGRTAATCACGATGTTCRATAGAATTTTTTTGYAAAWATCGATGCTCTARATATTCTGAAGGMRAT
>LKGT01011480.1_pt1 | contig 11032 bp, 9 predicted proteins | sample 503861 | NCBI WGS metagenome assembly LKGT01 (sample SAMN04113194, study PRJNA297058) | marine sediment metagenome | biome: marine benthic biome; feature: marine benthic feature; material: marine sediment; isolation source: sediment sample collected at the water-sediment interface from the South... ...
TATCTACCTGGCCAATGATTTCGGCGAAGACGTGCTGTTTCTCAACCAACAGGGTCAGTCCTTTGCCGACGCCACACCGGAGTCGCTCAGGGGGGCGTTTCTGCACGGCATGAGCGTCGGCTTTACCGACTTCAACGACGACACCATAGAGGACATCTACATCAGCAACATCGCCATGTTTTCCTTCGTCAGCAAGTACGTTCGGCCCGGTCTCGAGACGTCCATCCTGACCAGCGGGAGGACCGTTCGGGACATGCGGATGATAGAGAACAATCTGTTCCTGGTCAGCGCAGGGGGCACCTATGTCGATCGGCATCATGAGTTGTTTGATCGCGGCGTCGACGGATACGGCTGGGCGTGGGACGCGGATTTCCTCGACTTCGATAATGATGGCAGGGAGGACCTGTATCTCGTCAATGGCCGGGAACCGAACCAGACGTACGACCGTGAGCGAAACATCCTGTTCAAACAGTCCGATGGGCGTTTCTACGACGTATCACAGCGTAGCGGTGCAGATTTTCCAGCCAACAGCCGAGGGACGGCGTACGCGGACCTCGACGGCGACGGCGATCTGGACATCATCGTCAACAACTATCACGATGGTGCCGTGTTGCTGCGGAACAACCTGCAACGCAACCATTGGATCCATCTGAAACTCGAAGGAAGCGCCTCGAACCGCGATGCCATCGGCGCGCGGGTCACGCTGCATACCGCCCGCGGAGTCCAATCGCGAACCGTCCGGGGTGGCAGCGGGTTCCTGTCCCAGGACCCGTTCCTGGTGCATTTCGGTCTGGGCCAGTCCCGGACCATCGAGAAGATCGAGATCCGCTGGCCGAGCGGACGCAGACAGACGCTCACATCCGCTACAATCGACCAGGTGGTTCACATCGTGGAGCCCACCGAGGAGTAACCTCGTAGCTTTGTTGACCGTGATGGGAGGACCCGATGAAGCGGAAGCGATTCTTCTCCTCCAGCGCAATTCTCGGCAGCATCATCGTGTTGCTGGGGGTCCTGCTGACGCTGGACAACATGGAACTGCTGGACTTCGAGTTCTTCCAGTTGTGGCCGGTGCTGGTGGTGGTGTGGGGCTTGTCGATGATCGTGCGCCGCGGCGGAACACTGCACAAGCTCATCGGCGGGATCATCGGCCTGGAGATGGCATGCGTCTACTATGAGCTCGGATCCAGCGTAACGGTGGTCGAGCTGATGGATTCACTCATGCCCGGCGTCGATAAGGATATCGTTAGGCCATTGCATAAACGCATCGCCAGGCAATACGAAAACATCTTTTTGAGCACCAAAGTAACCGGTATAAAGTCACAAAAAGACGGTTTAATGGTTTCTTATGAGGGCACCAAAGCACCGGCGTCGGAATTATTCGATCGCGTTTTGGTTGCAGTCGGTAGATCTCCTAATGGCAAAGTAATCGGTGCCGAGAATGCCGGCGTGCAAGTAGATGAGCGCGGCTTTATTCCTGTCGACAAACAGCAATGTACCAATGTTCCCCATATCTTCGCCATCGGCGACATAGTGGAAGGTCCGATGCTTGCGCATAAAGCCACACACGAAGGTAAGGTTGCGGCCGAGGTTGCCGCCGGCATGAAAAGTGCATTCGATGCACAAGTCATTCCATCTGTTGCCTATACCGACCCGGAAGTCGCGTGGATAGGCACCACCGAATCCGAAGCCAAAGAGAAGAAACTCAACTACGGCAAGGGTGTATTCCCCTGGGCCGCGAGTGGGCGCGCGCTTGGTCTTGGGCGTGATGAGGGAATGACCAAATTGTTATTCGATGAAGATAGCGGGCGTGTTATTGGTGCGGGGATCGTGGGTCCCAATGCCGGTGATTTGATCGCCGAGGTTGCGCTTGCGATCGAGACCGGCTGCGATGCTCAAGACATAGGACTTACCATTCACCCGCACCCGACGCTTTCCGAGAGCATTGCCTTTGCCGCCGAAGCGTTTGAAGGTACGATCACAGATCTCTATATGCCACGTAAGAAGAAATAATACGGGTGTGTGTTTAAATGACGCTAGCCTTAAACTACACGGAGTATGGGGCTGGACCGCCGATCGTAATCCTGCATGGCCTGTTCGGATCCGCTAGAAATTGGCACGCGATTACCAAACAGCTCGAATCGACTCACCGTGTGTATGCTCTAGATCTGCGTAACCACGGCAGTTCGCCGTGGCACGATTCGATGACCTATCACGACCTGGCCGATGATGTACGAGGTTTTATTGAACAACACAACCTAGAGCAGGCAGTCGTCATTGGTCACAGCATGGGTGGCAAGACCGCGATGTTGCTCGCACTACAACATCAGGAACTAGTCGGTACATTGATTGTTGTCGATGTTGCGCCGATACCTTATCAACATAGCTTCATCCAGTACGTGCAAGCGATGCAGGGTCTGAACCTCAGTGGGCTTAGTCGGCGCGACGACGCCGATGGGGCCCTGAGCACTGGGGTGCCGGAGCCGGACGTGCGTATGTTTTTGCTACAAAACCTGGTTTACAAAAACAAGCGCTTCGACTGGCGCATCAATCTGCCAGCGCTGTCGGCGAATATGGCGGAGATCACAGGTTTTCCCAAGGAGGTCATGAATCGCGTCTATTTTGGTAAGACGCTAGTGATAAGTGGCGGCCAGTCGATCTATGTGCAACCCGAGCATCACCGCATAATCTATGCGCTTTTTCCTAACGCCGGTATCACGGTAATCCCCAACGCGGGGCACTGGGTGCACGCCGACCAACCGGCGGCACTAGTCGGGGCGATACGCGCTATTCTTTAGATAGGGATGTAAGTGTGGCGTGATATGCTTGGGGGTGGGATAACGGTTGAAGCTTGATTGTTGAGAAAATCTAATATGTCGGAAATCGAACCAAGATCACGACCGGCGGGGCATGAACCCCAAAGGGGTGCCGCAAAAACAGCGCGCATACCGATAAAGATCATACCGCGCACGGAAAGGCTTCCTAAGCCGCCGTGGATACGGGTGAAGCTTCCTACCGGCCCGAGTGTGCAACGTATTAAGCACATGTTGCGCGAGAACAGTCTGCATACGGTGTGTGAGGAGGCGTCGTGTCCGAATCTAGCCGAATGTTTTGGCCACGGTACCGCCACCTTTATGATTATGGGTGATCTTTGTACGCGCCGCTGTCCTTTCTGTGACGTTGCCCATGGTAGACCCTTGCCACTAGATGTCGAAGAACCGCAAAAGCTTGCACAAACGGTCAACGCAATGGGTCTTCGCTATGTGGTCATCACTTCCGTCGATCGCGACGATCTACGTGATGGTGGTGCCGGTCATTTTGCCGAGTGTATACGCGCGGTACGTTCGCAAAATCCTGGTATTCGTATCGAGATACTGGTCCCCGACTTTCGCGGCCGCATGGATCGTGCATTAGACACACTCGTTGCCGAACCGCCGGATGTTTTTAATCATAATTTGGAGACAGTACCCAGGCTCTACAAGCAAGCACGCCCCGGCGCAGACTATGATTGGTCATTGAAACTCATTAAGCGCTTCAAGGAATTCCATCCTAGCATTCCAACTAAATCGGGTCTGATGCTCGGTTTAGGCGAAGAGTTAGATGAGGTGCGGCAGGTTATGCGGGACCTGCGCGATCATGACTGCGGTATGTTGACCCTGGGTCAGTATCTTGCGCCCAGTGTGCACCACTTGCCGGTCGAGCGTTATGTGACACCGGCCGAGTTCGAGGAGCTCGGAGATACAGCGCGAGAAATGGGATTCTCCCATGTGGCGAGTGGTCCGCTGGTACGCTCTTCTTATCATGCCGACCAACAGGCGGCGAATGTGATCTGATTCAGTTACCAGTACGTCACCGCGTGCTCGAAAATCTTTTCGATATCCTGCTGTGAAGTGTCTCTCGGCGAATTGCCAATGGCACGGCGTTGGCGCACGACGGACTCTGCCAGCGCCGCGGCATCATCACGTGTAAGCCCAACCCCGCCGATGCCATTGGGCATCCCGGTTGCTTGCATCAATCCAATGATGCGCTCGGCGACGACCTCGCCGGCATCTTCGGGGGTGGCGTCGCGTACATCGGCGCCCAAACATTGTGCCGCCTCCAGGTGACGTTCGGGCGCAGCCGGGGCGGTGAAGCGGAACACCGATGGCGAGTTCACGATTACACTGACCCCGTGGGGGACGAACACCCCTTCTCCCGGGTAGTCCTTTGGCCTGAAATCACGTATCAGGTGTGAGACGCCATAGGAAAGCGCGTGCGGAAGGTGGGTACCGCTGTTTCCGAACGCCATACCCGCAAGGGTTGCCGCCCAGCTTAGGTTGTCGCGCGCCTCCCGATCCGAGGCGTCTACTACCGCTCGTTCCAAATACTGTCCGGCGATGCGCAACGCCTCGCGCGCGTGCAAATCACTCCACGGGTTGGCCCCTTGAAGCATGGCTCGCGCCCCCGGCTTTTCTACTTTTACCCAGCGCGTGTAGGCGCGCGCGGTGTAGCACTCGATGGCGTGGCTCAATAGGTCCAAGCCCGTGGACGCCACCACCATCGGTGCCAGCGTGTCGGTGCAGGCGGGATCGATGATGGCCTCAAGCGGCAGAAGGTAGCAGCTGGCAAGCACGAATTTGGCATTGAGGGACTCGAAGCGGATTACGGCTAGCCCGGTTGCCTCGGATCCGGTGCCACAGCTGGTTGGACAAGCGATGTGCGGCTTCACCGGTCCCGGTACCGGTTGGCCACCCCCCACCGGTGGTGCGAAGTAGGTCGGGAAGTCCGCCGGGTACTGCGCGTAGACCATCGCTCCCTTGGCGGTGTCGATCACGGATCCGCCGCCCACCGAAACGATGCCATCAAAGTTGCCCTCTTTGAGAAAGTCAGCCGCCGCCAATACCGAGCCGTCTGTCGGTTCGATCCGCACCTCCGAGTAAACCCCGAAATCCACGCCGGCGTCGCTAAGGGCTTTACGTGCCCGCGCCAAGTGTTCGGAATCTGCGAGATAGGGGTCGGTGAAAAGCGCTGCCCGGCCGATCCCCCGGGAGCGCGCCCGTTCCCCCACCTCATTCAATACGCCGCGGCCGAAGGTTACCCGCGGCATTTCCACTGTGAAACCGTCGGCACCACCCTCGGTTGCCACGAAGTAATGACAGCAACCCACTACTCTTCTCCGCTGTTATGCTCGGGTCATGATGACCGACATCGGTGACACTTTCCACTCGTGAAATGTTGGCGAGATGGAGCTATGGCTATTTGGTTTTTGCCGCAGATTCGCGCCTTAAGATGTGCTTCTGGATTTTACCCACCGAAGTCCTGGGCAGTTCTTGTCGAAATTCGATCAGTTGTGGCACACGAAAACTCGCAAGTCTTGCCTGACACCAACCAATGATTTCCTCGGCACCGACCTGTTCACCTTCGCGCGCGACAACGACAGCCATTATTTTTTCATCGCGGATCTCATCGGGTACGCCGATGACCGCACAGTCAAATACCTTAGGGTGTTGCAGAATGACGGCCTCGACTTCAGTGGCGGCAACATTCTCACCAGCGCGCTTAATCATATCCTTGGCGCGATCCACAAAGTGAAAATAGCCATCGTCATCTTGCCGCGCGTTGTCACCGGACCACAACCAACCCTGCCGTATGGTCTCCGCCGTCGCCTCGGGGTTTTTGAAATACCCTTTCATAAGGGTGCAACCGGGTTCGCCATGGACTACGATCTGGCCGATCTCGCCGCGCTCAACGGACTGTCCGCCATCATCAACCAGGTCTACCTCATAGCCCATCACTGGAAATCCAACGGACATGTTGCGACGTTCGTAGTCGATTGGGTTCATAAGCGGCGGCCCCATGGTTTCGGTCATGCCCCATAGTTGCAGCAACGGTGCGTTGAAGCGCTGGTGCCATTCGCTTAGCTGCTCCTCCGTCACGCTCTGGGCAAAGATGACCACTCGCAGTCGATTATTTCGGTGTTGGTCTCGCGGTTCCTGCGCCAGCAACATACGCATAGGGGCGGCGAATAGACTTGCCACCGTGCATTGGTGCGAAATGCATTGTTCGAAATAACGACTAGCGCTGAAGCCGGCCATTAGCGCCATACTGGCGCCGGCGACAAGCGTGCTCATAGCCGAGTAATACTGGGCATTGCCATGAAACAACGGCAATACAACGAAGTGGCGATCCGACGGACTTAGACGTATGGCTTTGGCCACTGTTTCGCCTGCATAAACATAGTTGGCGTTGGTAACCATGACGCCCTTTGGGCGTGCGGTTGTCCCGGAGGTATAAAGAATCGCAACCTCATCAATAGGGCTGGGTTTGGCGTCGGGCGCCGCCGCCGGTTGCGCTGCCATTAATTCGTCGAAGGACTGATAGGCCGATTGTTTTTCTGAACGACCGCATAGAATCACGGCCTTGATGCCGGCACAGTGCTGCCGTGCCTGTTCGGCCACATCTGCGTGATCAGAATCGGTGAATATCAGCCGACTCTCCGAGTGGTTGAGTAGGTACTCGAGCTCGGCCGCGGACGAGAGGGTGTTGGTTGGCATGATCACGGCGCCGATCTTGGCGGCTGCAAACCACAAGAACAGAAATTCTAAGCAATTCGGAAGATGCAAGTTCACCTTGTCGCCGCTGGCGATGCCAAGTGCGAGCAACAGGTTGGCGGCGCGATTTACGCGTTCATCGAATTGCGCGTAACTGAGTTGGACGACGTTGCTGGCCAGATCATCGAAGATGACGAACGTGCGGTCGGGGGTAGCGTGGGCTCGATGTTCTAGCAGATCACGGAGGGTGCGATCTCCGACAATGGTAGCCATGTCTGCTAGTTAGAACCATGTCCGCCATGATCACTGGGTGGATCCTTGATCACAACTATTTCCAGCTCGATCTTTCCGGCCTTCTCAAACGTGAGGGGTAGCGGGAAATGTTTGCCCGCGATCAATGGTTTCTTCAATTCCATGAGCATGATGTGCAGGCCGCCCGGTGCCAGCACCAACGATGTACTTGGTTCTACATCAATTGCTTCGATTGGACGCATACGCAACACGCCATCGCTCATGGTGTGGCCGTGTAGTGAAACGCGCTTGGCAATCGGCGATGAGGCACCGGTTAGTCGGTTGACGCTTTTGCCCCGATTGGATATCTCCATATAGACCTCACCATTGCGCGCAACGTCGGGCAGTGCCAGCGACCACGGATGGGCGACACGGATGCTCCCCACTGTGTAATCCTGCGCCGTTGCGCTCGTCGTTACGACAACAAGTGCTAGTAGTGTGTAACCGATGCGTTACGTCAATACATCTCATAGGTATCAACAATGCAAACTACTACTGCTATTCCACGACAAATTGGTGGGATACCGTAGAGTAGCGGTCAGGCCGGCGGTAGAATGTCCTTTCAACGAAGGTAACATTACCTGTCTTGTCGATCAAAACGACGGTGGATGAGCGCGTACCATAGTTTCCAGCGTTGACAAACAATGGCGATAACAAACGTTCATTGTCGATTCCGATACCGGTATTGGGCAGTTCGTCGTCATCGGCCATCGTAGCGTCAGCCAGTATAGTGAACAGCTGGTCGGGGGTCGGATCATTGGTCGCAAGCAAGCGTCTATTGAGTTCTCGTTTGCCTCGTGCGAGTTTCGGCCATGGTGTGTCTAAGAGATGGTTACTGACACCGTACAGACCGCTGACGAGTTGGCGTGGCTCGTGTTCTTGGTTTGAGTAATAACGGAATTCGCTACCATCGCCGGCGATTAAACTAAAGCCACTATAAGAATGGCTGTTTGCGACAACTTCAGCGAAGTAATCGTCGGGGGTTTGATTACCCCTTAGAAACTCGCTTACCAGTCCGCCTCGTGACGGCCCATCGGGGCGGTCGGATTTGCGGCTCCGGAAATTGGTCAATGCGGCGAAACGCCCTTGACGGGTGATACCTAGCCACGTTCCCCCTTGTAACAAATCACGGCCGGCCAAGACGCTGGGGGCGTCGTCCCAGAACATCGCCGCCGCGGTCGGCCGGTCATAGGCCTCCTCCCTGTTGGCAGCGACGATCAGTGGGTATCGCGGGTGCTGTCGCAGTGACAACAGCAAGATGCACATAATGATTCGCTGGGTTGTTTGGCAGTGCCTAGCCTATTGCCACCGGTATGTTACCGATTCTGCTGCGCCATTCGGCCGGCCCGGTGGTGTGGACTGATTCGCCTTTGCTGTCAACGGCCACGGTAACCGGCATGTCTTTGACCTCGAACTCGTAAATTGCTTCCATACCGAGTTCCTCGAAGGCGATGAGCTTGGAAGAACGAATCGCTTTGGATACGAGGTAGGCGGCCCCACCGATGGCGATCAGGTATACCGCTTTGTGCTTCTTGATAGATTCAACCGTGGCAGGCCCGCGTTCGGCCTTGCCGATCATACCCAACAGTCCGGTGTGCTCCAGCATCATGTCTGTAAACTTGTCCATACGGGTGGCGGTGGTGGGGCCAGCGGGTCCGACTACTTCCCCACCCACCGCGTCAACCGGGCCAACGTAATAGATGAATCGATTGCGAAAATCGACATCCTTAGGTAAGGGCTTGCCTTCGGCAAACAATGTGGCGATGCGCTTGTGGGCGGCGTCACGTCCGGTCAGCAATTTGCCGCTTAGAAGCAGGTTTTCGCCCGGTCGCCAGGTCTGAACATCTGCGGCAGTGACGTTATCCAAATCGACGCGGCGAGCGTTCTCGCCGGCCTGCCAGGTGATATCCGGCCAGTCTTCGAGTCGTGGCGGCTCTAGTTGCACGCTACCACTCCCGTCGAGCACAAAATGTACATGTCGGGTAGCGGCGCAGTTGGGGATCATGGCCACTGGCAGCGATGCGGCGTGGGTGGGATAGTCAAGGATCTTTATGTCGAGTACCGTCGTTAATCCACCTAAGCCCTGCGCGCCAATTCCTAACGCATTGACCTTGTCATAGATCTCTAGACGCAATTCTTCAATGCGATTTTCGGGCCCGCGGGCGATGAGCTCTTGGATGTTGATCGGCTCCATCAGCGATTCCTTGGCCAGCATCATCGCCTTTTCTGCCGTGCCGCCGATACCGAGTCCGAGTATCCCCGGCGGACACCAGCCCGCGCCCATGGTCGGTACCGTCTTTACCACCCACTCGACGAGATCATCGCTTGGATTGAGAATCGCGAATTTGGATTTGTTCTCCGAGCCTCCGCCCTTGGCGGCGACGATTATTTCAAGTTCATTGCCGGCAACAAGTTCGGTGTGTATCACCGCCGGCGTGTTATCGCCCGTATTCTTACGTATGCCGAGAGGATCGCTGACGATGGACGCGCGTAGCGGGTTATCCGGATCGTTATAGGCGCGACGCACGCCTTCATTCACTATATCTTCCAGTGACTGGTCGGTATCCCAGCGCACATTCATGCCCACTTTGAGGAATACCACAACAATCCCGGTATCCTGACACATGGGCCGGTGGCCTTCGGCCGCCATACGCGAGTTGGTGAGGATTTGCGCCATCGCGTCCTTGGCTGCCGGCGACTGCTCGCGCTCATAGGCGGCGGCCATGGCACGAACGAAATCAGGCGGATGGTAAAAAGAGATGTACTGCAGTCCGTCGGCGATGCTATCGATTAGATCTTGCTGCTTGATGACCGTCATGCTTATCTACCCGCGGTTGATTCGTACCTAATAATAACAAACACCGATATAGGTTTCGGCATATGCCATGCGGCCAGGCCAGGCTGCGACCAGGGCATTAACCAAGCGTATTTACTGGAAAGCCAAGCCTTTTTCGCGGTTCGGCCGGTTTGCAGCGAACTTAGGCTGAAAATTGCATTTCATCTCAAATTCAGGGTAATGTAACCGGGCGAAGGGGCGCCCGAAGCAGCTCTGGCCGACCCCACGTTTAAACGAACCAGAAATACCCGTTGGAGGAATGCATCATGTCGAGATTATCTAGAATAACAGCTTTTGCGCTTGGCTCGTTGTTTGGGCTGACATTGGTGGCGCCGGCGATTGCGGCCGAAATGATGGAGAAACCGGGCGGTTTTCCCGAACGCCCGCTTACTATGATCGTGCCCTATGGCCCCGGGGGTGGTTCAGGCCAGGTATCCCGCGCCATGATTCAGGGCGTTAAAGATGCCGCCGGTATCGATATCAATCCAGACTACAAACCAGGTGGTTCGGGTATGGTTGGCTTGAAGACCTACATGGCAGCGCCGGCCGACGGCTATACGGTGCTTGAGCACATCGATGATGCGACCAGTGGGTATGCGATCGGCAAGTCTAAGATCCATCCCGCCAAGGATCTGATTCCGTTGGTAATCTCACAGATTACCTTCAGCCAAATCTATATCCGTTCCGAGGAGACGCGTTTCACTGATTGGGACTCCTTCGTCAAGTATGTGAAAGCACAGAACGGCAAGGCAACGATTGCCAATGTCTCCGGCGAAGGTTCGATGGAACGTATCAATATGAACCGCACTGCCAAGCACTTTGGCTTTAAGATTCAGCAGATCAGTTTCGACAAGGGGGGCCCACGTTATGCCTCGCTCAAGGGCGCTCAGGTCGATGCGTTGTTCGAGCAACCTGGCGACGTACGCGGTTTCTTAGAGAGTGGTGATTTCAAGCCCATCCTCACGTTCTTGTTCGAACGCCCGTCCGCTTTCGCCAAGGTGCCGTCGATGACGGACGTAGGTCTCAAGTTTACGCCGTTGATGCGGTTCCGCGGCTTTTACGTCCATAAAGATGTGCCCAAGGATCGCGTGAAATATCTGCAATGGGCCTTTCAAAATGGCTACAAAACGGATAGCTATATGGCCTTCAACAAGAAGAAATATATGGATCTGATTCCGAGCTATCGGGACACCGAGGGTGCGAAGAAGCTCATCAACGATACGATGAAGATCTATAGGAAGACTTATAAGGAGATGGGGCTGATTCAGTAGCCCTTACTATCTGTCCTGATACGTGCTCCGGCGGAGTTAGCTTTGCCGGAGCACGTTGTTGATGGCCCCCGCCATGAATGCAGGGCAGGATCTGTACGTATCGGGCG
>LKGT01002435.1_pt3 | contig 11026 bp, 10 predicted proteins | sample 503861 | NCBI WGS metagenome assembly LKGT01 (sample SAMN04113194, study PRJNA297058) | marine sediment metagenome | biome: marine benthic biome; feature: marine benthic feature; material: marine sediment; isolation source: sediment sample collected at the water-sediment interface from the South......
TCTSAGTCCAATGCGGTAACCGTCACTTATGTTGCCAATGAAGGGGTTCTGATTCAAAGTGGCAGCAAGCAGGTTTTGATCGACGCTTTGCACAAGCCTTACCTTTCTGAGTACCTGGCGACTCCTCAAAAAATTCTTCACACCATGATGGCCAATCGCCCCCCTTTTGAGGATATTGAACTACTTCTGGTTTCTCATATTCATGGTGACCACTTCAACGCCGAACTAGTGGGCGAATATCTTCAAGTTTCCAAAACAACGCGTCTGTTTACCACACTTCAGGCGAAGTCGGAGATTGCAAACACCTTTTCCGGTTTCGCAAATATTACTGACAAAACTCAGGTCATTCGATACCACGCTGAGATGGATACCTCCTTTTCGGCAAAAGGAATCCAGGTGAGGATGGTGCGAATCGCGCATGGAGGTGAGAGAGGGTCGGGAATACAAAATGTTGGCCATATTGTCGAATTGGGTGGTATGAAATTTCTACATATTGGCGATCCGTCTTATGGTAAAAAAGATTTTGAGCGCTTACAACTTTTCAGGGATAAAATCGATGTTGCCATTTTACCCTTCTGGTTTCTAACTGCCGCAAAGGGACGTGAAATAATTAATCAGCTAATCAAGCCTGCATATTTGATCGCAGTCCATGTGCCGCCAAAGGACGTTAATTCGATTACCCGGGAAATTGCTAAGTATTATCCGGAGGCAGTTGTTTTCGGTAAGCCGAATGAGCAGCAGCATTACAATAATGATATCGACTAAACTTCGAGATTGGACTCACTCTTGACCCAGAGCAATCCCGCCAACCTGCAACTATTTCAAAAACAGTATGAGAAACTCGCCGGAAAAGTATATTTGGCAAACAACGCCAAAGAAGCGGTGCAATTTATCGATAAAATTTTTACTGGTGCAAAAGTAACCAAAGTGGTTACGGCCCCCCTGCCTGATGACGTTTCCAAAAAGCTCAGGAAATTTCTTAAGAAATCAAAAATTTCTATCGTCGAACTTGATTTAAAAAATTCCGACATTCAAAATCAAATTAACGAAGCAGACGTTGGCATCAGCGCCGCCGAGTTTGCCATTGCTTCTATGGGCGCTCTGGTTGAAGTCACCACCGAGGACAGTTACCGGCTGGTCTCCTCGCTGCCGCGAGTGCATATTGCTTTTTTAAAAGCTTCCGAAATTATAGGCGCTTTGGACGACGCTGCCCCGAGACTCCGCAACATTTACCATCGCCACAAAAGCAATTGTAACATCACATTTATTTCAGGGCCGAGCCGCACCGCGGATATTGAAATGAAATTGTTCTTAGGGGTACACGGGCCGCAGGAGTCACATGTGATTGTTTGTGAGTGGTAACATTTTATATAGAACGACGGCGTCCCGCCGAGCGATCGGGGGCCCCGGCGGAAGGCCATCAGGAAATTCACAAAAACTTTTTTGTCAGACCCATGACCGAACTCGAGCAAAAAATTTCCCAAACCCTCCAAGACGATCGCCAACGAAATGCTCTCTTGAATGCGGTCAATCGCGGCCGGGATTCGAGAGCGAACGCCCTTGCTGAGATTCCCGGCGGAGATTCGTTTCGGGAAGAAGTCCAGGCAATCAAGCAGCGGTGCATTAAAAACCTGCCGAAACTCCTGAAACAGTTCACAGAAAATGCCGAACAGCGGGGCGCGACAGTTTATTTTGCTAAAACAGGAGAAGATGCCTGCAATTATGTTCTGAATTTAGCAAAACAAAAGAATGCTAAACTCATCACAAAATCCAAATCTTTAACKACAGAAGAAATAGAACTAAACCACCCTCTGGAAGCTGCCGGCATCGAAGTGGTTGAAACCGATCTCGGTGAGCGGATTATTCAAATGGCMGGGGAGTTGCCGTATCATTTGGTCTTTCCGGCGGTTCACAAGACAATAGMGCAAGTAGCGMAGCTCTTCAGCGAGGCCACGGGTGAAAAAGTCAAMARCAATTTAAAAGATATTATGGCGTTGATGCGCCGYTCTTTACGTCCKGATTTCTTAAACGCCGACATCGGAATTACCGGGGCGAATGTTGCCATTGCTGAAACAGGGTCGCTGTTAATCGAAACAAACGAGGGCAACGGCCGGCTGGTGAGCGCCRTCCCGCCCGTGCATGTCTGTGTCATGGGCCTCGAGAAAATTGTSGRAACGATCGAGGAKGCTTTAAAAATGATCTTYGCACATCCGGTGAGCGCGACGGGCCAGCTCCTGACAACGTATGTTTCATTCTTCGCCGGACGCTCGCCTTTGGCCGGACAGGAAAACCGGGAATTCCATATCGTGATTCTGGACAACGGCAGAATGCAAATGCGCTCGGACAATTGGTTTGAAGAAGCGCTGCACTGCATTCGCTGCGGCGCATGTATGAATATCTGTCCGACTTACGGGGTTTTGGGCGGTCATGTTTTCGGGCATATTTATCCGGGCCCCATCGGCATTCCCTGGACTGCGCAGGTGCATGGCCTSGACCATGCGGCTAAGTTTAGCGACCTTTGCATTTCATGCGGATTGTGCAAAGAGATTTGTCCSGCCGACATCGATATGCCGATGATGATTTCAAAAGTTAAGAATCAAACSCTCGARAATAATCCTCAGCCGCTGGCCAACAAAATYTTRATGGCCAGTGAAATATYAGCTAAGTTGGCTTGTGCAACTGCTCCAATCTCAAATTGGGTTTTGCGAAGTCCGATYGGCAAAGTGCTAAACGAAAAATTGTTAGGGATTGATAGGCAAAGGACCTTACCCAAATTTAAGCGCAGAACCTTTAAAAAACGCTTCAAACCARGCAGTCGAAAAGAATCCGAAAGCAAAGGCAAGGTCGCTTTCTTTGTGGATTATTTTGCAAACTACATTTCGCCGGAACTCGCTATTTCTGCAACCGACTTTTTAGAAAAAGCTCAAATCAAAATTGAGCTTCCACGCCAAAAGACCAGCGGTTACCCCTACATTTCTTATGGCGAATTGGAGAAAGCAAAAAAGACCGCAGAATTTAATGTCGCACAATTCCTTCCTTATATAAAGGAACACTTTGCCCTGGTTACCATCGAACCAACTGCAGCGTATGCATTTAAACAGGTCTACCCCAAACTATTGGATAATTCCGAAGATTCAATGTTGGTCGCCGAAAAAACTTTCGAGTTTTTTGAGTATCTCGCCAAATTGATAGAAGAAGGCAAATTACTTTTGCCGTCGCAAATCAAAGAGACCCGAGCCTTTGGCATTCATATTCCTTGTCACCAGCGGGCAGGAAGTTCCGGAAACCCGACATTGAAAATATTGCAGTCCATTGGCTTCAATGTTCAAATAGTTGAAACAGGCACCTGCTGCGGTATGGCCGGGACTTTCGGTTTGAAACAAGGGCCTTTGGGATATGACTTGTCGACTACAGTGGGCCAACCCCTTTTCGATCTTTTCAAAGAGGCCGAGGTCGACGCCATCATTACTGAAAGCAGCGTTTGCAAAATGCAGTTGGAAGACGGAACCGGACTTAAAGTGGTGCATCCGCTGGAACTAATTACAACAATCTGAAGTTTTTAAAAACGAGAAAAATTCATTTATTATTGACTTCGAAACGGATTTTTGTTACTTTTGAAGTTGAGGCGACGAAATTAAATTTTTAGGAGGAAATATGCGAAAGATTACAACCGGAGTAATTTTGATCTGTATGTTGGTCGGATCATCCCTTCTGTTTGCAGGTGGAGGCCCGAATGTAAACGGCGCGAAGCTCTATATTAAACAGAATGATCTTGAGAAAGCGACAGGAGTGCTCCTTAAGGAGGTTGAGCAAGTAGATCCAAAAAATGAAGATGCCTGGTACTTGCTGGGATATATCTATGCCCGACAGGGAGAGTATGAAAAGATGATGGCGGCCTTTGATAAGGCAGTGGAGATAAAACCGAAATTCAAAGAGAAAGGCGTAAAAATCAGCAARGACASCGGYTCCGAATTTCACTCCCAATTTGGCACAGAAATGATTTTAAAAATTATCTGGGGCAAGGTTTTCAACGAAGGTGTTAAGTATTTTAATGATGCTTTGAATGCACCTAATGATTCCTTAAAAAACAGTAATTTTGAACAAGCGGCTGAGGGTTTTAAAGCAGCCGGAACCATCATGCCCGACAGTGTTCTTGCTTTCCAGAATATGGCGTCAGCCTATATGAACATGAACAAATACGAAGAAAGTATTGAGCCCCTCAAAATGGCTTTAAAGCATAACCCAAACGATAGTGCTCTTAAAACCATGCTCGCCCAGGTATATTCTACAAGCGGCAAGGATAGTTTAGCCATGCCAATATTTGAGGAACTTTGGGCGGCGAGCGTTCATACTCCAGATGTGGCAGATTATCTTGCCAGAGGTTATATCAGGGCCGATGATATGGAAGCTGCGAAAAATGTTTATGAGAAGGCGGTAGAAGTTAGCCCGGACAATTTCAATTTTCGCTACAATTACGGCACCATTCTTCTCGAAAACAAGGAACACGATAAAGCGATTGAGCAGTTACTAAAGGCCGGCGAGATCGATCCGGAATCGGCAGATATTAATTACAATCTTGGTGCTGCCTATTTAAATAGAGGCGTGGCTWCGCGGGAAGCTCTCCCGGAAGATTCCGAGGACAAATCATACATTGAAGATTTCAAACTGGCTCTTCCATATTTGGAGAACTCAATTAAGATGAATCCCGATGATTTAATTACCTGGTTTACCTTGGGAAGAATTGCCGGCCAATTGAACAAAATTGCTCTGTCCGGCTATGCTTTTGCTAAAGGCGAACCAACTGAAAGCGCTCTGGATAACAAAGTAATTGTCGGTATGGGGAGCCCTTCTTTGAAAATGATTCTGGGCGAGCCGAATCAGATCAATTCCCTTGAATCCGAGCAGTTTGAAACTGTCAAAGAATGGGTTTATAAAACAAGGAGCGGTGCTAAAGGTAAAGTAGCAATCCCGGAACCACTAAGTGTTTATGTCGTCGGCGAACGAGTCGATGCATTGTTGATCATAAAATAAAGCCGCCATTTCAAGTTTAGCACTTAAGAGAAGAGTCCCTTCAGGCTCTTCTCTTTCTTTTTAGGGGAGAATGTGCCCAGGTGGCTTGCCATTTTTAAAAATTATCTGCAATTTTTCTAGCCTATTTTAATAAATTACTTTGGACTGCAATAATCAAGCTCAGAAWCCAAACGAAAATTTTCGCGAGTTTTACGATTCGGTTGGCCGGCTTTAYCCTGARGAGGAATTGGTTTTTAAGACCCTGCGGGGGGTGRTTCGCCGTCARTTTATTCTTTCTCRKCTTCAGAAATTCAAAGGYSTGCTGCTGGATTTAGGCTGCAACCGCGGSTACTAYATTTCAGAATAYMWRAATGGCAAGGCAATTGGCGTAGATATCTCCTACCCTGTTTTGCAAGAAGCAAAAAGCCGCCTTCCTGAGATAAGTTTTTTGCAAGGGGACGCTCAACAGCTTGCGTTTCTCAAGCCGAATTCGGTCGATGGGATTTTATGCTCAGAAATGATCGAGCATGTTYCMAATGCGCAAGGAGTCATTTCCGAGTGTTTTAGAATSTTAAARCCCGGAGGTGATCTTTTGATTACAACGCCCAATTACAAGAAAGAAAAGCCYACCTGGRTCAAAATCGGCGAGATGAAATCATACGGCGTGCGGGGCGTCAAAGATGACACGTATTTTCACACTGCATTTCGCCCGGAGGAATTAAAAGAAATGGCTGAATCTGCSGGATTTACAAACGTAGAAACCGGGACCTTTGAAAAAGARGTCAAATACTCGACTCGAATTCCTGTGGTCCTTTATCACTTGTTGAATATSTTAAATASACAWCTTGTCCATAGTGGTAAACTTGAGAGAGCYAATGAAACTATGCTGAACAAGAGCAGTTTGTTTATTTATAGATTTTGCAAAWTTATTGGATTAAATGGATTTTTTGTCAGCCTTGTGAAAGAGGGWGTSMGGTCTTATTTATTTGCGAGGAGGGCAGAATAAAGAATTGATTACCATTAACAATAGCCACGGATTTACACAGATTCGACACGGATAAATGCATTTAGAAAAAAACTAAACCATGACACGCCATTGGAATTGTGGAAATTGTAAGTTTAAAAAAGTGAAATTTAAAAATCCATTTATTAAATCCGTGCTTTATCCGTGCGAATCCGTGGCTATTGTTTTTTTATTTAAACCCCGTGGAGATTCTTCAATCCATGTGTATTTATTTTGGTCGTTGGATTGGTCACGACCCATTGCGCTCTTTCAGAGGTTGCCCAACTTCTCAGTTCAGAAAGAATTTTGCGAAAATTGCGGATCGCGAATCAGGACTTGCAAGCGCGGTTTAAGATAAAAAGTCCCAAAATTGCCGTGGCGGCTTTAAATCCTCATGCTGGAGAAAACGGCATGTTTGGTCACGAGGAGCGTGAGATTATTACGCCGGCAATTGCAGCAGCGAGAAAATTGGGTTTGGATGTCAGCGGACCTTTTCCAGCCGACACCTTATTTGCCCGGGTCGATAAACAAAAATTTGATCTTTATCTGGCGATGTACCACGACCAGGGACTGATACCTTTAAAAATGAAAGCGTTYGGCAAAGGAGTCAATTATACCGCCGGCTTGCCCTTCATTCGCACCTCGCCCGATCACGGCACCGCTTTTGACATTGCCGGGAAAGGCATTGCGGATTCATCAAGTATGGAGGAGGCCATAAAACTTGCTGTCGAATTGGCGAAAAACAGCCGAGAAGGTTGACCCTTACTCGCAATTGGCTTATATTTACGACCATATCATGCGGCATGTGAATTACCGCTATTGGGCCAACCACCTCATCAAGCTCTTCAAGAAGGCCGATTTCCCGGTAAAAAATGTTCTCGATATTTCATGCGGCACCGCCAGCTTGCTCCTCGATCTGGCTGGGTTAGATTTAAAAGCTGCAGGCCTTGATGAATCTGAAGACATGGTCAAAATGGCCAGAAAAAAAATTCGGAAAAAAGGCTTGAACCTGCCGGTCTGGTGCGGTTCCATGGTGGATTATAAAGTCAACCAGGAGTTTGACGCGGTGGTCAGCACGTATGATAGTATTAACTATTGCATGAACATAGAATCTTGCGCGGCGGTAGTTGAAAACACGGCCAATGCCCTGCTACCCGGCGGGCTGTTTATATTTGATATTTGCACGGAAAAAAATTCCCGCAAGTATTTTCAAAATCATACCGACCGGGAGGAAACGGAGGATTTCAGTTATATTCGCCAGTCCTCTTATACGCGGGGCATTCAGGTCAACGAGTTTTTTATTTCTCTGAACTCGAATTCTAAGACAACGTATCACGAAATTCACAAGCAGAGAATCTACAAAATCAACGAAATCATGAGCATTATTCCATTGGATGTTTACGAAATTATGGGAATTTACGAAGGTTTTTCTTTGCGCCCCGGCAGCGAAAAGTCGGACCGGGTTTATTTTGTGCTGAGGAAGAATCGAATTTAGCGACGGGAAATGAGAGTTTATATTGACACATCGGTTGTTGGTGGCTGTTTTGATGAAGAGTTTAATCATGAAAGTATTGAACTGTTTGAAATGGCCAAAACAGGTAAGGTTTCCTCCTAATTTCAAATGTCTTGGCTGATGAATTGATGCATGCACCTGAGGTTGTTCAAAGGGTAGTTGCAGGTTTGTCGAAAAGTGCTTTCGAAATTGTAAGTGAAGACGAAAGTTCAAGATTCTTGTGCGACCTGTATCTTGAAGTTGGTATTGTCGCGTGAAAGCCAAATTAACGACGCGCACCAGGTGCCAATTGCTACCATTTCTAAAGCAGATATGATTGTCAGTTGGAATTTAAGCATTTGTTCATTATGACAAAATGCGTTTTTTCAACGAAATAAACAAAAAGGCAGGTTATCCGTCTATCCAAATTTATTCGCCTTTGGAGGTCCTATAATGAAAAAAAACAAGAAAAATGATTGCGTGGAATTGAAAAACAGATTTCAGCAGACTCTTTATGTTCAATACAAAAATTTGACTGATGAGGAAGGGGAAAGGCGTATTTTTACAAAATTAGCTGATTCAAATTCACCAATTGCACAGTTTTGGAAACAGGCTTCTTTGAAAGTTGCTGATGGGAGTCCGAGTCTAAAACTAAAAAGAAATGACTTTAGATTTTGGCGCTTGAATTAAAATATGCTAAAACTCCACAACCTAAAAATGCGCTACCCCAACGGCGATGGCTTAGACGGGGTTAACCTTGAGGTTCGGAATGGCGAGTTTGTCTATCTCGTCGGGCCGACCGGCGCCGGCAAGAGTTCGGTTTTGAAGATGATTTACATGGATGAGTTCCCCGACGAAGGGTATGTGCTGGTAGATGAATATAGCTCTCAGGATATCAGGGACAAGGAGATTCCGCATTTGCGGCGCAAGCTTGGCATCATTTTTCAGGATTTTAAACTGCTTGAGGACCGCGATGTTTTCGAGAATGTCGCCTTTGCTTTGCACGTAACCGGCGCCCGGACGAGAGATATCAAGAAAAAGACTTTGAGGGCCCTGGGGGAAGTCGGCTTAAGTCATAAAAGCCGTAAAATGCCGGATGAGCTTTCCGGGGGCGAACAGCAGCGGGTGGCGATTGCCCGGGCCATTGTCAACGAACCGTTTATTCTCCTGGCGGACGAACCGACCGGCAATCTGGAYCCCAAAACCGCTGTAGAAAYCTTRAACCTTCTCGATAAACTGAACGCCCGCGGTACCGCCGTTTTAATGGCCACCCACAATTACGAATTGGTAAATAACACGTCCAAAAGAATCGTTTCAATTAAAAATGGCAGGACATTAAATTGAGTCTATTTTTTGTTCTTCGCGAAGGGTTTGGTGGACTTCGGCGCTCGAGATTTTCCGGGTTTGTCGCGACCGCAACGGTCGCTATTTCTTTGATTCTGATTGGGATTTTTTTAATTATCACGGTCAACCTGGGGAAATTTGTGCAGTTTTTAAGAAGCAGGGTTGAGTTAGAAGTCTTCCTGGATGATTCCTTTGACGAGATAAAAATTCAGGATCTTACGGCTGAGATCAAACAAATGGCAGGTGTGGCCAACCTCACCTTTATTTCAAAGGAGATGGCCATTCGAGAATTCCAGAACTTGTTTAAAGAAAAGCAGAACGATTACTTCGAAACGTTGGGATATAATCCGTTGCCGGCCTCATTCCGGGTCAAATTACAGGATAATTATCGCACAGCTGCGGGCGCAGAAGTTGTGTTTAAAGCCCTCAGCTCCATGGAAGATATTCGGGAGGAAGATATTGTTTATACCCGGGAGTATCTGGTGATTTTGGAAAAGTATATCAAATTCGCCATTGCAATCGACTTTATTGTCGGCATTATTGTTTGTTTGAGCGCCCTTTTACTGGTCTCTAACAATATTCGGCTGATCATTCTGTCTAAAAATAAGATTATTGAAACGATGAAACTGGTCGGGGCGACGAATTTTTTTATCCGCACACCCCTTTTTATCCAGGGAATTGCCCAGGGATTCCTCGGCGGCATTATTTCGGCATTATTTTTGTATACGTTGTTAAAGCTCGCTTCGATTGAGATTCCCGGTTTTATTTCAGTGGATTGGAGAATCTATCTGTTGCTAGCGAATTTAGGCATTTTACTGGGGTTTGCGGGAAGCTTTGCAGCCGTTCGGCGGTATCTATAGTCGAAATTTAACCATCGAATTTTTGCTTGACAAGCTAAAGAAAATTCATTATCTTGCATTATTTATCACCAATCGGTAACGCCAATAATTTTTAAGAAGATATGCCTGTTTTTTATACGAATTATTGAAAAAATATGACAGCAACGGCATTAACTGAACGCGAAAGCTTAATCCTGAATTGTTTAGTCGAGAGTTACGTAGCCAGCGCAACACCGGTGGGTTCCCGCTACCTTGCAAAAAAATATGATTTGGGAATCAGTCCGGCGACGATCAGAAACGTTATGAACGATCTGGAAGACCTGGGGTATTTGAGTCAGCCCCATGTTTCGGCTGGTCGAATTCCAACCGATAATGGGTATCGATTTTACGTTGACAGCCTGATGCTGATCAGGTCTCTGGCTAAAAGAGATCGCAATCTTATAGAAAAAAAATTACTCAAAGTTTCCGTTGATGTGACCGATATTTTAGCCTCGGCTTCTCAAGTTTTAGGTAAAATTTCTACACAATTGGGTGTAGTGCTTGAACCGCGATTTTATCAAGGTGTTTTCGAAAAAATGGAATTGGTGTCAATTTCCGGAAATAGAGTCCTGGCGGTTATTTCTATCAAGTCCGGCCTGGTTAAAACTATTATGATGGAAATCGAATCTGAAGTTTCGAGTGAACAWTTGCACGAAGCAGCTCAGATCATAAATGAACGTTTGTCGGGCTTATCCCTGAAAGAAGTTAAAGAGACGATTGATSAACGRCTGGCCGGAGTTTCAGYCCAAAACGACAGGGTGATACGTTTAATCGTAGAATCATCAAACAAGCTTTTTAATTTTGAAAACCAAAAAGAATTGCACTTGGGCGGAACCCATAATATKGTAGCCAATCCGGARTTTCTTGATCAAGAATACGCTTCAAAAATTTTACAATTGCTGGAAAGTAAGCAAAGTATCCTGCATTTGTTAAGTGACAAGCAAGCTGCTAAAGTGTCGATTMGTATYGGAGRYGAAAATCAGGAARATGGGTTTACGGGATTTAGCGTCATCACTACACGTTACTAYATYGGTAATGTCACCGGCACCCTTGGCGTGGTTGGACCCACTAGAATGCAGTATGCCACAATAGTCCCGTTAGTCGATTTTATGGGAAAAGTATTAACCCGAACATTCCACACAAGTATGAGTTGAATAGTTAAGGAAGAAATAATATGACAGATGATGTCAAAAGCAAGGCGCATAACAAACAAAAATCTAATGGTAAACCGACAGCAAAGCCGACAGTAAAAAGTTCTGCCGTGTTAGCGAAACTGAAGAAGAAAGTTGAAACCTTAGA
>LKGT01001089.1_pt1 | contig 11013 bp, 8 predicted proteins | sample 503861 | NCBI WGS metagenome assembly LKGT01 (sample SAMN04113194, study PRJNA297058) | marine sediment metagenome | biome: marine benthic biome; feature: marine benthic feature; material: marine sediment; isolation source: sediment sample collected at the water-sediment interface from the South... ...
CTATGGCCTACGTGCGCTCGAAGCCGAAAGCCCACGGGCGCGGCAACCAGATCGAAGGTCGTATCGAGCCGGGGCAACGGGTGATCGTCGTTGAAGACCTGGTCTCGACGGGCATGTCGTCGATGGGAAGCGTCGAGGCGCTACGCGCGGCGGGGGCCGAGGTGCTGGCGCTGCTGGCCATCTTTACCTACGGGCTTCCGGGCGTCGCCGAGCGCTTCGAGAAGGCCGACGTGCCGTTCTACACCCTCACCACCTTCGACACGCTGCTGGCCGTAGCCCATGAGGACGAACACCTCTCGGAAGACGATCTCCGAAGCCTGAAGGCCTGGCAGCAGGATCCGAACGCTTGGTCCGAAGCGCACTCGGGTTGAAAAGACCGTTGAAATATCTTCGGCGTTCTGCCTTGATCATAAAGCCATCGGTCCTTTGTCATCGGTCATCCGTGTCTCCCCAAAACTGATGACGGATGAGCGGTCCCTGATGACGCTGTGACAAGGCTGAAAAGTAGGAAGAGGCAGAGGCATCATTACAGCATCCCATGAAAGCAACCCTCTTAACCATCGGCGACGAACTGCTCATCGGGCAGGTGGTCAATACCAACGCGGCCTGGCTGGGCGAGCAGTTGGGCCTGCTCGGCGTCGAGCTGCTGCGCGTGATCACGCTTGGCGATGACATAGACGCCATACGGCAAGAGTTGAAGCAAGCCTATGCCACCTCGGACMTCGTCCTGCTCACCGRCGGCGAGAACTGCGGCGGCTCCGGCGACGGCTACAAGGGCACGTTCGGCCTTTGCGGCACGGCGCGTCCCGACATGAACGAGAAGCTGCTGGAGCTGGCCGACAACATCAAGGCCGACGGCGTCATCATCTACGTCATCCAGTTCTCCAACAGCGGCAGCAAGCTGAAGGCCCTCCTGCAGACGGTGGCCAGCGGGCCGGCTTCGCCTTACTATTTCTTCGCCCCCGACGCCGACACCCTGCAGACGGTCTTCCGCCAGATCGCCGACCACCTTTCCCAGTTGCACCTGTCCAAGTAGCGGGGCGTCCGCCATCGCCTTCGTCCCGGCGCGGATGGCGGGCTGGTGATTGGACTTCCGACCAAGCCCCCTCCGTCTCCAAACGGGCAACGGCGGCTGAGAAAGCAGAGCTCAGCCTCTTAGTCTTTTTATTAGATCGGCCACGAATGTCCGCTTGTGGCTAGAAGCGGACATTCACCCACACAGTGATTTACGTCCGCTTTACCCCTGAAAGCAGACATCGAGATGGGTGCCGCTTTACGTCTGCTTGTGACCCAAAGCGGACATCGCACGAGCTGAAATCCACCTCGGTTGAAAACCGGGTAAGATGTACCGAAAACCAGGGATTTACGTACACCGCGCTGTGGGACGGAACGGAGCGTTAGCCACACGATGCGAGGATGACTCAGGATTCGCGTGTAGGGTTACGGGTATATGGGCTGGGGAAGGGCTTAACGCGCCTGTACGGGCCTACTAGGACCTTTAATAATCCTTTTCCCGCGCCCGAGACTCGTTCGTCGGGGCATCACCGCGGAGCCGCCTCACAGGGCTTCCCAAGTGTCTTTACGCCGCCGCCTGCGTGCCGATATAGGCCGCGAACTCCTCCGCCGGGAGGGCTTGGCTGAAATAAAAGCCCTGCACCTCGTCGCACTCCCGGGAGCGCAGGAACGCCACCTGCTCCTCGGTTTCGGCGCCCTCCGCGATCACTTTCATGTTCTGACTGCGGGCCATGGCGATTATCGCGTCCACCAAGCCCTGGCTTTCCGTGTCCTTGCCGATATCGACTACGAAGGAACGGTCGATCTTCAGGATGTTGACGGGAAAGCGYTTGAGRTAGCTGAGAGAGGAGTACCCGGTTCCGAAATCGTCCAAGGCGAGGTTCATYCCCATTTTCCTGARTTCGYTCARAATGGCCAGCGAACGAYGATCCTCTTCCATAAAAAGGCTTTCGGTGATTTCCAGGGTTAKRTYTTTSGGATCGRCSCCGGTCTCCTTCARGRYYCGTTTTATCATATCCCTGAACCCGGCGTCGTGAGATTGCCGGACCGACAGGTTTACCGACACGTGCAGCGAGGATAGCCCGRTTTCGCRCCAARCCTTCATCTGCTCGCAGGCCGTGCGGAACACCCACTCGCCKAKGGGAACGATCAATCCCGTCTCCTCCGCCAGCGMGATGAATTYGGCRGGCGCTACCAGGCCACGCTCSGGATGTTCCCACCTGAGCAGGGCCTCCGCACTTGTCACCCGCCCGGTCTTGAGATCGATGATCGGCTGGTAGTGGAGAACGAACTCCTTGCGTTCGATGGCGTGGCGGAGCGCGTTCTCCAGTTCCAGGTACTCGAGGGCYTCGGCATKCATCTTCGCGGTGAAGAASCGRAAGGTATTGCGGCCGCYCTCCTTSCYTTTGTACATGGCGGTRTCGGCRTTCTTCAGCAGGGTTTCSRCGTCTTCGCCRTCGTCGGGAAAAACGGTGATGCCGAKRCTGCCGGTRACCARCATCTCGGCGCCGTCGATSACGAAGGGCTCGACCAGGCACTSCAGHATCTTGCGCGCCACCMGTTCCGTVTTRTGGGKRTTGYRRAGGTCGGGSAGGAYGACSGTGAAYTCGTCGCCGCCWAGCCGGGCCACCGTATCCGTTTCCCGYACRCACGMGGTCAAGCGCCGGGCGGCYTSCTGGAGCAGWYKGTCACCGGCGKTRTGGCCCAGGGTGTCGTTGACCTTTTTGAAKCGGTCCAGGTCGAGGAACAGGACGGCGACCYGGGAWYKGTCCCGGYGGCCCCGGGACAGGGCATGGGACARRCGGTCCATGAACAGCGTGCGGTTGGGAAGCTTCGTCAGCGAATCATAGTTCGCCTGCATGCGCAGCTTGTCCTCGCCCTCCCGGATGGYGCGGTTGGCGGCCTGGGTCTCTTCCAATGCCGCACGCGCCGTCTCGGCGGAAAATTCCGCCTTTTGCTTTGCCGCCAGAAGCGCCGCCTCGGCGGCGTCGCGTTCCACGATCTGTCCCAACTGCGACCCATAGCGGTGCAACAGGGTGTCTCGTTTTTCCCGTCGGCGACGAAAGTCATACATGGCGTGCCTGTGCAATGACCGGCGTGGAGAACGGCCTGAAACGCTGTCCCATACATACCGACCAGGCTCTAACTTTTCGTTAATAATTTGCCTCCATATTGCCGCTGGGAAAAACCTGGGAATCCCTCCCCCGGATACGAAGGTTTCAGGCGGGCGTTCTTACAGCGGTTGGTTAACGATTTTCGTTGTAAAGTTGCTTTGTCGCTGAAAGCACATTGGAAGCAGCGGTCCCGTTTCACGGGAACCGGCGCGAGCAGCGTTGGCGAGTGATGCCCGCCAGGGGGCCGAGAGGGAGTACCCGAGTATGGCTGCAGGAATTGTTAAACAATCGTTAAACGGCTGCAAGATCGGCCGCGTTGTCTCCGTTTCCGGGGCACAGATCATCGCCCTGCTCGACGACCGAAAAAGCGGCAACGGTTCGGCGGACGTGCCGGCGACTCAGATCGGCGGGCTGGTCAAGATGCTCACCCCCGCCTCCACCGTGTACGGCATGGTCAGCGGCCTCAGCATCCCGATCCCCGCGCAGGACGGGGGCACGGGCGAAATGAAGATCGCCGAGTTCGAAGCCATCGGGGAATGCCTGAACGGCGCCAACGGTAGCCCAGCCTCCTTCCGGCGCGGCGTTTCCGTTTTCCCGGAACTGGGTGACGACGTCTTGGCGACGACCCAGGAGGACCTGGGCCACGTTTACGCCCGTCCCGCGGTGCCGAGCATCGGCATCGGCACCGTCCACCAGGACCGGTCGCTGCCCGCGTTCCTGATCACCGACGATCTGTTGGGCAAGCACTTCGCCATCCTCGGCACCACCGGGTCGGGGAAGTCCTGCGCCGTTGCCCTGATCCTGCACGCGCTCCTGGAGCAGAATCCCAACGCCCACGTGGTGGTGCTCGACCCCCACAATGAATACGCCCATGCCTTCGGGGACATGGCCGAGGTCATCGACCCCGACACCCTGGAACTCCCCTACTGGCTGCTCACCCTCGAGGAAATCGTGGAGGTCGCGCTGGGCAGCGGGGGCGACGAAATGGCGGCCGACGCCGCGGTCCTCAGCGAACTCATTCTTAAATGCAAACAGGAGTTCCCCGGCAACGCGGACATCGCCGAGACCCTGACCGTGGACACGCCGGTCCCCTACAAGCTGGGTGAATTCACCCGGCTTATCAACGAAGCCATGGGCAAGCTGGGGGGTAAGCCCGAGGCCCTGGCGCCGTACCAGCGGCTCAAGGTCCGGTTCGAGACCCTGGAGACGGACAAGCGTTTCGCCTTCATGTTCGAGGGCCTGAATGTGCGGGACAACATGGCGAAAGTCCTTTCGCGCATCTTCCGGGTGCCCGTATCCGGCAAGCCCATCTCAATCATAAACCTGTCCGGCGTGCCTTCGGAGATCCTGAACGTGGTGGTTTCGGTGGTGTGCCGGATGACCTTCGACCTGGCGCTGTGGAGCGACCGCGCCGTGCGGACCCTCCTGGTGTGCGAGGAGGCCCACCGCTATGCGCCACAGGACACCGCGCTTGGGTTCGAGCCCACCAAGAGGGCCCTGTCGCGCATCGCCAAGGAGGGCCGCAAGTACGGGGTGTCCCTGTGCGTGGTGAGCCAGCGGCCCTCGGAGCTGGCCACCGACATCCTTTCCCAGTGCAACACGATTTTCGCGCTCCGCCTGAGCAACCAGAAGGACCAGGAGTTCGTGCAGAGCGCGATGTCGGAATGCTCCGTCGGCCTCATCGACTCCCTGCCCTCGCTTCTCAACACCGAGGCCATCGTGGTCGGCGAAGGAGTCTCGGTGCCCATGCGCATGTGCTTCAACGATCTGTCCGAGGAGCGGCGGCCCTTGAGCGGAACCGCCGGGTTCGCGGCCGCCTGGCAGGAAGATCAGCAATCGGATACCTTCCTCGAGGAGATCGTCGCCCGCTGGCGCCGCCAGCGGCGGTGACCCTACAATAACAAAGTGCCCATGGCCGCGACGTTGGGGCAAGCCGGCCATGCACACACGCCTGACCAAGAGGTTTCACCTTCGATGGCCCCGGCGACCGAATGAGACGTTGCCGGCGCCCGGCAAGGGGCCCCAACGGGGATCGCCCACGGGAGATCCGGGTTAATGCAGGTTCGCGCCACCTGGAGCGTTCCTATGACAGGAACCCCTCCACGCTTTTCCGCCCGGGGCGACACCCGCAAGCGTACACATCGTCGGCGCCAGATGTACGGAATTAAACCGATTCCCGTACCCCTCTGATGCTGGCCGCTGATCCGCAGGATACTTGAGCTGATTTGAACGGATTCAAGGGGGATTTCCGTACAGCCGATTTTGGACTTCGGACGCGCCGCTGGATGTCCGCTTTTGGCTATTAGCGGACATTCAGCCACACCCTGAATTACGTCCGCTTTACCCCYGAAAGCAGACATCGAGATGTCCGCACAGCCTAACGGCGGTGCGTCGCTGTCCGTGGAAGCCCCGCCCGAAGGCGGGGCTTCATTTTTTCGCGATCAGCGTCACCAACCTAAAGTCCTTGAAATATTACCATATGTAGTAGCTGTTGGCCGAGGATCGGGCAGGACTTGAAATGTTAGATCCGTGTCCTATATTGATTTCATCCGGCTCCGTCCAGCCCCTCTCGACGGTCGAAGTCCGGTTCACGCGAGTGGGTTTCGGCCCGGTCAGCTGATACCGCATCACGCGGGGAAGGCCGAGCGGCGCGGTGGAAGGTCAAGCGATCAACCACCAGATCACCGAAGCCCTTGGCGATGCGGCATGGCGATTGCCAGGCCCAACCGCAGGGTAAATGGCCACCTACCGGGGCGCTTAGCGAGTGGGTAGGCGGCCCAGTACCTCCAGGTCGATAATGACCGCCTCAATATATCGTCGTCTGACGACACTCTCTAATCTCAGGTCAACTTGGGAGACGTTTTGGGCGTTGGCTCGCCGCCAACGGGTTGCCGGCGTTGACGGGGTTACTCCTGCAATCTTTCACAGAAATGCCGAACGGAATCTGGAGTTGATTTATCGAGACCTTCGGTCGGGTTATACGTTTTCCGGCCTGCGGGGACACCCCATACCCAAGAAAGATGGCAAATCCTATCGGATGATCTGTGTTCCGAACGTCCGAGACCGCATCGTCCAGCGTCTCTTAGCCAAGCATTTGATAGAAAAAGCTGACACTTTGGGGATTATCAACGAGGTCAGCTTCGGCTTCATTCCTACAATCGATGGCCGGAAGCGTGGTGTTCAAGCAGCTCGCGATCGCACTCTCGAGCTCCGCGGCGCCCATCGATGGGCGGGCGTATAAGTCAGACATCTCTTCTTTCTTTGACCGGATACCGAGGGCAACCTTGGTCAATCAAACCATCGCCACACTAAGAACTCGTAGCCTACGTAGTATCCTGGTGGCAGCAGCCTCATGTGAAATTGATGAGACTGATGGCATTGTCGCGCGGGTTTTAAGGGAAAATGGGATTGTTAAGGGCCTGGGCGTGCGACAGGGGATGCCGTTGTCGCCAGTTTTCGCAAATATCATTCTTCGCGATTTTGATCGGGAAATGGTAGAGCGCGGAGTGAATATGGTCAGATACGCTGACGATTTTATAGTGCTGACGGACACCGAAAGGGAATGTCGTGAGGTCGACGTGATCGCCAGGGATCTTTTGGCAAAGAAGGGTTTTGAACTACCGCCCCTCGATATGGAAGGATCCAAGACCTACGTCGCGAACCCTGATGAGGAAATAGAATTCCTTGGGCTAGCCGTTGTTCCTGTCCCGGGCGGTTACTATTACCCAATTGAAGTGATCATTCTGCAACCCATTTTGCAACCCAACTGGATGGGATAAGGGGGGAAAGGAAAGGACAAGGCGAAACGGCATTCGTCGAAAACCCCCACGAAATAACACGTCAAGGGATTGAAAGGGACTGGGCGGGACAGGCTTCCCCATATTTCAAGACCGGTCCCTTAAACCGCTCGGGCACCCATCCGGCTGTGGAAGCCTGGATACTATCCTTCCCTGGGGGAATGCTGAAGGACTCTCCTGCGCCGCGTCCCCCGTCATGGCGGCGTATTCGTGCATGCGGCCGGCGCCTCTTCAGTTTTCCTTAACAGCTTTCGCCCATTGTCGAACGACGGCGGGTATCGCCGCGGTAGAAGGCCGCGGTACGCCGCGTTTGACGATCCGTGCCACCCAGAAAGGGATGACGCACCATGTCTCGGACAGACCTTATCCACGAAGCGGAAGATGTGCCGGATGCGGCCAGGGCCGTAGCCCTGTACCGGCTGGCTATTGACCAGACGGGCATCATCTCCGGGGCCGTCAGACGCCAGTTGATCGTCATGATATGTGAATCCGTCCCTGCGCCGGACCCGGCGCGCGAAAGGCCCGGCCCCGATGCCGGCGCCGACGACGGATAATCCACTTCTCGGGGAGAGTGGGCGAAAATGCTCCGGCGACTGTTGATTATTGTGTGTCCGCTTTTGGTGGGAGCCTGTGCCCTGCCCCTGCCCCTGCAAATCGCCGTCTGGGCCACAGACGGGATCACCTACCTGATGACCAGCAAATCCATGTCCGATCACGGCCTGTCGGCGGCCGTCGGCCGGGACTGCGCCGTCCACCGCGCCGTCACCGAAGGCGCCATCTGCCGCGAAGAGGCGGACAGCGGAACGGTGCTCGCGTCATCCAAGGACCCGTCCGACACTCCCGACATTCCCAAGTAGCTCCTGGTTGCGTAATGCCGCGACTCATCGATCCGCATCGGCGGCGCCGGGCGGGGTCGCCCCCGCGAAGGCCGGCGCTCAGGCGATGAGCGCCTGAATGCGGGGCTGGTCGATTTCCGCGGCGGGCACGGAGGCGGCGCCGGCGGCGCGCCCATAGGCAGCGAGGGCCTCGCGCAGGCTGGCGGCGGCGAAGCTCGGGGCGCCGCCGCCCGCGGTCCCGCCTGCCGCGCCATCGAGGCGCTCGCCGCCATCCTCCTGCTCATTCCGATTCTCCGCCCTCACTTCGGCGATGGCCTGCTGGCGCGCCTGTTTGGCCTGGGCGGCCACGGCGTGGTCCTGGGCGGACGGGTTGGCCGGCGCCAGGGCCGCCCGGATGACGATATCCATCTTGCGGATGGTCGCCTCGGGGTCCTTCAAGGGGCGGGTGTCGATCTTGACCTCGCCGCCCACGGCGTACATCCGGCCGTCGGGTCCGCGCTCGTATTCATAGGACGGCGCGCCGGCGTAGCTCCCGCCGGCCGACGAATGGGCCTGTTCGTGGCGGCGCACCTCGGTGTCGCGGCGCTTGAGTTCGGCGACGATCTCCTTTTCTTCGTCGCTGAGCTCCTGTTGGCCGCCCGCGCGTCCGCCCCGTTTGTCCCCGCCCGGCCGTAGCTCCTGGGCCGCGAGAAGAGTCTTCCCATCGGCCAGGCTGGAAGGAATTCCGAGCGTCGGCGCCGGGGCGGTGCCGTCGCCGGCCGGAGTCGCCTTGGGCACGCGGACACCGGGCTGAAGCGGCCGATCGGCGCGGGTCGGGTCGATCAGCGGGGATACGACGGATGAAATCATGGGCGAAACGGTTGGGCCCTGTCTTTTCCCACCGGACCGGTACCCCGGCGCGCGCCGGGTTCCGCCCTGGGGGGTTTTCGCTCTCCGAGGGTACGGGAAAAAGATTAAGGAACGGTGATCTTGGGCGCGGATTCAGGCCCGGGGGCGGGCCGGGAAACTGCCTTTGGTCGGGGGTTGCGCGGGGAGGAGGCCAAGCGCGTCCCGTCCACCTTGGGCGGGATGCGGGAACAGGGCAGGACGCACAACGCCACATCCGCCGGCGGTGCCTTCCCGGTTGTCCGCCGAGCCGCCGTCCGGGCCAGAATGCCGGCGCCTCTTTGCTGCCACGTCCGTGTATCGGGGCAGGTTCTAAGGTATGCCGCCAAGGCGGCTGTTGACGAAAAGCCAGTTGCGGGCGGTGTCCTTGTTGAAGTCTCCCGCCTGCCGAAAACCGTACTCGGCGAGCACCGCTGACGGCCCTCTCTCCATATGCTCCCGATGGGCACCGACAAGCTCGACAAGGACCGTTTTGACCCCTTTCAACGCGCCTTCACCGCCGCGGAGAATCCTCTCTTCGATTCCGTCCACGTCCAGCTTGACGTGGTCGGGCTGCCGGACACCGAACATGCGGCGAAAATCGTCGATGGAAAAGCCGGGCGCCGCCTGGGAGAAGACCGGCTCGATCCTGCCCTCGACGGTATCCAATTGGCCAAACGCATGCATGGAACCGCCCGCCACCGTGTTCGCCATGTTCAGGAAATCCAGGCGCGTTGTCTCATCGAAGGCCAGGCAGTAGGTCTGAACCCTGTCGCCCATGCCGTTGAGTTCGACGTTCTTGACCAGGGCGCCGAAGCTGGCCGCGCCGGGCTCGAAAGCGAGCACGGTGACATTCGGGTTGAGGGCCGCATAAAGCGTGTAAACGCCAATGTTCGCCCCGATGTCCCAGAAGACGTCGCCGTCCTTGACGAAGATATCGATCCAGCGGATCGTCTCCGGCTCGTCCTTGAAAAAGTTCAAGGGATCGTGCAGGGCCCTGGCGGATGGGCAGCAGAACGCCAGATCACCTTTCGCCGTCGAAAGGCGGTGAACCTGGACCAGCCGCTCCGAGGCCAGCGCCAGGGTCAGGGCCCGCCGGTTGGATTTCATTAAGGAAGTGGCGAGCCCGGCGAATTTCTGAATTATGTTGGCGACGGTCTTGCTCATTCCCTACCCTTTCGCCATCCCCACGGCGGCATGAACGCCCCGCGCCGAATACCAGAATCCCCGGGCGCTCTCCGGCAGTCAACATAATCCGGGGCCGGCAGGCCGGTGTGCGGCCCGAGCGGATTTGGGGCTGTAATAACTTTATACGAGCCAACGTGTCGCCCCCTTGCTACGTTCGACAAGTCCGCTTCTGATGAGGTGGACGGCTCCCATCACCGGCATCCAAATGCCTAATCGCAGTGTCCCTAAAGACAACCCAAAGCGGACATTAAGGCAGGCCGCCCTCGACGTCTGCAAATGACCCTAAACGGACATACCGATCCGGCCTTCGCTACATGGGGGCTGCGGCCCAATCGGGCCTTCCTTCCAGAGGAGTACCGTCTAACTTAAGAATTGGTATCGTTCGTGGGGGCAGGTCACGGGGTAAACCGCATTTCTAGTTTGTGAGGGTTGACTCGCATACGTAACTTCAAATATTCTTGAAGTATGGAAGAACAGTCTGCCGTCGAAGCGTTGTCGGCGCTAGCCCATGAATCGCGGTTGGCGGTCTTTCGCTTGCTCGTTCCGCAGGGGTCGGATGGGCTCACGGCGGGGATGATCGGCGAACGGTTGGGCATCCCGGCGARCGCGCTGTCATTCCACCTTACGCGGCTACGGTATGCGGGYCTYGTCACGRTGCGGCGGAACGGCCGGGAGAGAATCTACGCAGCCGCATACGACGAGATGCAGAGTTTAATGGGGTTTCTGACTGAAAATTGTTGTCAGCGAGACCCCCGGGGATGCTCATCCGATTGTCCGCAACCGCGGTCTGACCGGACGAGCAAATACGGACGCCCGGCCACCGAGAAATCCGCACGGGCCTAGTCCGGGTTGCAGCAGCGCAACCCGACGCTAAGAAAGGAAAAAGCGATGAAAACCAGCTGGATAATAGCGTTGATCGCAGCTGTTTGCTTACCCACGACCCTGATGGGGCAGGAGACGGTAAGTCCAGAATTAGGAAGGGACGTCAAGGTAAAGCAAGATCCGGGGAAGACCGTCTACTGGGTCCTGCCGGGGCCAAGGCGGCTGAGTGAACGGGTCTTTGGGGTGCCAGGTCATCCACTGCGTACCGGAGAGCTCAACATCGAACAGGCAGAAGGACTTGTTAAGGACTTGTTCAAGCGCTTTCCCATTATGGCCGGTGTCCCGCTCAAACTGAGGGCAACGAACGAGGAGGGCACT
>LKGT01004767.1_pt1 | contig 10984 bp, 12 predicted proteins | sample 503861 | NCBI WGS metagenome assembly LKGT01 (sample SAMN04113194, study PRJNA297058) | marine sediment metagenome | biome: marine benthic biome; feature: marine benthic feature; material: marine sediment; isolation source: sediment sample collected at the water-sediment interface from the South......
TTTCCTGCCAAGTATCCGGGGGATCACCCATTCACGTAAAGCCAGCCAGGAAGTGTCGATCGTTTCCGGCGAATAGTTGGGCATTGCTGCCGCCACGCATTCCGACCAACCTTCAACTCCATCAACATCTTCGAATTGTAGGATGAGAATTCTGCGTTCATATTCAACACCTGATGATATCTGGAATGGTTCCTTTAGAGGAAGTCTGATTTCGCGGAGAGTTATTTTTTTTATTTCGATCATAGTACCTTTGTAGGGAACGCATATATGCGTTCCCTACGCTAATTTCAACACATAAAAACAGCGATTACTTTGCTTCTCTCGATAAAAACTTTCTACCTGGTATCCTTTATCCAAATACCAAACGAACGCTCTTCTGGTATTTGCACGCCATTTTCCGGCAAGCTGCAAATCTTCTTGCTGAACGGTTTCAATATTTAACGGAATTTCTACACGTACAGCTTCGACTTCGGGTAATTTTTTTTCAACAGGATTTGGGTTGTTATCACCGGGTTCAGTATTAACCGAAGGTACCCTTATGAAGCTATCATCCACCTTTTCCAGCTTTCCGGAAATTACCTGTTGAACTCGTTTGTCCCTGATAGGCCACCGAACAATGAACCTGTCCATGCCGAGGCCGCGATGCAGATCACTGCCGGTATCTTCACCATACATATCCGGAACGTACTCCTGAATTTTTGCCCCGAGCTTGTTAAGATTGATGTGGGCATTTTTTGCGACCAGGGGATCATAAGTCCAATAAACAATCCCGACTTCGCGTTCCAACAACAGCTCTCGCTGATACAGCTTCAGTTTGCAGCCGATATCCAGTCCGCGAACATCTTTTCGAACAGCCAGCATATGTGACCAGTTCACAAGGTGGTCATCTTTAATGCCGGTTAAACCAAATACAAATCCTACCATCTCATCTTTTGCATTGAAAGCGCCCGCAGATACTCCCCCGATTTTTTGCCCAATCATCAAAATTGCCGGAGGCACACATTCGGAAAAATTCTCTCCCCAGGTTTCTTTTTGCAACTGAACGCAAGCTTCAAAATCGCGGTTTGTTTGGAGTTGTCTAAGTTTTATTTCCATTTTTTATTAGGTTTTTTGGCGGCTTTTCGGCATGGCTTTGCGGGCTATTCGATCGACAAGACCCGGGGCAATCAGCTTAATCCACAAGCCTAATTTCCCTTGTGCCGTCATAACCAATTCACGCTTTCTTTTTGCAGTTGCTTCGATAATCATCCGGGCGCAGGTTTCCGCGCTCATCACTCCGGCTCGGGGCTTTTTGTTACCGCTAACCGGCTGGCCGTCGGGWCCGATWGCCCTTTCCGCGATTTCCGTTTCCACAAATCCGGGATAGATCATCGTTACGCTMATGCCATACTCTTCGACTTCCATTCTGAGCGAGTCAAAAAAGCCAGCTATCGCGTGYTTACTAGCCGCGTACCCGCTCACCATTGGTACGCCGRTTTTGCCTGCCAGACTTGAAATTCCGACGATACGTCCCCYGGTCTTTTTTAGGTAGGGTAACGCATAATAGGTGCAATAAACGCCGCCGAGATAATTCACTTGCATGATATTTTCAAGCAGGGTCAAATCGGGCAGCTCTTCGAATGCCGCCCGCATGGCAAAACCCGCATTGTTGATAAGTGCATCGATCCGTCCGTATTCTTTGATCGTGGACTTGATTAGATTCTCGCAGTCGGAAGCTTTGCCCACGTCCGTTTTTACGACCAGAACTTTGTCACTGCCATTCTTGCACTGAGCCGAGACATTTTCGAGGCGCTCGATGTCGCGGGCTGCGACTACGAGGGTTGCTCCCTGATTGGCAAGTTGAATCGCGAGCTCGCGGCCGATGCCGCTGGATGCGCCTGTGATAATAACTACATTATCCTGAAGAATAGAGATCTTCATATTTAAGGAATTCACCTCAGCTCTAGAAAGAGAAAACCACACCGAGCTGATACGTCAGCAAGTCCGTGCGCGACCGTAAAGGGTCAATGATGGCTGTGCCGTTTTCACGGGTGATTGAACCTCTCTTGAGGTAAGTGGCCTCGCCGCCGAATGAATAGCGTACACGAAAATCGATGAGCACTTCTTGCAACTTGGAGCCCTCCCCTTGTTTCTGATACACAAGAAACATGACTCCGCCCCCAGCGCCATAACTGAAAGCAACGTCCTGCTGGTTTAAAGACGAAGCGATGGGTTCTTCTCCGAAATCATCTTCATCGCGGACTTTAGTTTCCGTGAAAAAGTAATGCGTGCCGATGAGCCCATCGAGATAGGGCCGTAAGATCCCGCTATTGCCTTGCAAGCGCAACAATGCATGGGTGAGCAAAATGTTGTTTGATGTTTCAACTTCAACCATGACATCGGGGATGGTGAGACTAAAACGCTCTTGGCGGGACTCACTGCCGTAAATCATGTATTCGACGTCGACTCCGATCATGAGCGGGCTGTTACCGGGACGGAAGGCAAACATGCCGCCGATGCCAAATCCTAAATCTTCGACATTCTCTTTAAATTCGTCTTGTGGCTGGCCCAATAAAAAGTTAACGGCGACTTGAAAATTCTGTGCATAGAGTCTGGGAGCAAGGCACAAAAGAGCCAGACTGATTGCGATTAATCTTCTCACCATTTTCTCATTCTCCTTTTTACATTCTCTAATTAGAAATCTCTGTCTAAGAAACTTTTCTTAATAACTTAAAAAATAAGATTTTTGTCAAGAGGAAAACGGGTTAAGAGAAGTTAATCTTCAGTCGATAACATTACAGTTACACAATAATGGCTTATCATGGAAGAAAAATCACTCATTTCAGAAATAGAAAAAAGTTTCGAAAATTTTAATTCATCGATTGGCGATATCCAAAAGTCTTACGGCAAGTTGTGGCAGCAGCTCGGTGCTTACCAGGATACTCAAGTCGTGCCGCGGGAATACCTGAAGGAGATGGCTGGCAACCTGGCCCATGAAATTCGCAACCCGTTGGGCGGCATTGCTAATTTTGTCCACCTTCTTTCGGACAATCAGGAAATCAGGCAGTCAAGCAGCGTCCGGGGAATTTTGCAAGGTATTGATCGCATCGACACGATTGTCGAGAATCTCATCGTTTTCAGCAAGCCGGTTGTTCTGCAAACCATGAATTGCAATTTTGCGGATATTATCCACAGAGCGATTGAGAACGTTAAAGAGGAATTCAAATTCGATGAAGACAAATACGCCTTTTCCCTGCATTTGCCGAAGAAGGAAACTTTCCTGAATCTTGATTCACATTTGATGCTGCAGGGGTTACAAAATATTCTTCAAAATTCAGTTGAGTTTATGCCGGAGGGCGGTGAGATAAAAATAGCACTGGTGGAAAGACCGCGAACGAATAAAACGGTTGTTTGCATTTCTGATGAAGGTCAGGGACTTGCAGAAGATGACGAGGAAAAACCCTTCTATCCATTTTATACAACAAAAACAAATGGCATGGGAATGGGACTTCCAACGAGCCGACTGATTGTTGAAAAACACGGGGGTAAAATTTATTTGAAAGAAAATCAACACGGAGTTACTGTTACAATAAACCTACCCGGGGGCAGATGACAAACATCAAAAAAAGAATTATGATCGTTGACGACGAGCCGCTTATCGGTTCGTCTCTCGAGGAGGCGCTGCAAAAATGGAACTTTGATGCGACGCTTGTGACCGAGGGAGAATCAGCAGTGGAGCAGCTCTCCCGGCAATCCTTCGATATGGTTCTTACCGACGTTCGCATGCCGACTATTTCCGGAATGGAGGTTCTGGAGAAAGTTAAAAAAGTATCTCCCGCGACACCGGTCGTTATGATTACTGCATTCGGAACTATCGACCAGGCTGTCGAGGCCATGAAAAAAGGCGCGTACGATTACATCACCAAACCCTTTTCTTTAGATGAAATCAAATTTTGCCTTGAAAAATATTTTAAGACTAAGGATCTGGAGGAAGAAAACAGCAGTCTGAAGCGAGCCTTGAAAGAGAAATATTCACTCGAAAGTTTTATTGGTGAAAATCAAAAAATTATAGAGCTTACCGAGTCGCTTGAAATTGCTTTTGAAAGCGACGCTACGGTTTTTATTCAAAGCGAGAATGGTACCGGGAAAGAGTTGATCGCCTCGGCGATTCATTATAACAGTGCGAGAAAAGTGAAACCGTTTATCAAACTCAACTGTGCTTCGATCCCCGAAAACCTGATCGAAAGCCAACTCTTTGGTCATGAAAAGGGCGCCTTTACCGGCGCTATCCGGACTGTGAAGGGGGTTTTTGAGGAGGCGCATGAGGGCACGCTTCTTTTAGATGAAGTCACTGAAATGCCGACACATTTGCAGGCCAAGCTTTTGCGGGTTTTGCAGGAAGGAGAATTTTCCAGGGTGGGCAGCACCCAGATTCGGGAAACTGATGTGCGCATCATCGCTACTTCCAATAGCGATGTGCAACAAGCCATAGCGCAAGAAAAGTTTCGTCAGGATCTGTTTTTCCGTCTYGATGTCATTTCSGTACGAATYCCGCCRTTGCGYGARCGCAARGAYGATATYCCGTTTTTGTGTRATCATTTCSTGAAAAAATATTCTGAGAAATATTCGAAGAATGTCACCGAAGTGGACGAGGAAGTCATMGMYYATTTTTYSRRCTACARYTGGCCCGGRAATGTKCGWGARYTGGAAAATGTYATCCAGCGCAGCGTACTGAGCTGCCGYGAGGGCRGCCGAATCCAARTGGCACACCTGCCAAACCACTGGCCSGRYGCAAATCAGGAAAAKAAACTRCAGTTAAATCTAAACGAMGATTTATCTATCCATGAAATGGARAAACGYCTGATCAGCAGCACGCTTRAACGGCACAACTAYCACAAAACCAAAACYGCTGAAATTCTYGGMATTACKCTCAAAACACTCAGGACCAAGATTCTGCAGTACGGGTYAGAACTTGAAAGTGACTCWGAGTAGAACTCTCTCTAAAAATCTATTTTCTTCGAGCTGGTCATTTTTTTTCTCCTTAACTTCATTCCAATCTTTCCTTGCCGCAGGAATGGCTCCAGATTGCCGATTGCCGCATTTGAGACAGAACGAGACGCTAAAGAAACTTCACTAAACCCAAAGGTTTAGCGAAGTTYCTGTCAGAAGTTGTCATTTGTCTTCTAGAAAAAACTACCACACCACCCGAAGTTTTTACTACYCCTGTTTGTATGTCAACGAATTAATTGGTACTCACCTGGATTTCTTTTAAACAATCTCAGTTTGTCCTAAACCCTAAATAAATAGAGAATTAGAAAAATTTGATTCTTAGTTAAAACTCTACTTTTCAAATTTTTAACATTTGGCATATTACTTGCCTAACCTAGCGCGACAAGATAGGAGTTTGCCATGGAATTCAATCCTTTAAGTAAGATGGCTGTGGTGCCATTATTAAAAAAAAGTCTTGGCGCGTATTCGGCAAGAAACAATGCAATAGCCGAAAATATCGCGAATGTTGAAACCAAAGGGTACCGTCCTTACAAAGTGGATTTTGAAAAAGAGTTGCAGCGGGCCCTGTATAGGAGGGCACCGGTTGGTTTGAAAAGTGATTCCCGGCACATGACCATTGGCGGCGATGTTCTGGATATCCAGCCAAAAATTTCAACTCAAAATGAAATTGTAAACATGGAGCAGGAAATGGCGGAATTGGCCAAGAACCAGATCCGCTTCGAGTTTGCAACAAGAAAATTGAGTGGCGCTTACGAATCGATTCGTTCGGCTATTCGGGGTCATTCGAGATAGGAGTAAAAAATGGGAATTAGAGGTTTTTTTTCAACATTTAATATCAGCGCTGCAGGACTGAGCGCTGAAAAAAGGCAGCTTTCAGCAACCGCTGAAAATATTGCCAACGCGAACACAACACGCACATTGGACGGCACGCCTTACAAACGGAAAGTTCTGTCAAGAAAAGCGATTTCTCGGCCGGTCCATTTTTCCAGAGCCTTTGACAGGGCCAGATTGAAATTGCAGACTTCCAGCGCGCACCATATCAGCAAATCCGGTTACACTGCCTCCGGAGTTGCTCCGAACGGCAGAAGCCGGATTAAAACCGAAATGTTAGAAATTGCCGAGTTTAAAAAAATTTATGAACCGAATCATCCTGACGCCGATGAGGAAGGGTTTGTATCTTACCCTGAAATCAATGTGGTAAACGAAATGTTGGAGCTGATTTCCGCGAGCCGRGCTTATGAAGCRAATATCACGGTGATGAATKCGACAAAGAATTTGGCCAAGCGTTCGCTGGAGATTTAACGRTCTGAATAATGGCTGAGATTAAACCGGTTCAATTTCCAACACTTACTCAGCCGACTGAACCGGCGGGCAAAACAAAACYGGTTCAAAAAAGCCGCAAAGKCGAACCGTCGCCTTTGCAGCAGATTTTTACAAGTGGTRGAAGAGCACCAGYTGCCGGCCATCTGAAGTTAAAACAGACGAATCAGGCGGCATTGTCGRACCCGGTTGAAAAAGCAAAAGCGGCAATGTTGAAGTTTTATCAACCGGACAAAAAAGCAGCTAAAGAAACCGCTCCATTGGRGCAAATTATYGATATTAAGRTTTAATTTTAAGGTCAGAAAAGATGCCAAAAATTGATGTTTTACARCAGATAAGTCAAATARCGAAGCAAAATAGTCAGCCGCTYRAAAAGAACGRRTCGSCTAAATTCGCMGACACTCTAAAGGSGATGAYAAATCAAGTTGACGAACTTCAAAAGGCTTCGGGGCARTCMACAAAGGATTTTATCGCCGGTAAAAATATAGACCTCCACGAAGTCATGGCAGCGGGCCAGGAAGCCCAGCTCAGCTTTCAATTTATGATGGAAATGCGCAACAAACTTCTTGAGGCTTACCAGGAAATTAACCGGATGCCGGTTTAAACTAATTTAGGAAAACTCATTGAATAGTGCGATCATTCAAAAAATCAAACAAATATTAAGCCAGTTGACGCCGAGTCAAAAGATTGGTTTTGCGGCTATCACTGCGATTGCCGTCATTTGTATGTTTCTTATTTTGGCCTGGGCCAACCGGCCGGAGTACGGACTGTTGTACTCAAATTTGGCTGCTTCAGACGTCTCCCGGATTCTGGATGATTTAAAAAGCAACGGTATTCCCTACGAATTGAAAGATGGTGGCACAACCGTTCTGGTTCCGAAAAAAGATGTTTACGAGCTGCGCATAAAATATGCCGGAAAAAACATGATCAGCAGCGGCGCGGTCGGTTATGAGCTGTTCGATAAGAACAATTTGGGCCTCACTGATTTYATGCAAAAAGTRAAYCTMAAACGWGCSCTTGARGGCGAACTGGCAAATACWATAAATCAAATCGARGCRGTGACGCAAASCCGGRTTCACTTRGTGATSCCGGAACGAGYTTTATTYGAAGATGAGGAAAGGMAAGYAACCGCMTCTGTTATTCTTAARYTAARATCGCGKTCTGCTTTAGAGCGAMAGCAGGTTTTGGGAATTCAGCAACTGGTCGCCGGCAGCGTTGAAGGTCTCAAATCGGAAAACATCATTATCATTGATACGTTTGGCAATGTCCTTACCAACAATGAATCCCAAGATGATGAGATTGGCMTGAGCCGAGGTCAGTATGAGCTTCARCAAAAAGTTGAGAAATATTTAAGCAAGAAAGCGCAGTCAATGTTGGATAAAGTCCTTGGAGCGARCAACTCGATTATCCGGGTTTCTGCTRMGTTGRGCTTCGAGAAGATCAGACGAACTRTAGAAAAAGTGGATCCGGAAAATTCGGCTGTGCTCAGCGAAGAGAAAAATGAAGAACGTTCGAGCAGTACCGACACAACTCATTWCCAGCGCGAAAATTCRATTACAAACTACGAGCTTAATAAGATTACGGAGCAYTACGARGGCAGTRTCGGKGATATAAAGCATCTCTCWATTGCTGTWTTTGTAAATGGYRTKGATCAAGTTGATCAAGACGGAAATRAAATTAATGCGCCTCGTCCCGCTGAGGAAATTCARAAGATTACYGAAATMGTCAARARTKCGGTCGGWTTYAAWGCTGAGCGAAATGATCAGATTGTGGTCAACCAGCTGACTTTTGATCGGACAMYGGTTAATCGTGAAAAGGAGATACTGGAGTCGATTGAGSAAAAAGMGARCMGYAATRAACTYATARAAWTYGGGTTGATGGGACTSGGAGCTATCCTTTTGCTTTTTATGCTGCGCKCCTTCTTTAAGAAGCTCGGRCTTGACGAWTACATGAAAAARCAGCGCAGCCAGCTTCTGARCAGTTTAGAGNNTNCTGAAAMAAAACAGCGWRTGCTGRCYGAACAGGASGCRGAKGATTWTWACRATSMGAAATTATCTYACGNGGGCNAAAGAGAGATTAAAGCTGCAAGAARAAATTACMAACGATGTTACCGAGTTTGCTSAGAMGGAACCRGGAAGGGCGGCAAGCATCTTACAATATTGGCTTTATGGGGATGAWGAATAATTACKATGCAGCAATTTGACACTARAAAGTTGWMAGGACCTCAAAAAGTCGCGGTATTTCTCGTTGCTATCGGCRTGGAGAAATCGGTACCRCTGCTAAAGCTGCTTCCAGAAGATGAAGTCGAGAGAGTGACAATTGAGATAGCTAAGCTAAAGAATCTGCCGTCTGAAATCGTCAGCCAGATAGTCATGGATTACTATGAAATGATGCTGGCGGATAAGTATGTCACCAAGGGTGGTTTGACTTATGCTCAAGATATGCTCGAAAACGCATATGGTTTGGAAAGAGCTAAAAAGCTGATTAAAAAAGTCAGGTCTGCTACAGAGGTGACCGGTTTTAGATTGCTGCAGTCGATAAATCCCGCTGACCTCCTAAACTATTTACAAAAAGAACATCCCCAGACCATTGCCTTGATTCTGGCAAATATGAAATACGGTCAAGCTGCGGGAATTATCAGCGAGCTGCCGACAGAATTACAGGGCGAGGTCGCTTACCGCCTTGCCACCATGGGTAAAACTTCTCCCGAACTGCTTCAGGAAATTGAGGAAGCTTTAACGACTCAAATGGGCGGATCTTTTGGTTCGCGGATGAGCGCAAGCGGCGGCGCGAAAGCATTGGCCGAGATTTTAAACTCTGCAAGCCGCGGGGTTGATACCAACATTTTGGAAACACTCATTCAAAAAGATCCGGAGCTGGCGACAGAAATTAAGAATCTCATGTTTGTATTCGAAGATGTAGCTACCTTGCGGGATAAAGATATTCAGAAGATACTCAAAAGCGTTAATTCCAAGTCCCTTGCCATGGCTTTAAAAGTGGTCTCAGATGACTTGAAAGAAATGATATTCAATAACATGTCGCAGCAAGCCGCAGAATCTTTGGCGGAAGAAATTGAATATCTTGGTCCAGTGCGTCTCCGTGAAGTAGAGGAAGCGCAGGTCAACATTGTCGAAAATGTCAGAGAGATGGAAAATCGCGGTGAAATTGTTTTGAATCAGACGGATCAAGACGAGTATGTTGAGTAGTTATGTTAATTAAATCACGACAGATAAAGGCAGGCATCAAAAACCATGAAGTTCCAACTTTGGACAACAGTGCTGTTGTTGGAATGCAAACAAAAGTAGATGCAGATTCTTATACTGCGCCTGAGGATTATCTTAAACAATTAGAGACCTTGAAAAGCAAACTAAAGACCACCAGAGAAAGCAGTTATCAGGACGGTTTACAAGCAGGCCAGAAAGCCGGTTACCAGCAGGGCGTCGGTTTAATTCAAAAAGAGATTGAACAGTTCGCGGGTTTAACAGAATCGATTAGAAGCCGGCAGGAGGATCTGATTGAAAATTCTGAACAGTTTGTGCTTTCATTTGCCCTGAAAGTTGTGGAAAAAATTATCGGCAGTACGGAATTTTCAACGCTTAACTTAGACAAGGACAAAATTCAACAGGTTGTTGCAGAAAGCCTGAAGCTGTTTTCTGATTCCACTAAATATACCCTCCGTGTTCGCAGAGAAACAGGCGAAGTTGTGGAGAAATATAAATCAGAAATTTTAAAAAAAATTAAAAAACCGGTAGAAATTTCGATTGTAGAAGATCCGACCCTAAACATGAGTGACTGTTTAATGGAATCCGATTATGGGATTTTAGACGCGAGAATTGAATCACAATTTAAGGAAATCAAAAGCTTTTTTATTGAATAAATAACCATGCAGATAGCGACCCGTTTTGACAAATACTTTGATAAATTAGAAAGCATGAGGCCTTACAAAATAATGGGCCGAGTGGTGAAGATTACCGGGCTGGTCATCGAATCAGCGGGTCCGGTTGCTTCTGTTGGCGAAATGTGTCGTGTTACAACGCGGGACGGTAAAAACATATCTGCCGAAGTGGTTGGTTTTAGAGACAAAAATGTTTTACTAATGCCCCATGAAGAAACCGTCGGCCTTCATCCCGGAAGTTACGTCTCTGTTTCCAATGAACCATATTCAGTAGCAGTCGGCCCCGAAATTTTAGGGAGAGTTCTCGACGGTACGGGCAATCCCATCGACGGCAAAGGTGCAATTAACACCAGGGTTTTACAACCTGTGCACAACCCGCCGCCAAACCCTTTGCAGCGGGAACGAATCGATGAAACTATTTCAACGGGTGTGCAGGTCATCGACAGTTTATTGACTTTTGGTTTAGGCCAGAGAGTTGGGATTTTTGCTGGCAGCGGTGTCGGGAAAAGCATCATGATGGGCATGATTGCCCGCAACTCAAGCGCCGATGTCAACGTGATTGCCTTAATCGGCGAGCGAGGGCGGGAACTTCGCGATTTTATCGAAAGAGATCTTGGCGAGGAAGGTCTGAAACGATCGGTAGTAGTGGCAGTGACTTCGGACCAGGCGGCGCTGTTGCGGGTTAAAGGCGCGCTGGTGGCCACGGCCATCGCTGAGTACTTTGCAAACCTCGGACTGAACGTCATGCTCATGATGGATTCGGTCACCCGGGTGGCAATG
>LKGT01004766.1_pt1 | contig 10975 bp, 12 predicted proteins | sample 503861 | NCBI WGS metagenome assembly LKGT01 (sample SAMN04113194, study PRJNA297058) | marine sediment metagenome | biome: marine benthic biome; feature: marine benthic feature; material: marine sediment; isolation source: sediment sample collected at the water-sediment interface from the South......
TCTACTTTGTCGCTGACAGTATGGCCCAGCGCCATTTCGGCGGCTTCGCGTGGATAGTTGGTCCGTTCGGCCGCCCAATCCCGAAAAGTGCTTCGGAAACCATGCACGGTGAGATCGCTGCGTCCCATCCGCTTCAACAGGGCCAGAAGCGCCATGTTGGACAATGGTCGGCCCCGCTTTCCACCTGGGAACACGAAACCGTTGTCGCTTTCCGTGGTGCGTACCTTCTGCATGCCCTGGATGATCGAGAGCGCCGCTGGCGACAGGGGAACGCGGTGCTCCCGCTCCGATTTGACACGTTCGGCCGGGACCACCCACACGGCTTCCTCGATGTTGAATTCGCCCCACTGTGCCCCAATAACCTCGCCCGTCCGGCAGGCCGTCAGGATCACGAATTTGAGCGCGATGGCGGCGGCGCCTTGCTGTTGCCGCAGGTCCGCCACGAACGCCCCGACCTCGCCGTAGGGGAGCGCCGGGTGGTGCTCGACCTTCTGCACCTTGGAACGGGCCGGCAGCAGCTTGTCTAGGTGCCCGCGCCACCGGGCCGGGTTTTCGCCCAGGCGGTAGCCTCGGGCGCTGGCCCAATCAAGGACCGACTCAATCCGGCCCCGTACCCGGCTCGCGGTTTCCGTCTTGGTCCCCCATATCGGTTCCAGAACCTTCATCACAAGGGCAACATCGACGCCCTGCACGGGGAGCGACCCGAGAACGGGATAGGCGTAGGTTTCAAGCGTGCTACGCCACTGGTCCGCATGTTTGGCGTTGCGCCATCCGGCCTTGTGGGCCGCCATGTATCGCTCGGCCGCGTCCTTGAAGGTGATCGACCGGGCAGCGTCCAGGCGGGATGCGTCCAGCGCGTCGTTTCGTGCCTTGATGGGATTGATACCAGCGCGGCGCAATTCCCGCTTCTCCGATACCGCCACCCGCGCAGCGGCCAACGGGACATCATGGAGCGGTCCAAGGCCCATCCACTGTGCGGTGCCGTTGAGCATGAACCGATATACCCACGATGCGGCCCCGCTCGCGCTCACCTGCAAGTAGAGGCCGCCGCCGTCCGCATACATGCCGCGCTTCCCGCGCTTCTTCGCTCGGGAGACATCCAGGGCGCTCAGGCGTCTAAGTTGCCGGGCCACATCCGTATCCACAAACCTACCTACAAACTGAAACCGGATTGTGGTGGATGGCGGCGGACGTGTAAAGACAATTACGGAAAAAACCCCGCCAGACGCAATGGGTTTAGCGGGCCTCTACGGACACCGACAAACCGCGACGGACAGTTGTTCCGCGGATACTCCTTCCGAGGGCGGTGACGGCCAACCTAGCGGCTCTAATGTATCTTTTCACCCTCCGGTCGCTCTTTTGCCAGCAATTCCTCAACCGCCTTCACGATCCGCAGCCATGCGGCTTCTCCGTCCATATCAACGGCAGCAAGGCGCTCGTCTGCCCTTATGGCCGCTTCAATGCCGGCTGCGTCGCCATACTGCTTGATTAGCTCATTGGCGGCGCGGTAGGTGTCGAGGTCGGAGGTGATGGGGCACCCGAGTTCACATTCGAGACATGCGGCGGCGGCTCTCATGGTGAGCTGCCCCAGTAGTCCCAAGCGCTGTGGAGTTCCCGGGCATGATAGGTCTGGGTTTCCGGGCCCGTATCCAATCCCTTGAATCGGCCAAGCGAACGGGCAAAAGAGAAAAACGCCGGCGCAGGAAGCCCGTTCCGTACTTTGCTGACCACTATAGCGGCAAGAAATGGCGCTCCGTTTCCGTGATCCTCCTGCATGAGCACTTCAAGCGCGTCTGCCACCTGATGAATTGTGTTCGGCGGTTGGACTTCAAGCACCTTGGCCAAATCGCGATAGGTGATCGTATCTCTGCGACGGGCAAGCTCCTTCAAATACTCCCGTATTCGTTCCGGTGAACTCAACAACCCATGCCTTCCAGGGGGCAAACCTTTGTGGACGACGACCCACACTACCACCAGGACGGTGATTCCAATACCAAGACCCGCCAGAGCTAAAATGAGTGCAATCAAAGTGAGGTTGCTCCCGGCGCAGCTGCATGCCCGACGCGGCGCGTAACCGCGGCCCATGACCCGCGGCGTTCAGTGGACCGTCACATGGAAGCGGGCTACGGCGTCGGTCATCCAGCACCCGTCGCATGGGCCGCCCTTCTGGCGTGACAGCGTGAACTGGTAGCCGACGAACCGACCCTCCTTGGAGAGCAGGATCACGTCCAGCTTTGCCTTGTCGCCCTCGATTCGCACGTTCTCGTACTGGGCGCCCCTGTGGTTCACCATGGGCTCGTAAACGGGGTCGTGGACCATCCGCTTGAAGCGCCGCAAGGGGCCCGTCACCTTCTTGTTGCCGAGCGAGGCGAAATTCCAGGTTATCTCGATGCCCTTGTCCGGGTACGGCTCGTCGTTGCGGCCCAACGCCTCCACCTGGATGCGGGCCACCTGCTCGGGTGTCAGCGACGGGTCCGGCCCCGCGATCTTCGACTCCTGCGCCACGGTTAGGGATGGGCCTGCGACGAGGACCGATAAAAGGACGAACGGGCCAACAAATCCACGCACGGTCGAGCTCCCTTTGGCCGGCCAGTCTAGCAGGTCGTAACGACGTCGAGGAAGGGATTCGGCCACCTTCACCGCTGAACGTGCGCGCGGGAGCCATGCCCGCTTCGGCCTACCAACCCATCAATACCTGCTCGATGCGCTGCCTCGAAGAGCACCTTCCAACGGGCAGAGCAATAGATGTCGATGTCGGCCATCATGGGGGACCAATCACACTTTGCGCCATACCGTGGCGAGCCACGGCTGCTTGTGGCGAGGAAGCCCAGGGGGTCGATAGTAATGGTTCAGTTCGGTAAATCCGGCGGCGGTGACGTACTTGCGCCACGTGCTGGGGCGGTAAAAGCAGCTGTAGCGGTCACCACTCCAACCCTCCTCGTTGTTTCCCCGGAGATTCGAGCAGAACAGGACGCACCGAGGCTTCAGGGTCTCCGACAGCTCGTGCAAGACCCGCGGTAACTCCTGGCGCGGCACATGGAACAGTGAGGCATTCGCAAAGACGCCGTCAAAGTAGCTTTCTGGCAAGGCCATCGCGAGAAAGTCCTGATGGAGGATTTCACACTTCGAGTAGCGACGAGCCATGGCCACGAATTTCTTTGATCCGTCCAGGCCGACTGCCTCGTGGCCTAGCGATCGGAAGTAGCAGAGGTCCCGGCCAGGCCCGCAACCCAGATCGAGAATCGTGTAAGGAGGATCACCTTCTATCGCGTCCAAAAATGCTGCATAGTTTTGGCTGACGTCATGATTTCGCGTCCCCTCCCAATAGGCCCGAGCCGACCGTTCATAATGCATGACGGTGACCTGCGAAATCTGCCGCAAGTCCCTGGCGTCCAGCCTTCTAATGTGTCCCATCATGAATCAGTCGGCAGTGAAATGGGGTGTCCTTCCTGAAAAACCCGTCCGGCGCCGGTTCTCACCCTGTCGGCGCGTCGTCGCCGTGGCGCTTTATCAGCAAGTGGGCGGAGCGGTAGATGTCGAGGTCGGAGGTCATTTCGAGAATCCCTGTTACCTCGGCCAGCCGCCATAAATCTGCATGCCAAGTCCAATCAAAAAAAACAGGGTTCCCCATGCGGCGGCGCGGGACGGGCGAAGGCGGAACGCCCAAACTCCTTCGATACATAAACGGCGAGGTCGTATTGCGCCGCGACGTAGCCAGCCTCGGCGGCAGACAAATACCCAGGAAGCGCCGCGTCGTAATCACCCCGCTCGAAGGCATCGACCGCATCCTGAAAGTCTACCAACCTTGAGCCATCCGATCCGAAAAGCCGGGCAATGGCGCGGACAAGACCTCGCATAGCGTCTTCATTCTTGGCGAACGGTTCCGGGAGTGTATTCTGCGGTGGCCGCTGGTGCGAGGTTTGGTTCGCGCCCATTCTTGTGGCCACTTCCGGGCACCGCCTGACCGGGCCGAAGGCCTCAGCCGGCGGCGGGGGTGTCCTCGCCGGCGCCCGGGGGGGCGCCGAAACCACACAAATGCATCAGCATTTCCGCCTGGCGCAGGCCCCAGTCCAACGCGGCCATGGTCTTCGCCATGTCCTCTGTGTCGTCCGCCAGCCACACCCTGAGCGCGTTCAGGTACACCAGCGCCAGTCCTTCCGTGCGCACCGCGCCGGAAAGGCCCGCCGACGACAGGCCGGCCGCCTCCACCATCCACGCCATGGAGTGCAGGAACCGCGGCGCGCCGGCCATGAGGGCAGGCGGATCGGCGACCGAATCCCGGATGATGGCCGCCACCGCGGCCTTATGGGGATTGAGCGCGTCGAAGCGGCGCATGAGCACGTCGAACAGGCGGTCGCGCGTCGATTCGCCGGCGTCCTCGTCCCCCTCCCCGCCGGCCAGGACCTGGGCGTCGATGCGCCCGAAGAAGCCTTCGACGATGGCCGCCTTGGACGGAAACGCGCCATGAACCTGGGCCAGGGTGAGCCCGGCCTTGGCGGCGATCGCGGCCATGGAGACGGACCGCCAGCCTTCGCCGGCGGCGAGGTCCAGCGCCGCGGAAATGACGCGTTCGGGAATATCGCCCCGTGGCCGCTTGGCGCCGCCTTTCGATGATGTCCGGCGCCGCGGTGCGTTTTCACCCCGGCGGGGCTTATCGGTGGCTTTGCGTGCCATGGCTCCCCCTCCCCGAAAATGCGAAGAAGCGAATCGTGACGGTTCTCATTGCGAATATTCGAGTATAATGCCTGACCTGAGGAAACGGGCAAGGGCGCAGTAGGAAAACGGCGAGCGCGACCGGGGCGTCGGTCCAATGACGAATGCGACGACAGGTATACGCAGGGGCCTGCTGGCAGCGGCGGTGGACGAGCCGGTGCTGGGCCGCGACGAGGAGCGCGAACTCGCCCGGCGCGCCGAAGCCGGCGACGCCGACGCGGCCGGCCGCCTGATCGCCAGCCACCTGCGCTTCGTCATCAAGATCGCCCGCCGTTACCGGGGTTCGGGCCTGCCCATGAGCGACCTCATCCAGGAAGGAACGGTGGGTTTGATCCGCGCCGTGCGGCGTTTCAACCCGGACCGCGGGGTGCGCCTTTCCACCTATGCCATGTGGTGGATCCGCTCCGCCATTCAGGACCACGTGATGCACTCGTGGTCGCTGGTGCGCATGGGCACCACCAACGCCCAGAAGGCGATGATCCTGCGCCTGCGCCAGATGACCGCCGAACTCATCGGCGGCGCCGAGGGCCTGAGCGACGAAATCACCGCCCGGCTGGCGAAAAGCTTCGGCGCCACCGCCAACGAGGTGGCGACCCTGGCCCGGCGCCTGGCCGGCGGGGACTGGTCCCTGGACCAGCCCATGGCCGGCCCGGACGGCGACCAGCGTACCTGGATGGACTGCCTGACCAGCGATGCGCCGACGCCGGAGCAGGCCGTGGCGGAGGCCAGCGAGCGCCGGTTCGTGAGCGAAATCGTGGGCAAGGCGCTGGCCATGTTGCCGCCGCGCGAACAACTGGTCATCCGCAAGCGCTATTTCGAGGACGTCCGCCAGACCTTCGAGGCCATCGGCCGCGAGTTGGGTGTATCGAAGGACCGGGTGCGCCAACTGGAGACGCGGGCGCTGGCCAAACTGCGCGAGCTCCTGCAACCGGCCCTGGCCGGGAATCGATCCTAAAATCCGCCGCCCGCCGGAGGCCGCCGCCGTCAGCCCGCCAGTTCGCGCGAGCGCGCGGTGGCGGCGGCGATGGCCCTGGTGAGAAGCGGCTGCCACCCGTCCGCGGCCATGAGCACTTTCAGGGCTTGCTCGGTGGTGCCGCCGGGGCTGGTGACGCTCTGGCGCAGGGCCTCGGGCGCGTCCGTCGAGCGGTGCAGAAGCTCCCCCGCTCCGGACACCGTGACCCGGGCCAGCCTGAGCGCGAGGTCGGCGGGCAGGCCGGCGTCCGCACCGGCGCGGGCCAGGCATTCGACCAGCAGGAACACATAGGCCGGACCGCCGCCCGAGACCGCCGTCACCGCGTCGAGCAGGGCCTCGTCGTCGACCCAGGCGACCTCGCCCACGGCTTCCAGCAGGTCGTGGCAGAGCCGCTGGTGATCGGGGGTGACGAGGCCATTGGGGCAGGCCACCGTGATGCCGCGGCGCACCGCCGCCGGGGTGTTCGGCATGCTGCGCACGATGGCCGCGTCCGCCCCCAGCCTGTCTTCGAAGTAGCCGATGGTCTTGCCCGCGGCGATGGACAGGAACACGGTGCCGGGACCGGCGAAGCGCTTGTACGCCGGCGCCACGGCGTCCATTTCCTGGGGCTTGACCGCGAAGACGACAACCCCGGGCCGGAGGTCGGCGCCGATGTCCCCTGGCGCGCCGACGACGTCCAAGCCGCCCAGTCGGCGCAGGGCGCCGGCAATGTCCGGACTGGGTTCGACGACGGTGACGGCTTCCGCCTGGACGCCGCGTTCGAGCCATCCCTCAAGGAGGGCGCCGCCCATGGTGCCGCACCCCGCCAGAAGGACCGAGGTCATATCAGGCTTCGCCGAGGGTATCGACCATGGCGGCCGATACGGCGTCCTCCGGCGTCCTGCCGCCCCAGATCACGTATTGAAAGGCGGGGTAAAAGCGCTCGCACTCGGCGATCGCCGTATCCACCAGATCCTCCAACTGCTCCTGGCTCGGACCCTGGACCCCGCGCAGGGGCAATGCGTGGCGGAACATGGGCAGCCCTTCGTCTTCCCAGACGCCGAAATGTCCAAGCCAAAGCTTTTCGTTGATCAGGGCGAGGAGCTCGCGCACGGTTGCGCGCTTCTCCGCCGGCACACGCATGTCGAAGGCGCAGGTGAAGTGCATGGCGCGCATGTCCGTGTTCCAGGCGATAAAAAGGCTGTAGTCGCACCAGCGGCCCGGCGCCTGGACGGCCATTTCCTTGTCGCCGCGCCGGTCGAAGGCCCAGTTCTTGTCGAGGACGATCTCCTCGAAGATGTCGAGCGGATTGGCCGCCAGGGAGGGGTACGGAAATTCGATGCCTTTCATGGCCGCTTGTCCTCAGGCGCCGGCCGCGGCGCCACCAAAATAGTGGGTTCCAAGGGGCAAAACCGCAAGATCTTGTATGTATCGCATTATATTGTAATTTTTTGAGAAAGATGCACCAGATATAGCCTGCCAAAAGCCGGGACCGGGCGCAAGCCCCGAGTGCGGGCGGGGCCATGGTTTTCTGTGGATAACCCGCCGGTGCCCGCGGAATCCCCTGCCGCCCTGGTTTCCAGTGGCCTGTCGCGGCGTACCGGCCGTACCCGGCGGGGTGGCGCCCCTGGCCCGCTTTTTCTTAGGGCCATGAGCCCTAAAAACCCAAGGGGTGCGCGGCCTCCGGCGCCTTGCAAAGCCGGCGCGGCGGCGCCCGGGCCGGGCACCGTCCGTCACAAGGACGAAGCGCACCCGGGATGTGTGAGCCCAGTGGCCTGTATCAGCTAAATTGTACGCATACGACGGCGTTGCGAGGTTTCCGGCTAGGAGCGCGTCGCGCCGTGGTGTGCGTGCATCACAAGCGGCGCGCGACGACGTCCGGGGGCCTCGCAACGCCGCCCTTCGGGTCGCTTTTCCCGTCCCCTCGGGGCGTCGGGAAGGCTTGCCGATGGCCCGCCATCGCTTGCGCCTCCCCTCCTGCCGAGGAAACGGGAAAAGCGATCGTAGGGGTGCACTTTAGCTGATGCAGGCCACTACGACATAAGAGCCCTTCCGGCGCGTGTTGCCCCGATCCGGGGCGGGCGCTAGAGTCGGTCCGTTCCAACAACCTGGGTGCGGAACGGCATGGTCCTGGGATTCATTCCTTCCAACCGTCCGAACGCCGGCGCCCGCCTGAGGGGAGGCCGGGAATGACCGCCGGCAAGAGGGCGCACGTCATCGTCGTCGGCAACGAAAAGGGCGGCACCGGCAAGTCCACCACGTCCATGCATCTGATCGTCGCCCTCCTTAAGCTCGGCCGGTCGGTGGCCAGCATCGATCTGGACGTGCGCCAGGGGACGCTGACGCGCTATATGGACAACCGGCGCGCCTTCGCGGTGGCGCCCGGGCGCAGGCTGCCCATGCCCGTGCACGCGATGATCGAGGCACCCACGGACACCCCGTCGGGCGCCGCGCGGGCCGAGGAGGATTGGTTGTCCGCGCTGATCGCGCAACTGGCGCCGCTCCACGACGTCATCGTCATCGACACGCCGGGCAACGACACCGGCCTCACCCGTTTGGGCCACTCGTACGCCGACACCCTGATCACGCCGCTGAACGACAGTTTCATGGATCTGGACGTGCTGGCGCGCGTCGACGGCGGCAGCATGCGGATCATCGGACCCAGCCAGTACGCCGAGATGGTGTGGAAGCAGAAGATGGCGCGGGCCAGGCGCGACAACGGTTTCATCGACTGGATCGTCATGCGCAACCGGTTGAGCAGCCTGGATGCCCGCAACAAGCGCCGGATGGCCCGCATTCTGCGCCAGCTTTCGGTGCGCCTGGGCTTCCGCCTCGTTCCCGGTTTCGGCGAGAGGGTGATCTTCCGCGAGCTTTTCCTCCACGGCCTCACCATGATGGACCTGCGCGACGTGGCCGGCCCGGAAGGGTTGACGCTGTCGCAGATCGCGGCGCGCCAGGAGGTACGGACCCTGGTCGAGGGCATCCGCTTTGCGTCGCTGGCACGGGGCTCGGCCACGGGGTAATCTAAAAAGGGGAGGAGCGGGCCCGTTTGGGCACGATGTCATGTCCTTCCACCCGGTGAGATCGGCGATGGCGAGCGGTAACAGCAAAGTCCCCACAAAGACGTCCTCCCGGGACGAGGTCGCGGCCTTCCTGCGCAAGGTGGCGGCGGCGCCCGTCGGCAAGGCGACGGGGGAACGGGGGCGGCTGATCTTCGCCATGGACGCCACCGCCAGCCGCGAGCCCATGTGGGACCAGGCCGCCCGGATCCAGGGAGAGATGTTCGTCGAGACGGCGGCCCTCGGCGGGCTGGAGATCCAGCTCGCGTTTTACCGCGGCTTCGGGGAGTTCAGGGTCAGCGGATGGCTGACCGGATCGTCCGAACTCAACCGGCTGATGACGGCGGTGTTCTGCCTGGCCGGACAGACCCAGATCGGCAAGGTCCTGCGCCACGCCATCAACGAGACCAAGGGGAAAAAGGTCAACGCCGTCGTTTTCGTCGGCGATTCCATGGAGGAGGACGTGGACCACCTGGGCGCCCTTGCCGGCGAACTGGGGCTGCTCGGCGTGCCCGCCTTCATGTTCCACGAGGGCGACAACCCGGTGGCGGGCTTCGCCTTCCAGCAGATCGCCCGCCTCACCAACGGCGCCTGCTGCCGGTTCGATTCCTCGAGCGCGCATGTGTTGCGGGATCTCCTGAGCGCGGTTGCCGTCTATGCCGCCGGCGGCCGTCCCGCCCTCGAGGAYCTGGCCAGGCGCCGCGGCGGCGAGATYCTGAAAATCGTCCACCAGGTTCAGAATCGGTCGAAATGACCGGGCTCGGATGGAGTCGACACCGAGACGGGCGCGGGGCACGCCCGGCCCASCGGGCGGCAMTGCCCGGCGCCGTGACGGGGCCTCAATGGCCCRCTGACACCAATATTTTCGAATATTGGTATAATACCAAGGGGCGCYGATCATGACYCMTAGAGATCGCGTAGGCGGCTCGTCGGGTAGGAGGAAAGKTGCAGGCGATGCGGCGCATCGTCAAAACTTTYCGACGCCCTCCGACGGGCCGCAACCGCGACCGCACCGGCGGCTTACCAAGGCTTTCGGACGGTGTCGCGCACGCTTCGCGATGCCCCGCATCGCCACGGCGCACGCTCCTGGCCGAAAACCTTGGTAAGCCGGCTCGTCGGGTCATGATCAACGCTCCTTGGTATAAGGAAATCTGAGGTCTTGTTGCCCTATTTGCTCCTCGGCATCGCCCTGCTCGTAGGGTTGATCCTGGCCGGGCACTGGTTCGCCCGGGCCGACCCCAGGCTTCTGGCCAGGGGTCTCAAACGGCTTGCCTTTGCGCTCATCGCCGGCGTCGCCCTGTATCTGGTCCTTACCGGCCGGCTGGCCTGGGCCCTGTTTGCCCTGCCGGCGCTGCTGCCGTGGTTCCTGCGCTTCCGTTCCCTCGCCCGCGCGGCCAAGGCCTATTCGCGCATGTCGGCGGCGATGCACGGAGGCCCCGGGGCGGGGACGGGACAGGCCTCGGAGGTCGAGACCCGGTTCCTGCGCATGTTTCTCGATCACGACAGCGGTGCCATGACCGGCGAGGTGATCGCCGGGACCTACGCCGGGCGGCGCCTGGATCAGATGTCGCTGGCAGAACTGCTGGAGCTGCTGAAGACGTGCTGGGACGAAGACCAACAATCGGCGCAGGTTCTGGAGGCCTATCTGAACCGGGTCCACGGAAACTGGCGGGAGGAGGCGGCGGCGGGCGGCCGCGGGGCGGAGGCCTTCGGCGAAGGGCCCATGAGCCGCGACGAGGCCTACCGCATCCTCGGCCTCGATCCCGGCGCCGGTACCGGGGAGATCAAGGAGGCCTACCACCGGCTGATGGCCGGGCTGCACCCCGATCACGGGGGGTCCACCTATCTCGCCTCCAAGATCAACCAGGCCAAGGACGTGCTGCTCGGGAACTAGTTGTCTAGCCCCGGGGGTCGAAACGATCGGGTCGTTTCGACGTGAGAAGCCGGCGACGGGCCGGCGCGGTCAGGAGCCCAGCGGCTTGGTCAATTGGGCGATCGAGTGTACCTGGTTCCCGGCGGTGCCGGTCGATCTGGCGACGGACCACTCGGCGGAGTTCATGCGTACGGCCCAGGCGTCGTAGATGCCGGACCGGCGGATGAGTGCGCGCGTGTCCTCCTGTTCACTGGGGCCGAAGGGTCCAATCACCACCCGGAACACCCTGCGGCCGTCCCGCTTCGCGGTGACGACGGAAGGCGCGAGCGTGCCGTGCCGCGCCGCCAGGCGCTCGGCGTTGGTCCACCGAGAAAACGT
>LKGT01002672.1_pt1 | contig 10969 bp, 7 predicted proteins | sample 503861 | NCBI WGS metagenome assembly LKGT01 (sample SAMN04113194, study PRJNA297058) | marine sediment metagenome | biome: marine benthic biome; feature: marine benthic feature; material: marine sediment; isolation source: sediment sample collected at the water-sediment interface from the South... ...
TTCCGATCTGGACTCGAAGTCGTGCAGTTTCTTGTGACGACCGTGCCCAGCACCGCGATCGCCAGCTATCGAGTGACGCCGGCAAAGCTATCGTGGACGGCCGGCGAGCAGGTCAGCGTTTTGGTCGAGGCGTTGGACGGCAACGGCCTCGTTGTCACCGGAGACAATACCACCCAAATCCAGTTGGGTAGCAGCACGGGCAACGCGATGTTCGACTTTGCGACGGCGACGCTGAATGCGGGCGCGCACACCGCGCTAGTCACGAACGGCTCAGCCGAGGTGTTTACGGTCGATGTCAACACCCAGGCTAGTCCGGGCGAGAACGGGTCCAGCGCTCCAATCACGGTCACGCACGACATTCTCGCATCGTTGATCGAAATCACGGGCAGCGAACACACGGACAAGATGAGAGCCATGCGCGCCGCAGCCGCTGATTCGCCTTAGCCAACGGGTTCGTCTACGACACCGAACCCGCCTGCCGGGCCGCGGTGACGGTCAGGAACCTGAAGCCGGAAGCGGCGTTGGCCTATTTCCAGGCGCTGCACCGCGGCTTCTACGTCGACAACGAAAACATCACGAAGCCGGGACCCCTGGCCGAACTGGCCCGGCATGTCGGCATCGAGCCCAAGGCCTTTACCGACGCCTTCACCTCGGCCCAAATGATCGACGAGACGATCAACGATTTCCGCTACGCCCGCGGCCTCGGCATCACCGGGTTCCCGGCGCTGGTGGCGAAGGATGACGGAGGCCTTGCCGCCCTGGCGCTCGGTTACCGGCCCTTCGACGCGCTGAAGCCGGTGATCGAGTCCTGGCTGGACGGCACATCGACCCGCGCCTAGGGGCGCACTAGGGGCGCGCCTGCGCGCCTCCCCCGGAGCGGCGCCGACAGGCCCGGCCGCTTGCCCCGGCGGGGCATTTGCCTATACTGCGCCGCCTGTCCGTCCCCGCACCTGCAAAAGTTCCTGGAGACCCCATGAGCGGCGATGTGAAAAAGGTCGTGCTGGCCTATTCGGGCGGTCTCGACACCTCCGTCATCCTGCGCTGGCTCGGCGACACCTATGGCTGCGAGGTGGTCACGTTCACCGCCGACATCGGCCAGGGCGAGGAGCTGGGGCCGGCCCGCGAAAGGGCCGAGAGCCTGGGCATCCGGGAGATCTTCGTCGAGGACCTGCGCGAAGAGTTCGTGCGCGATTACGTCTTCCCCATGTTCCGCGCCAACGCGCTGTACGAGGGGACGTACCTGCTGGGGACCGCCATCGCCCGCCCCCTGATCGCCAAGCGCCAGATCGAGATCGCCGACGCCGTCGGCGCCGACGCCGTCGCCCACGGCGCCACCGGCAAGGGCAACGACCAGGTGCGCTTCGAGCTCGCCTATCACGCCCTCAACCCCGCCATCACCATCATCGCCCCGTGGCGGGAATGGGACCTGGATTCCCGCACCAAGCTGATCGAGTACGCGGAAAAGCACGGCATCCCGACGCCCAAGGACAGCCGCGGCGAGCCGCCCTATTCCACGGACGCCAACGTCTTGCACATCTCGTACGAGGGCAAGGCGCTGGAGGACCCCTGGGTGGAGCCCGACGAGAGCCTGTTCCAGCGCACCGTCGCGCCCGAAGACGCGCCCGATTCGCCCACCTATCTGGAGATCGGGTTCGACACCGGCGACCCGGTGGCGGTGGACGGCGAGCGCCTGTCGCCCGCCGCCCTGCTGGAACGGCTCAACGACGTGGCCGGAGCCAACGGGGTGGGGCGCGTGGACATGGTGGAGAACCGCTTCGTCGGCATGAAGGCGCGCGGCGTCTACGAGACCCCCGGCGGCACCGTGCTGCTCGCCGCCCGGCGGGCCATGGAAAGCATCACGCTGGACCGCGGCGCCCAGCACCTGAAGGACGAGGTGATGCCGCGCTACGCGGAGATGGTCTACAACGGGTTCTGGTTTTCGCCCGAGCGCGAGATGCTCCAGGCGGCCATCGACCAGACCCAGGCCAACGTCACCGGCACGGTGCGAGTGAAGCTTTACAAGGGCAACGTGGCCGTCGTCGGGCGCAAGGCGCCCAACAGCCTGTACGACCGGGAGACGGCCACCTTCGAGGCGGATGCGGTGTACGACCAGCGCGACGCCGAGGGGTTTATCAAACTCAACGCCCTCAGGCTCAGGCTGGGCAGGAAATCGCGTCACTAGAGCCTGCGCAGTTACCGCCGCCGTTCCCCGGCGGCCTCTTCCAGCGCCGCTTCGATGGCCGGGCAGGCACTGGAAAACTCATCGAAGTCTTGGCGGCGCAGGCGCGGGCGCAGACCAGCCGCCGCTCCTTGGTATCAGACGGATGGTTCAGGCTGGAGCGAAGCGTCGCGCTGCTTTGCGGGGCAGTTGGGTGAATCATCTGTCTGCATCTGTGCACTAGCGCTAGTGCCTCACCCACCGAGGCAAGTCCATCATCCATTCGTTTTGCCCGGGCATAGGTCTCAGCCTGTAGGGCAAGAAGATAGGGAAGCCAAGTCTGCGAACCCCGCTCGAACAGTATGTCTTCTACCACCCTGAGTGACAACGGATAACGGATTTACATCATTACCACGAGGCGGATTGCGGCAATGCTGTGGCCTGCTTCAAAGATGACTTCGAGTCCTGTATCGCACATACTTGTGTGCTCCGATTGGGGATCCGACGATGCCGTTGGAGATGTCGCTTGGGGGGATGGCGCCGGCCGCGGCGCGGAGGGTCGTGATGATCAAGCGACCTGATTTCGGACAAGACGCATCAGTTCCCCCTGGCGAACGATTTCGTTGGGCAGGAAGATTAAGATGGAAAACGTCTCCGTTGTGGTTGTGGTCCTTACCGGCTTGCTGGCGCTGGCGGTCATGTTCCTGCCGATCTCTCGGCGCTTCAACTTTCCCTATACGGTCATGCTGGCGCTGGTCGGCATCATCATCGGCTTTGTCATCCATGGTCTCGGTCAGGTCGAGGGTCCGCGATTTGTCGGCGAACTCGTCGGCGCCGTGAGAAACGTCGGGATCACTTCCGGCATTGTGTTTTTCATATTCCTGCCCGCATTGATTTTCGAATCGGCGTTGGCGATCGACGTTCGCCGCCTGATCGACGATTTGGCCCCGATCCTGCTTTTGGCGGTGATCGGTTTGCTGATATCCACCTTTGTCGTCGGCTATTCCATGTCATGGGTTTCCGGCATTGCGATCCTTCCCTGCCTGCTGCTCGGCGCGATCGTCTCGGCGACGGATCCTGTGGCGGTGTTGGCGATATTCAAGGATCTGGGTGCGCCAAAGCGACTGGCAATCCTGGTGGAAGGCGAAAGTCTGTTCAACGACGCGACGGCGATCGTGCTGTTCACGATACTCGCGGCGATGATCGCCAGCGGCGCCGACGTCGACCTAGGGGGCGCCATCATGACGTTCGTCAAGGTGTTCCTCGGCGGTGTCGTGGTCGGTTACTTGATGGCCAGAGCGCTTTGCTGGCTGATCCCGCGTCTCGGCGACGTGCCATTGGTCGAAGTCACCTTGACCATATCGCTGGCCTATTTGTCATTCGCCATAGCCGAACACTATCTGCACGTTTCGGGCGTCATGGCGGTGGTGTCCGCCGCGCTGGTGATGGGCTCGCGCGGTCGTACGATCCTGTCGCCGTCGACTTGGCACGCGCTGACCGCGACCTGGGAAAATATCGGCTTTTGGGCCAATTCGCTGATCTTCATCATGGTTGGCCTGATCGTACCGACATTGCTGGCGCAGGCCGGATGGCAGGAATTGGGTTGGCTGGTCGTCCTGGTGATTGTCGCGTTTGTGGCCCGCGCCGTGATCATTTTCGGCGGATTGCCGCTCCTGAACCCATTCAAAGCCGCCGGTACGGTCTCCAATTCGTTCAAAACGGTGATGTTGTGGGGCGGCCTGCGCGGTGCGGTCAGTCTGGCCCTCGCGCTCACGGTGTTGGAGGCGCCGGGCTTCGAGGAACAGACAAAGACCTTCATCGGCATCATGGTCACCGGGTTCGTTTTGTTCACCTTGTTCGTCAATGCGCCGACCATGGGGCGACTGATGGGCATGCTTGGCCTCAATCAACTGTCGCCAGTGGATTTGGCGATCCGAAACCGTGCCATGGCCTTGTCGCTCAACAACATTCGCGACGCGTTGGAAACCGTCGGCAAGGGCCAGGACATCCGGTCCGACGTCGTCGCCGAATTTGCCGGTCAATATTCCACGCGGCTCGCCGACGCCGAAAAGGAAATGCAAGACCTCGAAGACGTCTCGGACGAGCAATGGCTGCCGATCGGACTGCGCGCCTTGATGGATCAGGAACGTAAGACCTGTCTCAGACAGTTCGCCGACGGCGTCATTTCCTCGAATGTGACACGGCTGCATTTGGCGGTCACGGACAACATCCTCGACGCCATCAAGGCGCGCGGCATGGACGGCTATCGAGACGCGGTGGCTGCAAGCCTCAGTTTTCCGCCGCGCTTCCGGTTGGCGCTGCAATTGCAGCGGCGATTCGGCATTACCGGTCCGTTGACGCGGCAACTGTCCGACCGGTTCGACGTGTTGCGGGCAAAAGGATCCGCCTTGCGGCGGGTGCGCGAGTCGGGTCTGTCGAATATTGCCTCATTGGTCGGCGGCGAGGTTACCGAACAATTGAAGCAATTGCTGGACGACCGGATCGATGGGATCGACCGCGCCCAGGATGCTTTGCGGCTGCAATATCCGGACTATGCGCGGGCGCTCGAAGAGCTGTATCTCGCCCGTATCGCGCTGCGCCTCGAGGAAGTCGACTACAAGGCCATGCTCGACGACTCGGTGATCAGTCACGACGTGTTCAGTGCGCTGTCCGACGCGATGGAGAAACGCCGAGGTGCGGTCCACCAACGCCTCGAGCTCGATCTTGGATTGGAKCCGGAAACCTTGGTCGCGAAGGTGCCGCTGTTCGCCGATCTCGGCCCCGATCGAATTAGAGAAATTGCCAAACTTTTGAAGCCGCGGCTGATCGTGCCCGACGAGATGGTTGTCCAGAAGGGCGASGCCGGGGACGCAATGTATTTCATATCGAGCGGCTCATTGCGGSTCGASSTGGAAMCCGRGCCGTTGACCTTGGGGAGCGGYAGCTTTTTCGGTGAAATGGCCCTGATCAACGAGGCGCCGCGCGTCGCCGACGTGGCCGCGATGGGCTTTTGCCAGTTGCTGCGGCTCGACAGGGGCGATTTTCGCCGTCTCCTTGAGTCAAATCCGATACTCAAGGAAACCATCACCGCCATCGCCAGAGAGCGCGCGGCCGCAGGCGGCGACGCAACAAAGACGTAACGACCCGACGGTGTCACGATTGTTTGTTTCCGCTAACGGAATTCTGCGCTCCGGATCGCCGCCCAATCGTTGATTGGGGTGAGCGGCGTGTCGATGTCCTCAACACCAAGTGGTTGTGCCTACTATAAACTGATTACCCGTATCCCCGTTTTCCGCCCCCATGGCCCTGTCTAGTGGTCTGCATCAGCTAAAGTGCACCCATACGATCGCTTTTCCCGTTTCCTCGGCAGGAGGGGAGGCGCAGGCGATGGCGGCCCATCGGCAAGCCTTCCCGACGCCCCGGGGGGCCACCGGGGGGTGTCCCCCCGACACCGTATGCGGGGGGGCGCCCCCGCGACCCCCGGCGTCGTCGCGCGCCGCTTGTGATGCTCCACCATCACGGCGCACCGCTCCTAGCCGGAAACCTCGCAACGCCGTCGTAGGGGTGCACTTTAGCTGATACAGGCCACTAGCCCTTGCCAAACAAGTGCTGAACGAGCAGGCTGACAGAGGAGGTTGGAAAGCGGTCCCAAGACTCACATTACAAGTGAACCGATCAGTGGGGGCAGGCCAATCCGGCGGACAAGGCGATGTGGGCCCAGCACTATATGGAGAACAAGATACACGCGGTCGGCGTGATCGCCCATTCGTGCGGTGTGCGCGAGCCGCGCCGCCTGCGCCGATTCCACGCCCGCGTCGTCGCGCCGGACGGCCGCTCGGTGCCCACMAACGAGATGCACCCTGACGTTGAGCCAACCGTTGCTTTAGCTGGTCGACCGACAGCCCGACCCGGGGCGCCGGCACAATGACRGCGGACAGTTTCGTGTCCGGACCCGAGGGAAAGCCKGCGGATGCGGGCGCACGGATGCTCGCGGTGACCGCGCCCTACGACGGATCGGTTATCAGCGAGATTTCGCTCGCAAACCGYACAATGGTGGAGGAAAAGCTTGCCGCGGCGGCGGCTCTTCACCGSGACCGTGGCGCYTGGYTGAGCGTAGCCGAGCGCATCGAGATCCTGCGKCGCGCCTCGGCGATTATGGCTCRGCAAGCCGAGGAGTTGGCCATCGGTGCGGCGCGSGAAGGGGGCAAGCCGCTGATCGACTCGCGCATAGAGGTGCAACGCGCGATCGATTGCCTGCATATCTGCATCGAAACACTGCGCACCGAGCCCGGCCACGTCATTCCCATGACCGTCAATGCGGCCTCCGCGCATCGCATCGCGTTCACCCGGAAGGAGCCGATCGGCGTGGTGGTCGCGGTCAGTGCCTTCAACCATCCGCTGAACCTGATTGTCCACCAAGTGGGCCCCGCGGTGGCCGCGGGATGCCCGGTGATCGTGAAGCCGGCCGAGGACACGCCATTGTCCTGTCTACGGTTCGTTGAGATCCTGCGGGAGGCCGGGTTGCCCGAGGCTTGGTGCGTGCCACTGGTCATCGAGGATCGCGCGGTCGCCGAGATGTTGGTCACCGATCCGCGGGTGGCGTTCTTCAGCTTCATAGGCAGCCCGCGCGTCGGCTGGTACCTACGCTCAAAGCTGGCGCCCGGGACCCGCTGCGCGCTGGAACATGGCGGCGCGGCCCCGGTCATCGTGAACGACGACGCCGACGTTGACCAGGCGCTCGCGGCGATTCTCAAGGGCGGTTTCTATCATGCCGGCCAGGTTTGTGTCTCCGTGCAGCGCGTGTTTGCCCATAAGAGTATCGCGCGCCGCATTGCCGAACGGCTTGCCGAGCAGGCCAGCCGTCTTAAGGTTGGCGATCCGACCGATGAGGCAACGGAGGTCGGGCCGTTGATCCGCCATGGTGAGGTCCGGCGTGTGCACGAGTGGGTGGAAGAGGCGCGCACGGCCGGCGCGGAAGTACTGACCGGCGGCGCGCCGATTTCGGAGTCTTGCTACGCTCCGACCGTGCTTTACGATCCCCCCGGCTCGGTCAGGCTGTCGACCGCCGAAGTGTTCGGCCCGGTCGTCTGCATTTACCCGTTTGCTGATCTAGACGAGTCCATAGACCGCGCTAATTCCCTGCCTTATGCGTTTCAAGCCGCGGTGTTCGCGCGCGACCTCGATGTGGCCATGCACGCGTATGCRCGGCTTGATGCGTCGGTGGTGATGATCAATGACCATACCGCGTTCCGGGTCGATTGGATGCCGTTCGCCGGRCTAAAGCAGTCCGGACTCGGAGTCGGAGGAATCCCGTACACCCTGCACGACATGCAGATCGAGAAGATGATGGTTGTGCACTCGACGAAATTGTAAGCGACCGATGACCTGCCCCCCTTAACCGGATCCGAATTAAAATGTCCGGCGGGCCTCATCAAGCGCAATGTCCGATTTCCTGTATCACGGCAAAGAATACCCGGCCCCGCCGAATTGCCTCGGCAATGCGCGGTTCCCGTCCCTGATCGGTAATAGTTACTGCATTGAAATCGGGTGAATTTTCGCGGAGGGGTTTGAATACCGCATGGTCCCGGGATAAGATTGTGCGGCAATGACGACCCGTGGGCCGTTGGGCCGTTCATCCTCTCACAAACTGTGTGTATGAGGCGCTGGCTCCACATTGTGTTTCCTTTGGTGTTGCTGGCCTTCGGTATTGGCCTGCGGGCCACCGATCCGGACGTGGTGCAAGGCCTGCGTCTCACCGTCTTCGATGCGTTCCAGCGACTCCATCCGCGGGTCTACCAGCCCGCCAACGTCCGCATCGTCGATCTGGACGATGAATCCCTGAAACGCCTGGGCCAGTGGCCGTGGCCGCGGACCCTTATCGCGCGCCTGGTGACGCGGCTTAACGAACTCGGCGCTGCGGTCATCGTCTTCGACATGGTGTTTGCGGAGCCCGACAGGACCTCGCCGGATCAAGTCCTGCCGTTATGGCCCGACACTCCGGCGATGCGGGCGTTTCGGCGGCACAGCGATGAAATCCCCGATCATGACCGCGTCCTGGCCGCCGCCATCGCCGACGCCAACGTGGTTACCGGTTTCGCGTTCACTTACAAGAACCTGCCGCGCAAGCCGGCGGTCAAGAAGGGATTTGCGTTCAGCGGCGACGATCCCCGCCGCTTCCTGCCGGCGTTCACCGGTGCGGTGGTGAACCTGCCCGAAATCGAAAATGCCGCTGCGGGAAACGGGAGCTTCAACATGGCTGCCGAACGGGACGGAATCGTCCGCCGCATGTCGACGATACTTCGGTTGGGGGACGACCTCTATCCTTCGCTGATGCTCGAAGCGCTGAGGGTCGCCCAGGGAGGTGGGCCCACCTACATCGTCAAGTCGTCGGGCGCCAGCGGCGAACAAAGCCTGGGCGAGCACACGGGCATCAACCATGTCAAGGTGGGTGCTTTCGTCATCCCCACGGATGCCCAGGGCCGCATGTGGCTGCGGTACACGCCCTTTGTAAAACAGCGGTATGTGCCCATCTGGAAAGTGCTCGAGGCCGATTTCCCTCGTGACCTGGTGGAGGGACATATCGTTGTTATCGGCACCAGTGCGGTGGGGCTCAAGGACCAGCGTTCGACCCCCCTCAATCCCATCGCGTCGGGTGTCGAACTGCACGCTCAGGCTTTGGAGCAGATCATCCTTAATGACTATCTTGAACGGCCCGACTGGGCTAACGGAGCCGAGATCGTTTACCTGGCGATCCTGGGTTTGCTGCTGATCCTCCTGCTGCCCCGGGTGGGAGCCCTTTGGTGTGCCGTGATCGGGGGAAGCGCCATCGCCGCCGCCTTCGTTTTTTCCTGGTATGCGTATACGCGGGTCAACTGGCTGTTYGACCCGGTATTTCCTTCAATATTCGTGCTGTTGATCTATCTGGTCGAATCTTTGATGGGTTTCCTGCGCACCGAAGCGGAAAAGCGTCAGGTACGGRRCGCTTTCAGCCGCTACATGTCGCCGGCGTTGGTGGAACAGTTGGCCGCCAACCCGGAGAAGCTCMAACTCGGGGGCGAAATGAAGGACATGACGTTGCTGTTCTGCGAYATCCGCGGCTTCACCAGCATTTCCGAGRCCTATAAATCTGACCCTCAGGGATTGACGCGCCTGATCAACCRATTTCTCACGCCCATGACGGACCTGATCTTGGAGAGGCGTGGCACCATCGACAAATATATGGGCGACTGCATCATGGCGTTCTGGAACGCCCCYCTTGATGACGAAGATCACGCCCGCAATGCCTGCGCCTCGGCGCTCGCKATGATGCACCGCCTTGACGGCCTGAACGAACAGTTGCGTGCCGAGGCGCATGCGGAGAASCGGCGTTACATCCCTATCCGGGTCGGTATCGGCCTCAATTCGGGGAATTGCTGCGTCGGTAACATGGGTTCCGAGCAACGGTTTGACTACTCGGTCCTCGGAGACGACGTCAATCTGGCCTCGCGCCTGGAAGGCCAGTCGAAAACGTACGGCGTCGACATCGTCATGGGCGAACGCACGTATTTACGGGTCACGGATCATGCCRCRCTGGAACTGGACCTGATTAAGGTCAAGGGCAAGAACGAAGCGGTGCGCATCTACGCTTTGCTCGGTGAGSCGGATATGCAYGAAAGTGATGCGTTCAAGGCMCTGAGCGAATGCCACCARGCGATGCTGGAAGCTTACCGCAGCCAGCRTTGGCAAAAAGCGCGCGACYTGGTTRCCGAATGCCGCAGGCTCAACGGCGACCTGAGCGGCCTCTACGACCTTTACGATGGGAGGCTCGAYGCCTATGAGGCCAATCCGCCGGCCCAYGACTGGGACGGCGTGTTCATCGCCACCACCAAGTAGCGAACGCGCGGAAGCGGCACCTCAACTCCGAGTCGATTTTTGYATCGTTTTTCATCACAATGGTAGGCGCACCATCAAACAGGTGCATAACCAGGGAAGCATAGTTCAAGCGCGGCCCCGGCGGATGCGTTTCGAAAACTCTCGAATCCGAGCATGTGGCGGCGTATCTCGGGACCTTCATATCGACGCATTTCAGAACCTCGGGAATCGGCAAGGGCCACAAGGGCCAAGTGTCCATGATTCTTGGCCTGACTGTCCCTTGAACAATTCGCGCAAGGAGGATGGATATGGGCAATTCCGCGGAGCGACTCGAAAAGTTCATCAAAGGTGTCGAACGCCGTAATCCGGGTGAAACGGAGTTCCATCAGGCGGTTTACGAAGTTGCGGCGAACATCATCCCCTACATCGAGGACAAACCGATTTACCGGGAAATGCAGATCCTCGAACGCATGGCGGAACCAGACCGGATAATTATATTTCGCGTCTSYTGGGAAGACGATGATGGCATTGCGACCCTTATGTGGAATGCCTGGAAGATTCCCAACCTGGTACATGCAAATCGATGGCTTTGGACACGCGGAGTGTTTCAGCTCTACCAGAATTATGTTCAGACGGCGGGTCAGCCGAATATCATCCACGCTCACAGCGCGATCTGGGCGGGCGCCGCCGCAGCGGAGATAAAACACCGATTCGGCGTACCGTATGTTGTGACCGAACACGCCTCCACTTATAGCTTTGGCCAAATCCGTGTAGGGGAGGCAAAATACGTTCGTACTGCCTTTCAGAATGCGTCGAAAATTTTAGCAGTAAGTGAAGCACTCTCTTCCACTGCTTTGCGCGCCCACTCCGTACTTCTGCCCTTTGCCTTGGCCAGGCTCTCAGCGAACGCAGCCGTGTCGTTGGTCAACTTTGCCTTCATCACGTCATCTATTTTCTGAT
>LKGT01000135.1_pt4 | contig 10957 bp, 11 predicted proteins | sample 503861 | NCBI WGS metagenome assembly LKGT01 (sample SAMN04113194, study PRJNA297058) | marine sediment metagenome | biome: marine benthic biome; feature: marine benthic feature; material: marine sediment; isolation source: sediment sample collected at the water-sediment interface from the South......
CWRCWCWSKTTCHSYACMYRACGCNWYWTYSGWYYTAAATCCRCCATCAGACTTTCTGTACATTGCTGCAATYGCTTTYCCATCAACAGAAATTAYCCTAATGTCTCTTGGGGGCCTGTTGATTAACTCTTGTAGATAGTATATACGATCATAAGGTCCATCAGTYAACTCACGTATCTCAATCATAGCATCAAGWGTATCTTTGTCTTTGATAGGCATAACTCCTCTACCCCAACTACCAATTACRGGTTTGATTACGAGGGGAAAYCCTACTTTGTYTATATTTTCTGTCGCTCCATCTTTAGAAAATGAAAARTATGTTTTTGGTGTTGGTATGTTATGTTTTTTCAAAAGYAATGACATGAACATTTTGTTTCCACAGTTGTTTGCAACATCAAATTCATTGATTACAGGAACATCTAGGAATTCAAGACATGATGTAAAATGTAATCCCCTAAAGTAGCTGATACATCTTTCTAGAACAACATCTCCAAAATCAAAATCAGTTTTTTTACTATCTGTGTTGATTGATGTAATCTTTGCATCTAGCATAGATGTATCATGACCAAGGCCTGCYGCCTCTTTTTGCAGCAACTTTTCTTCTGAYCTTAGTCGATCAAACACGATACAAATTTTTGACATTACTCTCCCCAGTCTTCACCAACRCTTTCTGCTTGTTTTAGCTCAACATTTGATCCTTCTTTTTTTGAGATTTCAAAGTCAGCGCCACAATCAGGACAGGAGACAATCTCTCCTACCGAGGCATCRTCTGGGATRTTTAGATTTGCATCACATTCGGAACAGTTCATGTTTCAGTTCACATTTTTCTTTGTAATTTATTAGCTTSTGTTGATTGCAATCCCCACAAYTCAACRAAACCTTTTGCCAATTTTTGGTCAAATGTTGATCCYTTTCCATAWGTTGCTAYCTTCTGRCTGTAAAGTGAATACTTTGACTTTCGGCCAACAACCCTCAAACTACCTTTGTACATCTTCAGCTTTACAGTTCCAGACACYCGTTTTTGGGTCTGATCWATGAATGCATCYAGGTCGCTCCTAAGTGGGTCYTCCCAKAGGCCTGAATATACGAGCCARGACCATTSATCATCTATGAGTGATTTGAATTTGTTTTCATGTTTTGTRTGAACCATTTTTTCTAAATCTGAGTGAGCTTCAATCAAACAAGTTGCAGCAGGAGTTTCATAAACTTCACGAGATTTTATTCCAACAACTCGGTCTTCAATGTGRTCTACTATTCCAACACCTGCAKCACCAGCTTTTTTGTTAATGTATTCAACCAAACTTATTGGATTCAGCTTTTTTCCATCAACAGCTACAGGAATTCCTTTTTCAAATMGTATCTCYAAGTAACTTGGATTTGCTGGCAAGTTCTTTGTTTTTACCCAAATGAATACACTGCTTGGAGGTTCCTTGTATGGGTCTTCTAASACTCCACCYTCTATTGCACGACCCCAAAGATTTTGATCAATACTAAATTTCTTTGCAACAGTATCWATCTTAATTCCGTGTTTTTTTGCAAAAATTAATTCTGTTTTCCTATCTAAATTCAAATCCCTRATTGGCGCAATGATRGGTAAATTTGAACCTGAACGCAAAGTAACATCAAAACGTACTTGATCATTTCCTTTTCCAGAACAACCATGAGCAAGTGCAGTTACTTTTTCTTTTTTTGCAATTTGTAAAACTTTTTGTGCTATTAGRGGACGAGCAAGTGCKGTTGCTAAACAATATTTTTTTTGATAAAGAGAGTTTGCTTTGATYGAAGGAAAAATAAAATCACTAACAAATTCTTTTTTTGCATCAATGTTGTAATGTTTTTTTACTCCAAGCTTTTTTGCTTTTGYAGCAATCTTTTTTTGATCATCGCCTTGTCCAACATCTACTGTAACTGTTACGACATCCATGTCGTRTTTTTCYTGAAGATACTTGACTACAACTGAGGTGTCYAACCCCCCAGAAAATGCAAGTACAGCTTTTTTTGTCATAAARCATCTCACTGACTATATTTTCRAATTTATCTTTTGTGATACGTKTGYTCAAATMGTTTTTTCAYAAAATTTGCCTYCRAAATTTTNCATAGCTTGAGCTAAAATCCGATCATTATTTTATTCGCTARMTATAACCCTGTTTTATGAAATTKCGAAAGGCGATTTCAATAGGAATTAGTGCTRTAGCRGTCATWATTGTAGCWCTTGCTRTAGTAAATTCTGYAGATGTTACGCAGGAAAACAAGATACGAGTGGCATTTTTCCCCAATGTTGGCCATGCAGTTCCAATTGTTGGAATTGAAAATGAAATATTTTCTTCAGAACTTGGAGATGAAACTTTGATTGAAATAAAACTGTTTGATAATGGACCACCAGTAGTAGAGTCATTATTTGCTAATTCTATTGATATTGCATATGTTGGTCCTGGACCTGCAATAAWCGCATTTTTAAAATCAGACCATAACAGTGTGAAAATTTTAGCAGGAGCTGCAAGTGGSGGTGCAAGTTTCATAGTTCATCCTGATTCAACAATARAGTCTGTGAATGATTTTCCTGGAAAAAGAATTGCAGCACCTCAAATTGGAAACACACAAGATGTCTCATTRMGATATTTTCTYTCTGAAAATGGATTAAAGRCTGCAGAAAAAGGYGGCTCTGTAGTTGTTTTKAATATTSCAAACCCAGATATTTACACATTATTYACAAAAGGTGATATTGATGCTGCATGGGTACCTGAACCTTGGGCAACAATTTTAGTTAATGAACTTGGTGGCACTCGATTATTTTATGAAGAAGATCTTTGGCCAGGAAATCAATTTGCGTCAGTACTCTTAATTGGAAGRGTAGAYTAYATTGACCAACATCCRCAAGTTATAAAAAAATGGCTTAKCTCTCACGTGAAAACAGTWAACTGGATTAACGCAAATCCTGAYGACACCAAATTAATTTTCAATCAATTTTTAGAAAAAACTTATGGYCAAACRTTATCAGAYGATGTTGTTTCAGARTCATTRGATAATTTAGAAATYACTTATGATCCAATCARCRAATCAATAATTATTTTTGCGGAGCGTGCTRATTCTTTAGGCTATTTAGGTAGAGATGGATACAACATTGATGAAATTTTTTAYGAGGTTGAATTGAAYAATGGTAAARCTTGAAGCAAAAAACATTGTAAAGTATTTTCGTCATGATGATTACCAACTCAAAGCCTTAGRTGGAGTRAACCTCAAAGTAGARGSAGGWGACTTTGTATGTTTGATTGGGCCATCWGGATGTGGAAAATCKACATTTTTGAGAATTGTAGCYGGTTTRGAAGTACCTGATGAGGGTGAAATATTGTTTGATGGAAAACCAGTTACAGAAACKGGYCCAGATAGAATTCTAGTGTTTCAAGAAGGYGCTCTCTTTCCATGGCTAAAGGTTTCAGATAATGTTGAATTTGGTTTGAAAATGGCTGGYRTCCCAAAAGATGAACGCTCASAGATTTCAGAACGRTATCTAGACATGATGCAATTAACAAAATTTGCAAACTCGTATACRTATCARCTCTCAACTGGCATGAAACAACGTGTATCCATAGCAAGAGCTCTAGCGATGGATCCAGATGTTTTGYTGATGGATGAACCATTTGCATCTTTAGACGCACAAACCAGAGACCTRCTGCTTGTTGAAATGCAACTAATTTGGMAGAAGACAAAAAAGACAATCCTCTTTGTAACTCATAATGTRGCCGAAGCTGTAGTGTTAGGTAACAAAGTTGCGAYTTTCAGTAATCGACCTTCTTCYRTAAAAAAAGAAATGTCYRTTGATTTTCCAAGACCAAGATTAATTGAAGATGAAAAACTGATRARATTCCAACAACAAATCTTGGCTGAGCTAAAACYAGAGGTTAAAAAAAGTAKAGAGARTGATTAACTTGGGAAAAAATCTAGGTAAAAAAATTGCATTTTATGTAATACTTGTGGCAGTATGGCAAATTGTTGCTTATGCTGRTATATGGCCAAACAACATTTTCCCCTCGCCRCTTGAAGTTGYTGAAGACTTGGCTTATGGTGCTTCTGACGGTAGTTTRTTTTATGGAATTGGTATGAGTATGTGGAGACTATCAGTGGGATTAGCTATTGCAATTTCTGGAGGAATTGTTCTTGGAATTTTAATGGCTAGAGTTGAGAYTGTCAATCAAACRATTGGTTCGCTTGTTTTAGGATTACAATCAATACCATCAATTGCATGGGTACCTCTTGCAATCTTGTGGTTTGGATTAACAGATGCAGGAATAATYTTTGTCACGGCAATTGGAGCAATCTTTGCTGTAACAATCAATACCTATACWGGYGTGAAAAACATTGATCCGCACTATATTGAAGCTGCAAGAAACATGGGAGCAAAAGGAGAYCAGCTTATCACCAACGTTTTGATTCCTGCRGCATTTCCATACATGATTTCTGGATTTAAACAGGGTTGGGCGTTCGCTTGGAGAGGAGTAATTGGTGCTGAAYTATTGTTTTCATTCTTAGGAATGGGATTTTTGCTAAATGTAGGACGACAGCTCAGTGATGTATCTCAAGTAATTGCCATAATGTTRGTAATTATGGGAATTGGAATTTTGGTTGATAGTTTTGTTTTCAAACGTCTTGAGRACAAAGTAATGTCAAGATGGGGATTGAGATAAAGAAGGAGCCCAAAGAACCTGTNTGAATTCTAGGTCTGGGCAGAGGCAAGCTCTTTGGGTATAAATTGACTCCAGTATMTGATGAACATTTTCAGTTAATAGATDGGTGTTTGTCCAAATTGAACAGCAGAGTAAAATTTTTCATTAWTGATYCTSAATAGCCTCCCAGCAACAACACTTCTCCMAAGAACAGTTAGGACAGTMTTCTGGYTTTAGGGCTTGTTTACATTCTGATGGAAGACAACCACAATCTGCACATTTTATTTCCATCATRTTATGATTAAGCTGTTAGTTCTTCTTTAACCTTAAGTGAAATCGCAAAAGCACATACAATTATTGCAATTGCAAAATACATCACAAATGTATAGTTGAAGARAAABGCAATCGAGCCTCCAATTAYTGGTCCYACTACTGTAGCAATTGAGAGTGTGGAGCTGAAAATTCCAGTAGATGTAGACCTTGGATTATTCTCCATCAAATGCATGTTTCCACCAATGAACAGAAATSCCCATGWAGCWCCTACTAATGCCATGAAAGGCATCGCCATCCACCACTCTGTAATAAAGGAYAATCCTAYAAACACAAAAATGGTTAATCCAATACCAATTTTGAAYATTGTAATATTTTTGATTTTAATTTTTCCTGCCATCAAATTCATTATGACAAATGCTGTTACTGTATTGAAAACATATACTATGGAAATTTCGTAAAGTTTTGCTCCCATTACGTCCATTAATAAAATTGGAAGAATAATCCAAACCGMRGATGCTCCAATATGGCGCATCAATAGTGAAAGGAACAAAAATCTATTTTTGGAAATTATTCTTTTAGTGGTTCCTGGCTCTATYWCCTTCTTAGATGTAATRTTYGGRAGCTTTRTTGTTACAAGTARACCTATRACAAAAAATGCACTACTTACRAGAAARATTAWTTTTTCATCATTCATAATACCAGCTGCTAMAATTCYAGCTAACCATCCCAAAGCRTGAAATGAAATTATAGAYGCAACTTTTTTCTTGTCWYTTTTCACTTCATATGCATATRCRATCATTGCTGGAATCATAATTCCTGTTGTTATTCCYGCACCAATTCTTGCAAGTAACAATAGTGTTRTGTCGTCAGCAAAATAATGCAGTCCAAACGTWATTGCACAYCCAATAAATCCAATMCGAATGAATTGAAGTCTAATTCCTTTTYTGTCAGAAACTCTTCCRAAGTAAATTTCAGACAAAATTTGCGCAAAACTAAACGAAGCYACAATAATTCCAATTTCAAATAKAGAYTCAGTAACYCCTTTTGCAATAATTGGCATGAARACRAATGTTATGGAAATTCCTGCATGTTGAAAAAAAGTCGCCCCTCTTACAAAATTGGAGATGCTTATATGCTGCAATTTGAACTCATTCGTTTTAGTTTTCTAACCTAATTTGAAATAATCTACTTTAATTTTTGTCTTGCAAGTTCTGCACCTTTTACGAGAGAATTTATCTTATCAAATGCAACTGTTCGTGTTCTAGTTCTCAATCCACAATCTGGATTGACATAAATTTTTGTGGGATCACCTAAAGCCTTTGCTGCRWACAAAATTCTATCTCGTAYAAGTTCTGGWGATTCAATATCATCAAYATGTACATCAGTAACTCCTATTCCAATCTCYCCTTTGAAACCATGTTCTCTGAAAAGTTTCAAAACGTGAAAACCTTTCCGAGCTTTGTCAYTTGTTCCTAAATTCCATGTRTCCCTGTTTGCAAACTCCAAAGTATACTGCTGYGCTTTTATTTCTGRCATCTGTGGTGCTAATACCTTGTAGTCATTTCCAGAAAAACAGGCATGGACTACGATTTTTGCATTTAYTCCTTTRACSGATTCATTAATTGATTCTCTAAAAATATCCATCTCAGAAGGATGTGACGTGCCAGCTGGTTCRTCAATCTGGATAATTTTTGCTCCTAACTTAACTAGATCCTTAATCAATGGTCTGAGTACTTTTTTTGCTAAAGCTATTAYCAGGTCCTCTTTTGATTTGTAATGTTCATTGTATGACCAATCGGCTAAAGTATAAGCTCCRGTAACAGGTACYTTGATCTCTTTTTTGGCATTTTGTTTTACAAATTTGAATTCATTCTCATGAAAATTGTTTTTATAATTTACTGGAGACGTTATTCGTGCTTTGTTGTAATACTTGTTATCCCACGACCTCACTTTACCCGCAAAATCAAAACCCTCGATGTATCGCACAGGTTCTTCATACATCTCTACTCTCCGTACCTCACCATCATAAATTATATCGAGTCCCAAGTCTTCAAGCGTCCTAATGTTTAGTAGAGCAGCATCATTTCTTTTTTTAGCTTTTATCTCATTTGAAACGTCAGGGTTTTTTACTAATTTAAGTAACTGTGATGGTTTTTTAAGACTACCAATCTCTTGTGTTGGAAATAGCTTTTTAGACATTTTTCACTCCTTTCGAAATTTCTCCGAGCACCAATATTTTCTTTCGTGCAAATTCTTTTGGTAAATATTCCAAGTCAAAATTTGTAGTCACAAATACTTCCTTCGGTCTTGTTTTAGACACAAGTTGATTTATTTCAGAGATGCATTTCTTTTTGTTTTCTACTTGGGTAGTGTATGAGTTGACTAAACCAATAGCAAGTGATTTTCCAGAAAAACTATGTTTTTTGATGGCATTTATTGGGGTTGTGATAGGGTCAAAACCTAAACCAGAAACTGGTAAATCTAAAAGCCTTTCAATTTTTTTAGATACGTCTCCAAAATAAAAATGAAGAACAGTTTTTGCTTTTACATCACGAGTAAGGATGTCTAATCCATCTTTAACCAAATCTAGGTCGACTTTATTGATATTATATGCAATAGAAGGTCCAACAAGCTGGATTAGCTTAAAACCTGCCTTGACCAATGACAATACTTCCTTTCGAAGCATCTTTGCAAGATCAATTACAAACTCATCTTTTGTTTTATGTTTAGAACTAAGATGCCTTTCGGCAAATGTGTAGGGTTCTGGTATACAAACAGCTCTATTTTTTGGTAGAAGAGTAGACGATACGTTGGTTTTTACTATATTTCCCTCGCCCGTAATCTTATTCTCAAAAGATAATTTTCTGTAAAAGGTATTCATCTCATAATTTCTATTTAGGGCAGCAAATTTTACGGATTTTAACTTTGCAAATGGTCTGAATATGTCATCCCATTGCAGAAGTGGATCACATACATAGCCTAACTTTGCTTTTTTTTGTAGCGAAATGTAGTCTTTAGTTTCGCTTAAGAAAAGAGATGATAGGTTAGATGTATTCTTTCGAGTTGCTTCAATAAGTTCTTCTGACCTGGGATATATCCCAAGCGTATAAGATGATATCAAATTTCTAACTTTCTAAAGGTCATTAGAACCCCATTAAAATCATTTGGAGATGTTATTAGAACATCTCCTGTTATGTTGTGGACATTTTTTATAAAATCAATAACATTATCTTGATAATTTGACCAATCTAACTTGAGAAATTCTGCAGATTTTAAATTCTTCTGGGATGGAAACAAAACAATTGGAATGATTTTGAAACTATGTGCTTTTAATGCATCTACAATATTAGTAACTTGATCTATCGATGCAATAACTTGTGTGATAAAACCCCTTGGTTTAGCATCAATCTTTTTTTGAATTTTAGCAAAATTTGGTTTAGAAGGTAATGATAAGTAAAGATCAATTTTTTCTGCAAAACCAGAATCTTTTAAATGTTTTACAACTTGGCTGGGAATTAATCCGGAGTTATTTGGATTTTCAGTAGATGGATCTCCCTTTATAATTAAAATTCCTTGAAGTCCGAGTTCTATAGCATCTTTAACTAATTTTTCAACCTCTTCTATTTTTTTGTCTCTAACACGTAAACTAACAGTAACTTCAAGATTAGAATTATTATTTCGAACTATTTCAGCTGTAGTAAGCGGGGAAATTCTTTTTGTTCCTAAAACTGAATCAGTAATGTGAATTCCATCACAACTGCTACTTATCTCCGCGACTCGATTTTTAAATTTGTCAAGTTTTTTTGCTAACTCATCCTTTGACAAAAGCCCATCTTTATCGACTTTAGGAGGATTTAGTTCATATCTTATTGTCATAAAGGTTTCTCAAATTAAGCTGGTTAAAATTGTTGAATGATAAATTCAATAAACAATTAATGCTCTTAATTCATTGTTGAAACTAGAAGAAGTTAGGTCTTCATTAGCTAGTGAATTATCACCAAAACCTAACCATGATGATTCTAAACTAGCTTCTGTATTAGTATTGATTTATGGTTCAGAACCAAAAGTTTTGATGACAAAAAAATCTGAAATTCTAAAAATACATGCTGGAGAAATTTCATTTCCTGGTGGTAAATGGGACAAAAAAGATGAGGACCTTTTGACCACGGTATTAAGAGAAACAAAAGAGGAAATTGATCTTGAAATTAMACGTGAACAAATTATTGGACAATTAAAASCRGTRAGGACKCTTAATTCKGGATTTACAATWACRCCATTTRTMGCAGTTGTTGATGAATTATCAAAYCTRAAWCATAATTTTGARGTAGAATCAATTCWTCATATTCCSCTYGAACCATTTCTAAAAACATTRGAGGATGACCCAGATCCWAATCATCACTCWATTCAAGAAATGCAYATTTTCAAATTTAATGACYAYAYAGTTTGGGGWGCTTCRGCTAGAATCYTAAAACAAATTWTGGATATATTTGAAAAAAATARTCTAATCTGAGATTCATTTAAAAAGAGCTTGRCSRGCCTSACMTTTTATGGCTGCACGTAARTCGTCTCCAAGAAAAATTAGATTAATCAAAAAACAAAAGCAAGCYKCRTCTGTACCDGCTTGGGTTWTTCTTAGAACTARAAGRGCAGTACGAACAAATCCAAAACGTAGAGCTTGGAGACAAACTGACGTGGAGGTAGGTTAGTTGTCACAAGAACTTGARAGAGTATACACAATAAACTTGGGTAAAGTTTTGCTTTCACCAAATAATCGAAGAGCAAAACGTGCAATTAACATGATTAGAGAATTTGCAAGACATCACATGAAAACTGAAGATGTTAGAATTGATGAAGATTTAGCACATCAAATTTGGAAAAGAGGAATTAAACATCCTCCAAGAAAAGTTARAGTTAGAATGACAAAAACTGAAGATGGTTATGTCTTAATCGCGCTTTATGAGGAAGAACTTGAAACAAAAGTAACTCCAGAAGAAAAAGCCAAAGATAAAGTAAAGCCAAAAGATGAATCCAAAGAAGTTGCCGCTAAAGTTGAAGAGAAAGTAAAAAAAGAGGTTACAGAAAAACCAAAGAAAGCACCAGCTAAAGAAAAACCAAAGAAAGCACCAGCTAAAGAAAAACCAAAGCTAGCGGGTTTTGTAGATCCTAAGAAAGGAGCTCAACACTACATTGATAGATACAATAAAGAAAAGAAGTTCAAAGATTGGTTCCACAAAAACTATCCACGATACTCTTCTATTTACGAAGCAGTTGGATTAGAAGAACCAAAAGAAAAACCAAAGAAAGCACCAGCTAAAGAAGAAAAACCAAAAAAGAAATCTAGTTAAAAATTAATTTTATTCTAATTGATGTAAATCTAAATTACAATTAATACTACATTCAGGTTCTTCCCAATCAAGGGAATTCTCTTTTGGAATTACTCCAAGAGGATCATATTTGTCAAATCTGGTTTCTCCTTGAACGGAAGATAGCATCACAACTTTAGATTGTTCAGATGATGAGGTTGAAACATCTATTTGTGCTCCTTCTTCATGTAAGACGCTACCAGAAATTTTTGAAATGGTGTTAATCATTCCAATAGGGGCATTTTCTCCTCCAATGACATAAAGTATTGAACGCTTGACACTATTGGGAGGAGCATTTTCGTAAAGCATCTTCATTGAATCTTTCAACGAATTCTCAAAATCATTATTAGAATAACTTGTAGTCAAGAGGTGAGTTTCCTCATGAATGGATGATTCTCTTAAAGAACCAACAACATGCAAAATTGCAGAGTTTGTAATTTCATAGCAATTTTTTGCTGACAAATTGGGATTGCTATCAAGAAATGCATCATTATCGATTACTATTGTACAGTTAGAATTTGTTTTGAGTCTTTTTAGGGAAATTCCAGAATTGAAAATTCTATTCTTTTCATATTTGAAGGGCATGATTGCAAATGAAATTACACTTTTGTTTTCCTCTTTACAAATTTGTGAAACTACAGGTGCCATCGCGGCTCCAGA
>LKGT01002520.1_pt1 | contig 10955 bp, 9 predicted proteins | sample 503861 | NCBI WGS metagenome assembly LKGT01 (sample SAMN04113194, study PRJNA297058) | marine sediment metagenome | biome: marine benthic biome; feature: marine benthic feature; material: marine sediment; isolation source: sediment sample collected at the water-sediment interface from the South... ...
AGAAATTGTAATTCCAGAAAAAGCAAGTAATGAAACTAAAAAAATAATCGAATCTCTTGATAAAGATAATGTAAAATATTTTGCAAAACTTGAGGGGTACAATCCATTTGGATCTTTAAAAGATAGAGCAGCATATTGGATGATAAAAGACGCTGAAGARCGYGGAATTTTAAAAAAGAATCATAGTATWATCATAGAACCCACTTCKGGGAATACTGGAATTGCTTTAGCAGGAATTGCAAAGTTAYTAGGTTATGGAATAGARATTGTAATTCCAGAAAAAGCAAGTAATGAAACTAAAAAAATWATCGAATCYCTTGGYGCCAAATTATATGAAACAAGTGATGATCTTTGTCCAAAAGTTGGWKSAGGTACTGATCAAAGTATTGCCCTTGCAACWTCTATTGCWTCATCWMGACCKGAKACATATTATTCTCCAAAYCAATATGCAAATGAAGCAAATTTTATGGGRCATTACAAWGGAACTGGCCCAGAAATTTGGAAACAAACTGAMGGCAARGTAACTCACTTTTTTACTGGAGTTGGAACMGGAGGAACAATAACTGGYATTGGGACRTATCTTAAAGAAAAGAATCCTGAAATTAAGATAATTGGATGTCAGCCCCAACAAAATCATTTAATCCAAGGATGGAGAAATTTTGAAGAATCAGCAAAACCTGACCTGTTTTTAAAGCGAGAAAACGTTGTTGATGATTGGATATATGTAACAAATGCTGAAGCGTTTGGAGTTGTCAAAGAAGTATTTGAAAAAGATGGACTTTTGATTAGCCCATCTTCCGCAGCAGTATATGCATCTATGAAAAAATATCCTATTGAAAATGGTCATGTTGTTGGAATCTTTGCTGATGATGGAAGAAAATTCAAAAGCGTCTATGACGAACAAAATGTTATGACTGAAGAGGAATTCGAAAAAGATCTAAAAGAAGCAAAGCATGTATCTAAAATAGCATACATGTAATTTTCTCATTTAGATTGGAGTTTAGCAATCATTGTATTGAGAGAAAACGGCTTTTGTAATACTTCTACTGAATCTTTCAATACTCCAGGCGCACTTAATATAGAATTGATATTATATGCTGAAGCAAATATTATTCTTTGATTTGGGCATCTTTCCAAAATTTCTTTAACTGCTTCTGCACCACTCTTTTTTGGCATGTTATTATCAATTAATACAACATCAAATGGACCAGCTTCGATAGATTCAGTATCCAAGGACAAAAATGCTTCATTATATTTTTGCATGCATTCTTCTCCATCTATAGCTGTAGTCACATTACATCCATTTTTTTCAAGTACGTGTTTGTATTGTTGGATTGTAAAAAGATTATCTTCGGCTACTAGAACATTCAAGTTAATTCCTCAATGATGATTATTTAAAATGGACTTTAACATTAAGTTTGTTTAAAGTAAACAAACATCAAATTTTCTTATTAATTGATAATTGTGATGGATTCAGTATCTTATTTTTTTGTAAAATTGGAATTGTGAACTCAAAGATTGCTCCCACATCAAATTTATTTTGAGCAGTAATCTCTCCACCATGAGCTTCAATAATACCTTTACACAGAAACAATCCTAGACCTGTTCCTGACTGTTCCATGTTTTTGATTCCTTTCGTTACAAATTTCTCAAAAATTTTTGGTAATATTTCTTCTGGGATTCCCAAACCTGTATCCGAAATTTTTACTTGAATTTTATTTTCATCCAGATATACATGAGTATCGATACTAATTGTTCCCCTTGAAGTAAATTTCATCGCATTATTTAGAAGATTTCGTAAAACTTGTCCAATTCTGATTTTATCAATTTCAACTTGTATATTTTCATCTAAATTCTCTCGAATGATAACAGGTTTTTTTAGATAAATTTTTTGAGATTTAGTGATATCTAAAATAAGATCGTTTATTTTTATTTTTTCTAATTGTAATTCCAATCTATCACTTTCAATTTTACTTACATCAAGTACTGCATTTGCTAAATCTTGTAATTTACTTGTAAGCTGTAATACTCCATCCCAAGCTTCGTTTTGATCAATATCTCCAGATTTTGCTAATTCTGCAAAACCCAAAATTGGTTGCAAGGGGCTTCTTAATTCATGTGATGCAATTCCTATGAACTCATCCTTCATTTTATCTAATTTTTTTAATTTTTCGTTTGCTGTTTTCAACTCTTTTGTTTTCAAATCTACCTCTTTTTTTAGGTCCTTATTGATTTGACTAATAAAAAAGCCAAGAACCGCAGCGATTGTACCAACAATACTAATTATAATAATCTGTCCTGTAAGTGAATCTCTTTCATTATCTTCTATCTGAACAGTGGATTCATCTGCTAGAGTTGATAATAATGCTAGCATCCCATCTAATTCCATTTCCAACTTATTTTCTATATTCATAATTTGCTCTAGGAAATCATCATCCAATTTTATATCGTTTAATTTAAGAAACAAACCCCCTACAAGAATCTCATATTTTTCGTGGGTTGTCTTTATGTTAGATAATTTTTGGAATAAAGTTCTGAATTCCTCAACTGATTTTTCAGATTTTGCCATATCGATTCCCACATTCAAAATATTTTTGCCTCTTTCTATATCTGAATCAATTATTCCTCCGATTAACCAAAATTTTTCTTTTGCTTTTTCAAGCTCTAGTAAATTGTTCGAGTCTGTATATCTGATAATTTTTTCTATACTAACTGCTTGATTGGATTTTTGGAATTTAACATCTGATACAATTTCATTAAGTGGGGTATATTCTTGGGAAATTTCAATTATTTCATTACTAACTTTAGACATTTGATACATCCCAAAAATTACAGTAATTCCTAAAAGAAGAATTATAATTCCTACCGAACCCCCAATCTTAAAACCGGTTTTAGTGTTATTTAACATATGAATTTAATTAGAAAAGATCCAGTATCTGTAAATGTTTGATCAAAACGAACAGACAAGGATTGTTTAAAAATATCTCTCAGATTTCTGCTAGATATTTATCAACATCAATAGCTGCCATACATCCCATCCCTGCAGCAGTAACTGCTTGTCGATATCTATGATCATGTACATCGCCTGCAGCAAAAACTCCATCTACGCTGGTTTTGGTATTTTCTTTAACAATAACATATCCTTGGGTATCTAACTCTACTTGGTTTGTGAAAAGTTTGGTGTTAGGTTCATGGCCAATAGCAACAAAAATTCCCCCTACATCAAGTGTTGTTTTTTCTTCATTTTTTGTATCTTTTATAATCACTTTCTGTACTTTGCCATTTCCAATAATTTCTTCAACTGTTTTGTTCCAATAAAATTTTATTTTTTTATCTGCAAAAGCTCTCTCTTGCATTATTTTRCTTGCTCTTARTTTGTCTCTTCTATGCACAAGATGTATTGTAGATGCRAATTTTGTTAGAAATGTTGCTTCTTCTATTGCAGAATCTCCACCGCCAGCGACTACMARTTCTTGRTTTCTAAAAAAAGGMCCATCACAGGTYGCACAATATGATACACCTTTTYCYGCATAGGTTTTTTCACCYTCCAARCCAAGCTTTCTTGGATTTGCTCCWGTGCAAATTATTACTGCRTTWGCCTCATATTCTTCAGATGCTGTTAGAACCTTGAAKGGTTTATGTTTGAAATCTACATTTACAACTTCATCRTCAATWATCGTAGTTCCCATTCTYTCAGTTTGTTTTCTAAAAATGWTCATAAGWTCAGGCCCCATWATCCCATTWTCAAAACCTGGATAATTTTCCACATCRGTTGTATTWACTAACTGTCCTCCWGGTAAAATRCCKGAAAGTATTAGAGTGTCRTGTCTTGCTCGWGAWGAATAAATTCCAGCTGTATATCCAGCAGGRCCWGCACCAATTATAATCACATCAAATTTTGTCTTTTTTTTATTAGGATTTKYAGRMGGTTTRTCTTTTGATYCTTTGTCTATTAGTTGAGTTTCGYCAGAYGWAYCWGCCATCATRAATYAAWTTTTCAACTCAYGAATTTAAATCAAACACCAATTTTTCYAGAATTTTTTGATGCTTTTCACAWAGTTTTCCTATTTCTAYCTGTGARYGRAGTAAATCCTTTTGCCAATGGGGATTAAACAATCTACAATTTTYGTTTTCRCAAAAAGGYTCTCCTGTKAGATRATAAAATAATGCCTGCATTACATATCCTTCAATYACMGTAGAAATACGTTCRTCATGATATTCCAAATAACTTCCTTGAWATTTTTTCTTTAWTGAATCAACATTGAGKCCTTGAGYCATATTTGAAATTAATTCCATATAATAYYCTCTTGGCTTTGCAGGAGCTTCAATAATTCCTGTTGTAGAAATAATCGATGGATTTGAACAAATAATTGCCCTTCCATGATATCTATAATCATCTGAATCATACGTACATGTTAGCCGATTTGTAAATATAATATGAAAGTTATCTAAAGATTTTTCGTCTTCTGAAATTAAACTGGAAACAAGTTTCTGTAATTCAAATCCATCATACATTACTATGTTTTTTATTTTAGAAGAATTTTTAAAACTTTCTTTTTCAAATTCAATTTCTTCTATACTTGCTGAATGAAACTCAAATGGTTTTTTTGTATTAATGATTCTACATGATACAAGATGTCTTGCAAGGGTTTTGTCTGCATTTTGGAAAATATTTTTCCTTATTACTGTATCTATTGAAAAGGTTTTTTCGACAAAATCTGCTAGTTTTGAAATTTTTATTTCTGGTATTGATGGTTCATCATAAAGATAAATTTTTGAAATTTTCAATAATCATATTGTGATATAGTTAGTTATCTGCCTAGCTCTTTGATTTTTGCTGCAGTTATTTCCGCTGCTTTTTTACCTGAAAATAACATAGAACCAAACGTTGGACCCATTCTAGCCAAGCCATATGTTTCAGTTACTGACATGCCTGCTGCAACAAGACCTGGATATACTTCACCAGTTTTTTCTACCACATGTTCTTCTCCCTCATTAACATACATTGGATTCATTCCTTTCCATTCGAYAAGATTTCTATCAACAAGACGCTTTACTGCYACAGAATCATGYCCAGATGCATCAATWATCATTTTTGATTCAAATGCCACCGGATCAACACATGTWATGTTTCGYGGTAATGCAGATACTGGCATCCAATTTACWACGATRCCYTCTACACGACCATTTTTTAAAACCAAATCATCAAAYTTTGTTAAATTAAGAAATTTTACTCCTGCATCACATGTMGCAGCAATTAATTTMGAAACTGCATGAGGWCCTGSTGTAAGATATAATCCATTTCCTACTTTTTTATAKGGAATCCCYAACTCGTCCCAAATCTTYTGTGCTGGTTCTCTAACAGTAACAGGATTCATCATRTATCCGCCTAACCAATAACCYCCACCYAAGTAGTTGTTTTGTTCAATAATCAGAACTTTGAAACCCATAGTAGATAGTTCTCGTCCTGCGGTAAGTCCGGCAGGTCCAGCACCAATAATGATCACATCTGATTCAGCTCTATCTATTAAAACTGAATGAAATTCATCTGCTATTGCTTTAGTAATGTCTACCTCTCTTACATCTGTAAAAATTTTTTTAGGCCTTTCTTCGTTAACTGATTCTTGCATGACATAATCCATCTTAAAACCCATTAATAGTTTCCTCGAATTTGGCAAAATACTCTAAAATTTTAATATTTCTAAAGAAATTTTTCCTTTTTTTCGGTTCTAATTTTTTTAGGCAGCACAGTTAGATCTCTGTCTCTTTTAATTAGCAGATCTTTTGCCATGTTATTTTTGAGTCGTTTTATTCTTGCTTGTATAATTTGCTTCTCATAAATTTCATGTAAACACTTTGAACAAATTTTATCAATACCACTCATTCCTTCTGGCGGGGTTAATCCCATTTTAGAAAATCTCGTTCTAGATGTTTTCAAACTTCCTACTTCAATTTTTTTTTTACAAGAATAACAAACTTTGTCCATAATTTATTTYCAATTATCTAATAAAAAAACYTACRTGACTCAACTRATRAWAATTAAATAAAATTAGTATWACCTAATTCYAATAATTTRGAAAGCRTTTTGAAGTGTTTCRATTTTTTATGTGGCAAGATTTGRTCACTATATTCGAAACTTTGGTTAAAATTCCTGCTCTCAAAAATTTATATCTAAATTCAAGAGACATGTAATAACCATTGACTATATCTAATCTTAAGCAATCCAGCCCTGATTCTAAATTACCTAGAGTTAACTGGGCCAAAATTGAAGAAGCTGAAAATTTTGCAAAAACAGTTAAACTCTACAGACAAGGTAAAATTGACCACGATAACTTTAGACGTTTTCGATTACAACATGGTGCATATGGTACTAGGATGACTGACGATTATGCTATGGTTAGAATTAAAATTCCTGCTGGTGAAATTTATCCAATTCAATTAGAAAAGATTGCTCAACTTAGTGAAACATTCTCTATWGGAAGTGCTCATATTTCYACTAGACAAAACATCCAACTTCATTGGGTGGTACTAGAAGATGTTTCAGAAATAATGCGTGRAYTAAGTGAAGTTGGACTAACTTCTCGTGARGCTTGTGGYAATACAGTTAGAAATGTAATGTGYAGYCCACTTGCTGGKGTATGTCATGATGAAGAMTTTGATRCTACTCCATATGCYATCGCTACTGCAAAGTTTCTTTTAAGAAATCCATTAAATCAAAACCTTCCAMGAAAATTCAAATTYAATTTTACATGTTGTGAAAAACATGGAATGGCAAGAATGGTTGATGTTGGAYTAATTCCTRYAACTMGAGAGATTGACRRAAAAACTCARMRYGGTTTTAAGATCTTTCTAGGSGGAGGTCTTGGCAACAAATCATTTGTTGGCCATCATCTTGAAGATTTTACCYCYGAAGAAGATTTACTATACACYTCGATTGCYGTCCTTAGAATATTYGATAGAATGGGTAATAGRAAAAATATGGCAAGAAATCGAATGAGATATTTAGTTGATGAGATGGGCTGGGAAAAATTTCAAAACTTGGTGTTAAAAGAAAGAGCTATTGTTAGAGCTACACAATCAGTAATTGTAAAACTTGATATCGATAATACTCCCAATGACATTAAAAGATCAATTACTGTTTCTGACGAAGGTGGAAAATCTACTCCTGAAGGTTATTCACGTTGGCTAAAAACATCTGCATTTAAGCAAAAACAGGAAGGATACCATTCTGTTTTTGTAAATTTGGAAGCTGGAGATATTACTGCAAACCAACTTAATGCTCTTGCAAAAATTTGTAGGACGTTTTCAGCAGAAGGTTTTGCTAGAAATGGATTTTCTCAAGAGATAGTGCTTCGTTGGATACATGAAAGTGATTTACCTCTATTGTATTCAAGTTTACTTGAGGTAGGACTTGCAAAGCCTGGAACATTGTCCATGGCATCTCCTATAGGATGTTCAGGTACTACATCGTGTAACTTGGCACTTACCAACTCTCATCGTCTAGCAAAAGAAATTCAACGAAAATTTCTTGAATTAAAATTAGATGAAGACGACGAACTTAGAGAATCAACTATCAAAATAAGTGGTTGTCCTAATTCTTGTGGCCAACACGAAATCGCTACAATWGGATTTTATGGTGGTGGTGGAAGAGTTGGYAAAGATATGTWTCCTWCYTATCAAATGTCATTRGGTGGCAGATCAGATAGKGAMACAATGTTRGGAGTTATTTGTATGMGRRTTCCTGCAAAAAGGATTATTMRAGTAATTCTAAAAATAATTGAAATATTCAAGAAAAAYAAACAATCARAAGATACTCTTTCGTCATGGATKAATAGAGTTGTTAAAGGAAATGAAAATTCTGAAATAARGTCTGTAAATGATTTKAAGCAAATTTTRGCTCCTYTTGYAGTGYCTCCTACTAAAGAAAGYGAYGMGGATTTCTATTTAGAYTACGGCAGTGACACARATTAYCAYACAATCACTGGAAAAGGTGAATGTGCTGCTTGAGCAAAGAAAACATCAAGAGTGTTACTACGGATGTAGACGTTCTACGTTCTGAGATCCGAGACAAAAGCGTTAGAGTAATAGATGTAAGACGAGAAGAAGATTATAAAAAAAATCATATTCCGACATCTGTTAATATGCCTCTTGCAAATTTACTCTCTGACGACTCTCCAGAACGTGTAGTTAAACTTGTAAATAACCTAGGAATTGATGACGAAACTTCTGTGGTAGTTTATGATGATACTTTTGGGGCCTTGGCATCAAGAGTAGCATGGACTCTAGAATATCTTGGTCATAATGATGTATCTCTTCTTGATATGACTTTTGGGCAATGGAATTCTTTAGGACTAGAAACTGATTCTAAAATACCTTCAATTGAATCTAAAAACCATTCTCTAAAATTAAGACCAGAAATTATGGCAACAGCTGATTATCTTGAAAAAGCAAAAGAAAAAGATGATGTAATTTTACTAGATAACAGAGAACGATTAAATTTCCTAGAACAACATATTCCCAAAGCAATGAACATTCCTTATAGATCACTTGGTACTTCAGAAAAAATTCTTCGACCTAAAGACGATATGAAACGATTATTTGAAAATAGAGGAATAGCACCTGACTCTGAAATAATTACATACTGTGGTAGTGTTGGAACACTTTCAGGACTAGCATATTACGCTTTAAAGTCAGTTAATCATCCAAATTTGAAATTGTATGTCCGTTCTTTTAAGGAATGGAAAAATCTTAAAAAACCAATTGACAAACAGGAAAATGCACACTATTGGGATCTTTCAGCAGAATAAATTTTAAGATTTAGTCCGTGCTACTTCATATCGTAACTTTTGAGTAATAGTTGCCTCAATATTATCAAAAGTATCTAACATTATTTTCTTGTGTTCTTGCAAATAATCAATTCCTCTATCTTTAAGTCTAATTTTCCAGAGCCTGATTTCTCTATGTTCTTCAAAGAACTGTTCTATCATTTGTTGACCATGTTTTTTAGGGTCAATAAACAAGTCAAAATTTTCAATTGTTTTTTCCATGTCTTCATCTTCTATCGAAGATTTGATGGTTTGAATTGACTGACTAATTTCTTTTAGATCTTTAACTAATACCGGTAAATTTTTCTGTGTAATTCCTAGTAAACCTTTTTTCACTACGCCAACTTTTTTTGCCATTCCTGGGACAAGATCATAATAATCTATTTTAGATAATAGTTGAGCCTTTTTGTGTTTTAAAATTAATCCTTTTTCAATTAATTTTGCTAATGCGTCTAATGTATCACTCTTATCAAGAAATGTAGTCCATACTATTGCTCCTATTGTATGATATCCCTGTCTAACAGATTCTAAAACAACAACTTCAATTATTCGTTTAAAACCTTCTTCTATTCTAACATTTATGAAATCTCTATCTCTTACTGCTTTTCTTGCATTTGCGACATCGATTTCAATTGCTCGTTTTAGTGATTCTAAAGATTCTGGAATTTGATACAAAAGAGATAGAAAACATGCTTTGTTATAATGTGCCATGCCATAAGTTGGTTCAGATTCAATTGATTTTTCAGCAGAATCAAGTGCCTTTGCATATTGTTTTTGTTCATAATGAACTAGTGATTTTAAATTCCAAGCTTCTGCATTTGTTACATCGATATCTAAAATTTTATCATATATTCTTAATGCATTTGCATAGTCGTCTAAATGAAATTGTGTATATCCTAATTTTAAAAGAGCATCAACATTATCTGGATCGATTCTTAAAACTTTCTCAAATACTTCAGACGCATCGTCAAGTTTTTCATCTGCCATTAAGTTGATGCCTTTTTTGAAAAGTTTATTCMTGTTATAATCTGCATCTGTAAGACTKGTCTCTTCTTTGATTTCTTTTGGYTTCTTTTGAAACGGCTTTTTCATATAGAYTACTATARCRAATTTTCTCTAGATAAATACTATTCCTAAAAYTTACCTMGTATYYACTATTTTTCACTAATTTTCAAATGSTAAATACAAAAATACTTCATAATTACAMCWACGATAGTGTCTACTAATCCCAAAATTGAGATTCAGGGTACCTCTCCATTYAAACAACCTTCSGGGGTTTTTGAGGTTCAAATTGCTATATCTGATAAAAAACCCTCMGAGCAGAGTCTTAYTTCAAAAAATTTTCCAACTCTCTGGAAGGGAAATTTTCATTTACAGGTMGAAAACCAAAAGWTTAAAGAAATTTTAGGTAGTGYAGAAAACCCWCTMCCAAAATCTGTATTAGATTCTACTTTAGTTTGGGTAATTGTTTCAGATCAGTTTTCCTCATTAAACTCTGTTTTTGAAGTACAAATTTCTAAAACCCCTACAAAGAAACCTACACCAGAAAAACCTCAGATTGAAACTCCTAGAATAGAGCCTGAATTAAGAGCCCCTCCAAAAAGTCCAAAAATCCAGAAAGAAATTCCATCACCTCGTGATGCTTCTGGTATTCGTGGAGAGCGAGGTTCTCGTGGTATTTTAGGAGAACAAGGTGATACGGGACGGACAGGACCTCCAGGTCCTCAAGGTGATCCAGGCCTACCAGGATCAGAAGGCCCTTCAGGTGACAAAGGTGACKCTGGTCCTCCTGGAGACAAGGGTGACAAAGGACTAKCTGGACCAAGAGGAGAGAAGGGTGACAAAGGCCTAACTGGAGAYAARGGAGATAAAGGAGACAAAGGCTCATCTGGTCTTCCAGGCGAAAAAGGAGGTAAAGGCGAAAAAGGTCYTTCAGGAGACAAAGGTGAYAAGGGYYCTACAGGGGAACGAGGAACCAGGGGTCCYACTGGTGATAAAGGATCACTTGGTGAAACTGGTGCAAAAGGAGAAAAAGGATTAACTGGTGAAAGCGGTTCTGAGGGAGATAAAGGAACTCAAGGACCTCAAGGAAAACCAGGAGATAAAGGATTAACAGGAGTTCCAGGAGCT
>LKGT01011009.1_pt1 | contig 10931 bp, 14 predicted proteins | sample 503861 | NCBI WGS metagenome assembly LKGT01 (sample SAMN04113194, study PRJNA297058) | marine sediment metagenome | biome: marine benthic biome; feature: marine benthic feature; material: marine sediment; isolation source: sediment sample collected at the water-sediment interface from the South......
CGTATGACATTGTGGTCCATATCGCGACCGGAGATATAAAGATCGGTTATCGGCAGCACGGTAACCGCCACACCGGCACCGGCCAGGCGCCGGGCGATCTCATTGAAACGGTCCTCCGGCACGGCCGTCGCCTTGATGAGATGCGCGAGCGTGACCCGACCGCCATAGCCGAATTTCTCGGTCAGCTCACAGACATAACCAGAGAGCATGTCCGCCGGGTTTTCGTCCGCGTCCAAGTGCATGTCGATGTCGACATCGAACTCCCGGGCAGTATCGAACACCCAGTCGATYTGTCCGGTCGGGTCGCTRTCGRYGCTYGGGTTYRCRCCGATMACSYKGCARCCCCGTTTCAGCGCCTCGATCATCAAWTCSTSRGTGCCGGGCYGGTTGAACAAACCCTCYTCCGGRAAWACGCAGATYTCKATATCGATYGCCCACTTGTACKCCTCKATMAGCGGCAGAATGCCCTCCAGGCTSCGCAAGCCGACGAAAGGRTCGACCTCCAACTGGGTGCGCATGTGGGTCGTGCCGTTGAGCAGGCATTTCCTGAGCGTTCGTTCGGCGCGGGCATGAACGTCTTCCGGGGWRAAYYCGRTTKTYTTYTGTCGAATCACATCATCGAATGCYTCYTGGATSGTGCCCTCRACCAGWWYGCTGCGRTCGYGWATGAACGACTTGTCCARATGGATATGGCTTTCGACRAATCCGGGRGATACCAACTTGCCGGCGAYGTCRATACTCYGRGCAKTGGMTTCCARMRCCGGTTCGATSGCRGCGATGCGGCCATCCTTTATGCCGATGTCNACRGGGNCCGGAWTCCTCYGCGCCGGCRATCGTCGCACKCCTCAAGATCATATCCATGACAACCTCGCAACATTGAGAAAAGCCGTATGGTAGCCACTGCCTCGCAGGAATCAATTGCTTGGCTCGAGAACCCGGGTGGCATCATCGGTCGCCGCCCGGATCGGCCTCAGTCACGCCGGTGACCAGACCACCACCCTGATCGGCGACGGGTTGAGGCCCGAGCAGGGATTGGCGATTTGCGGACAATTGGAGATCGCGGCGATCGCGTCCATTCCGGCTGCCAAGTCGACGAAGTCCCCGGGTCGCGAATTGCCGTTCTCGAATAGAGTGTCGGAGAGCCGTCCGCCTTGCCCGACCGGGAAATTGCAAAAGAAATTGACGTTCGCGACGATGTCCCTGCGCCCCAGCCCAAAGCCATCGAGCACGTGCAGGAAGTTTTCCCGGCATCCGGGACGGGCCTCGCCGTACATCAGCCGGTTGCTGTCGTTGCTGCAGCAACCGGCGATGGTGTCATGGCCGCCGCAGGTGTCCTCGATGATCGTGAACAGCGCGCGGCCTTCGTCGGAGTAGAGGACATGGCCTCTGCCAAGCGAAATGGTCTGCGCCTTCTTGATGGTGTTCGCCGCGTGATACCGTTCCTCGGGATGATCGGCGTTGTAGCACAGGAAATCGACCCCCTGTTCGCCCTCGAGGTCGATGATGCGCAGTACTTGTTCCTGCTTCACGATGCCTGCCCACGGCGCGCCCGCCGGTACGATTTCATCGATTAAGACCGTTCCCGGAATTGTCTCCGCCTGCACCATCGGATGTTCCTCCTATCAACTGATTTTTGCGTTCGCCGCCTCGATCGTAGGCCGCCAAGTCGTCATCGAACAGGTCACTTTTCAGGCGTTGCGACCAAGGAAAACGTTTCGCAGACAACCGGGCAGTCCTCGCTCCAGTCCTCTCCCCAGTCCGCCAACTGGAGAAGGAAGTATTCCTTGTGCACGTTCCGCCAATACTCGAGGCTCGAATCCCCCTCGCCCTCACGGGCGGCGAATTCGGCCGTGACCTCATTGAACGGCGTCACGGCGACCTCGGTGACCTTGACGAGCCCGACGAGGTCGTTGTGCGTGTCAACGATGACCCAGTAGTCGCCGACTTGGCGTCGCGGGATATTGTTCCTCTCGAAGTCCCGCTTCATGTGGGCCGTGGCGTACTTTTTGCCGGCCACCATCAGCCCCAGAAGTTCGTCGTGGTACTCTGCGAACCGCGGGTCGGCGAACGTCCCCACGTGATGGGCCTCGGTCTCGATCTGGTGGCGATCCCGGCATTGTTGCCAGAAGCTTTCGGTTTCCGGAGTGTTTTCGCCAATCATCCGCCTTTACCCTAGATCCGTTTTCAGGAGTATTCCGCCGTCGCCCACCCGATGCCTTTTCCGGCGTTCCATGGCACGCTATCGGTTGCCCTCTGCCGGGAGGATGAACACGTCCTCCGGCGACCACGTCACGTTCAATCGCCCGTTGCCCGAAAGGTCGATCCCCGCGAGCTCACGCTGCTGAATCTGCACCCTGAACTCTTCGATCCCCTCCACTTGCAAATAGAGGGTCACGAACGAACCCACGAATTCCTCGCTGATGAGCGAGGCGGATAACCGGTTGTGACCGTCCTCATGATTCTGATTCAACATCACCCTGTCGGCGCTAATCACCAGATCGACGACTTGGCCCTCGCGCACGCCACTGGACGACGAAGCCACCGCACGAATCTCGCCGACTGGCGTGTCGACCACGACGATATCGCCGGAACGGCGGTTGACCGTTCCCGCGATGATGTTGTTGGTTCCGACAAACCCAGCCACGAACCTGTTGCTTGGGGCACGGTAGATTTCCTTGGGGGTTCCGATCTGCACCACTTTTCCGTCGTTCATGATGATGACCCGGTCGGCCAGGGCGAACGCTTCCGATTGGCTGTGCGTGACGTAGAAGAAGGTAATGCCCAACTCTCGATGTAGGCGGGTTAGCTCGCTCTGCATTCGAATTACCAAATGGGCGTCAAGCGCGCTTAACGGCTCGTCGAGTAAGAGTATTTCCGGTTCTGTAATCAGTGCCCGGGCGAGCGCGACCCGCTGAAGCTGTCCGCCCGATAACTGATTGAGCTTGTGGTCTGCATACGCGCCGAGGCTCATCCGTTCGAGCCATTTCATCACGTTCCGGCGGCGCTCCGCTTTTCCGATGCCCTTCATTTTCAGCCCAAATTCCACGTTCTGAAGAACACTCATGAACGGGAAAAGCGCCAAATTCTGCCACACCATAGGCGTATCGCGTTCCCAGGGGCTGACATCATTCATGAGGCGATCATGCAGGCGGATTTCGCCGCCTGTCGGCGTTTCCAGCCCGGCAATCAGGCGCAGCGTGGTCGTCTTGCCGCAGCCGCTCGGCCCCATGATCGCWATGAACTCGCCCTCCTCGACTTCGAAATCGATCCCKCCGACCGCCACGTACGGGCCGAAGCTTTTCAYGAGGCCGGTGACCTTGAGGATCGGCGTGCTCACCGGAACGCCTGCCTARGTGCCCGAGGCGTTCTGAAACCCGCGGGCATTCTTGCCGCGGGTGAACAGGACGGCYTGGCTGATGATGACGAGCATGATCGTGACCGAGAAAACCATGCTTCCCATGGCATTRATCTTCGGGCTGACGCGGCCCTGCAACGTGTTCAAGATCTTGACGGGCAACGTCYCATTGAAGCCGGAGATGAACCACGCAACGATGAAYTCGTCGAACGAGATCGCCATGGTCAGCAGCAACGCCGAACAAATGCCGGGGAKCGCAAAGGGAATGATCACGCTCCACATTGCTCGCCACTSGCTGGCCCCCAAGTTCCAGGCGGCGGCTTCCAWGTCCGGATCCATTTGSGACAGCCGCAACCGGATCAGCGCCATCGCGAACGGCGTACAYAAAACGACATGCGCGATGATGACGGAATGCGCGCCGCCCCAAAGATTCACCGTCGATAGATAGACCAGCATCGCCAGGCCCATGATGACCGTTGGGATCGTCGGCGGCAGCAGAGCGAGCGCCAGGTAGACGGGCTTGCCAAAGAACCGGTAGCGGAAATCCGTGTAGGCCGTGGCGAATCCGATGAAGGTCGACACCAGGCTGACGATAACGCCGATCAACAAGGTGTTGAATATCGCATCGACCACAGTCGTGTCGTCGGCGATCGCGTCATACCATTTCAGAGAAAACCCGCCCAGCGGGAGCGTCGGGAAGCGATCGACGTTCAACGACACGACGAAGCTGGCGGCGATCGGCGTCAGGATGAACGCGAACACCAGGACGGCATACAGCCTCAGACCGAATATGACCGTCGATTTCATGACCGCCGCCCCTTGGACGGCAGCCCATAGGCGAAGGTCAGGGCGCCGAAGGCGGCCACCAGGAGCGTGACGATCATGATGAGCGCGACGGTCGCCGCTTCAGGCCAATTGGCGCCCGACTTGATCGTATCGACGATCAGAATGCTCATGGTCGCCGGYTTGCTGGCRCCRAGCAGGCTGGGGCTCATGTAATCGCCAAAAACAAGAATGAAGGCAAAWGTCRCRGCGAGCGTCAGACCGACCTTGGCCGACGGAATGACGACCAGGAACACCGTCCGCAAYGGACCACAGCGGAGGTTGTGWGCGGCGCCCACCAGGTTGCGGTCGACGTAACTGAGGCTCATCAACTGCAGCAAYGCGACCARGGGCAGGACCAGCGTCAGGTAACCCACCATGGTGCCCGTGACGTTGTTGACCATGTCGAAGGGGCCGATCCCRATGTAGCCSAGSGCCTTGTTRATCATSCCGTTCTTCGTCAAGACCACTTTCCARCTGTAGATGCGAACCAGGTAGCTGGTGAAGAACGGCACGATGAGGAGAAGAATAGCMGACCACCGGGTCGSAACGTTSACGTGGAAGGCGAGCGCGTACGCGCACGGGAAGGCGATGACGCTRGCGATGACCGCSGCGAGCGCGGCGTAGCCAATGGTTTTGATGTAGGCGCTCCAGAAATATTTCGCGGTCAGGATGCGGACCCAGTTCTCGAGGGTCAGGTCCGCTTTCATCTGGAAATTTTCAACGGTCCAAAAGGTGATGACCACCATGAACAGCAGCGGAAAGACGAAAAACGCGATTTGCCAGATCAGCATGGGCGTGGCCCAGATCATGGCGAAGACGCTGAACCGTTTGCGCCGGGCAGCCGATGAATGTTGCGTGCCTGCGTCCAAGGATTTACCCCGTTTCGAACTTATACCAATCGAACGTAAATCAGACGCGATCTGGCGCGGACCCGCCGAATACGACGGGCGCCGGCCGGGCTAACCGGCCGACGCCCGGGAAAAGCAGGACTACAGAGAGCTCTTGAACTCCGTAAACGCTTGGTTCCATTCCGATAGTTCTTGCTGTTTCGGCAAATCACGGATTTGGATCTTGCCATAGTCATCCATGATGTTCCGTTTATCCAGACGATGCTCTAGCAGGTCGGCCCACTCGGGATAGTCCGCGTTGAGCAACTTCCAGCCCGCCTTYGACGGAATCGAGCCGGAATAGGCCGGCTTGATCGCCGTGCGCACCTGRCCCTCGGGAGACGCCATGTAYTGCAGGAACTTGATGGCCAGTTCGGAATTGCGGCTCCCCTTGACCAGGGTCATGGCCTCGGTCCACTGRATKCCACCYTCTTCGGGAATGACGTCSGCGACSGGGACSCCGTCCTTCTTCARCAACGTCGTCAACCAGGCGCCGGTTCCSACGAAYGCCCACGCCTCGCCTTGCGACAACATCGAGAASGTGCCSGAAAAYGATCCGATGCCGACCATCTGGTCTTTCARGGACATCAGGGTCGCCTTGAGTTKCGCAAATTTCTCGTCCGTGATGTCRWAGGGCGGCCGGTTRCCGTTRTAGAGRCTGAGGCAGAGCATCGGCGGCAGATACCAATCGTACATGCCGACCTGACCCTTGACCTTTTCGTCCCACAAGATCTTGTACGATGTCACGTCCTTGGGGGTCAGTTTTTCGGTGTTGTATGTCAGACCCAGGTAACCAAAGCTGGTCATGACGCCGTACAGCTTGCCGCCCTCCACGAGTCCGGGAAACTCTCGAAATTCTGGCCAATAGTCGTCGAACGGGAAGTCATTGGGGTCGAGCGTTTCGATCAGATCCGCGCCCCGCAGCATGCGGACAAACTCTGCGTCGGAAAGGATGAGGTCGAAGGTGCCTGGGGGCGAGGAATTCACGACGGCCAACATGTTGTCGCCGCCGGTATACTCCTTACCGACAATCTTCACGTTGTGTTCCGCCTCGAACGGCCCGACGACCTCGGGTGCGGCATATCCCGGCCAACTGAGGAGCGTCAGAACCTGTTGCTGCGCAAAGGCCCGGGTCGAAATAAATGGCGCGGCTGCCGCAAACGCGGCCGCGCCCTTGACAACCGAACGCCTTGAAATCGTGCGCCCGGTTATGCTGGCTTTTTGCCTGGAATTCATAGCGATTCTCCCTATTCGTTTCGTGTTTGCATGAATATCGTGAATCGTGTTCAGGACACTGAAAGCGTATTCAACGGAAATGTCAAATCGTCGATGAGCGACTTATCCCACGTAGGCTCCTTGGAGGTTGATTGGCGCTTGTGAGGGATGAAAATTGGCCAAAATGACGTCGGGGCGTGGCGACGACGGTCGTCGAGCCACTCGGTGGCGGCGTATCAGGGCTGGACGCGCTACAACAGGGTGCCTCAGGGGTGAGGCCTCAGCGGTTGCACCAAAGCGTCATGATTGGACCGCTATTTCCCAGAATCGGGTCGGTCTCTGGTAGTGCGGTGCCCGCGATGCTCGCCTTGGCGGCCTGAAGTTCTGTTTTCCCTATGACGCTTACCTTGAGATAGCCCACGTCAGGGCGTTGTCGTGCGATGCGCGCATCGCTTTCAGACATGACGCACAAATCCGGCGATTGTCCCGGTGGATAGGCGCCGACACTCGAAAAACCCGGCGTCTCATCAAGCCGGCGATGACCGACGCCGGCCGGTATGACGACGGCGTCGCCGGCTTGCACTTGATGGATTGGACCCGCCGGTCCACCAAATTGAATCTCCGCCTTGCCACGTGCGAATCCTACTACTTCGTGAGCGACGGAATGGTAATGGTGAAACGGAAACGTATCGCCCCGAAAACTATTTCCCCAACCGTGCTGCGCAAATATCTTCTCGAATACGCTCTCCGGTTCCTCATCGTCCAAGTCAACGACTGCCCGATACAAAATCAATGGCAGCTTGTCGTTATTGGGTATGCCGTCGGACTCGGTGAGAAAGACGCGTTCGATCGAATTGGCCTCAAGCATTTCGATCCTCCATTCGCCGCGAAACGTCTCCGCAGAGTTTAGCTCTCATTGTGACGGCTTCGCAATGATAGTCGCAATGAGACGCACGTTGTGTCGAGGCCGTCCCGCGCCCGAATTAGCTCGTATGCGCATCACTCTCAGCAACGAGTGGATGTCCGGTGTTGGCTAGTTGCAGACATAAGGCACGCCGCGCTGCGAGGTCCGCTTCCCGCTCATAAGCGGACGTGCATGTCGTGAATTTCGCAAGCCGCGCGTTCTATGTCTGCTTTCCGCCCGTTAGCGGACTAACGCTAGCGCGGGCAAGCCGCCCAGGACACGCCAGGATTGGCGTAAGCACTCCCAGAGCCAGCTAGGGCGCGCCGGATTGGGCGCTGCCCACCTTTATGTCGTCGGGGAAGGTCCACAGCGGCTCGTCGCTATCCACATGTGCATCTATCGCTGTCATCGATTCTCGGATTACGACGACTTGCTCATCGAGATGCGCGAGAGCTTCGCCAGCCAGCGGGCCGGTAACGATGCTGGTTAACAGTTACGGGGCCGCCAACGCTATCCAGTCATCCTTGTGGTAGACATCGACGTAGACCCAATCGCCTGACTTGATGCCTAGTGCGTCTCTCAGGCGCGCGCTCGAGTACACCTCGAGCCTGTCTTGTTTGGCGGGGTTCTCCTGCTGGCTAACGGCAGCGACGTGCTCGAGCTCTCCCGCGCGGGCGATAGCACCGTAAAACCACCGAGTGCCGCGAAAACGCATTAGCCCGCCATAGTCGGTGCTGAATTCATCGAAGAAGCCTTGAGGCTCAGCACCGAGGCCGGCAACCCCGTTGAGCGCCGGGAGGGGCAGCGGCGTTACGTTGTCCAGCGTCAGGGTTCCGTGCTCGACGCGCGACCAGCCGGTGATCGACTGGATGTACGCGGTCCACGCCGGCGCCTTCTCCATGAGCTCTCTCGAGCTTGTCGCGCGGAGGCCGGCCTGGCCGCCGCTACGATCGATCAACAGGCCCTTGAATTGAACCGCTGGCAGTGGGGCGCCCATCGGCTATGTCTCATTCGTCGGTGGGGAATTTCCACAGTTCCACGTCGGCGTGTCGTTGACATTCGACGATGCGCCACTGGTCCACCATGCAGAAGGGGCCGGGCGGTATTGCCGTAACGATCTCCCCCGAATCGACGTTCACGTAAATGGCTGTGGCGCCAGCATTAAGAGAGTGAATGACCTTTAGAAACGTCTTGTCGCCAACCAGCACAACGGTCCCGGCAGAATTGTTCCCAGCATCATCAGTGGGCCTTTGTGCAGCCGGCTTAGGCGGCACGAAAAATCGAGCACCCTGGCCGACCACCATAGCCGGCTTATCCAATTGCTCGGGCTGGTGCAAAATGGGCTGATGCGGCTCATCTTCAAGGTACGGCCCTAGAACCACGAAGCTCGGGACATTCGAGCCGTGAATGTTGTCAAATGTCCTAATGCAATACCGATAGGTGCCGCTAATGCTCGCCACGAAGAGCACGCCTGGCGGCACATTGGTGATGGTTGCCGTGTGTCGCTGTTCGTAGATCTCCATCTTGGCAAGCTCCAGGGAAATGGTTACGACAATAGTGGGCGAGAACGTCACCCAAAGTCTGCGTATTTGGCCTCGAAGTCTGCGTACCCTGGCTGCGTCTGCATCCATGACGTGAAGGCGTCGAAGACCTCAGCCGGGTCGGGCCGATCGTAGTACCGCGCCTCGCCGCCATAGGACATCGGAACGTCCCATAGCCCATGCTCCCAAAAGTGTCCCGTACCCCACTTCGATATGACTCGATTCGGGCGTTTGACCAATCCCGCATGCACGGGGCGCCCATCCTTGAAGTACAAGACGACATCGCCCTCGCGTGGGTCGGCATGCGCCTTCAGGATGCCCTACTTGAGCAGGTGGCACATGAACATGGAGTTGGCGATGAAGCGATCGAGGCGCTCTTGGAAGTCGCACAGTCGGATGTTCTCGTACTCTTCAAACACCGTAAGCCCGAAGGCGTATTCAAAGCAGTTGGCGACGATATGAACCGGCCGGCCGTTAGCGTCGCGCGCCAATGAAATCGAGTGGGGACGTCGCTCGTTCAGTTCAGCGACCAACTCTAGGTGCTGCGTCGGATGCTCGCGCGTAATCTTCTGGAGCTCGGCGCGAACATCGTTGGTCACTGCCGCGTTTCTTCCTGACGGGCCAGCACACCTGCCATGGCGCCCGTCCAGAATTCGTCGGCATACCTTCCATGGATCCTTCGCACGTCATCAACATCGATATCGTTCCCCATTACGGCGAGCCGCAGCTTCTTGATGATTGGCGAGGTTTCCTCGAGTACCTCGAACATGTCGTTGTAGATGGGTTTGTCCGTCTCCGGCTTTTTGATCAGGCTATGTGCGAGGTGTCGGTTCCGATACTCCCGGAGGCGCTTGATCGGCGCCCCTGCCSYSAGCNCGGCCCATCGCGAGMCTCTTCGAATCGATTCCCTTGTAGCCGAACGGGTTTGTGAGGTCGAAGTGCCTGTAGTAGTAGGCGATGTAGCTCCAGTCGAAGACCGCGTTGTGCCCCACGAAGACCGGCCGTTCGCGGGAGCCTCGATTCTGCTCGCGCACCCACCGGGACAGGCGCGTCATCGCGTCCGCGGGTTCGGCGCCGTCCGCCTCCAGGCGTTTCGGGTCCAGACCGCAAACCTTCATCGCAGCGGGATCGAAACCGGGGAAGATCGGTTTCAGTTCGACGTAGAACGACCGACCCATGCGCAGCGTCCCGTCTTCGTCGTGCAAGGCGGTGGCCCCGATCGAGAGCAGGTTGAAGAGGGGCGGGACGAGACCCGACGCTTCGACATCGATACAGAAGTAAACCATGGCGGGCCACCATACCGATTGTTCCGGCATAATGCTCASCGCGNACGTGGAGCGCGAGRGSRWCTGGGACGAAATCGTCAAGCCGCTCGAAAAATACTTCGTGGATCAGCAGGAGAACTCGCAGTCGAACCTGCGCATGCGCCTGATGCAGGCTGGCTTCGTCGGCACCAACGTGGTGCGCAACTATTTCCTGATCCGAACTATACTGGCGATCGGCGTGCCGGCCGCCTTCCTGTTCCTCGTGCCGACGATCGCTGGCGACATGTCGGTCCGGAAGATCATGCTGCTGACCTTCGGGCTTGGCTTGGCGGGGCTCTATTTGCCCGGAATTTTTATCTCGAGCCGGGTCGACAGGCGTCAACGCGCGATCGCCGAGGCCTTTCCCGATGCGCTCGACATGTTGGTGGTTTGCGTCGAAGCCGGGCTTGGGCTCGACGCCGCGTTTACCCGGGTCGGCACGCATATCGCGCCGGCCCACCCGATCCTGGCCAGCGAACTGGGAATGGTCTCCCTCGAGCTCAGGGCCGGCAAGAGCCGGGCGGATGCGCTGCGCAATTTCTCCAAGCGAATCGGCTTGCGTGAGGTAAACTCCTTCGTGACGCTGCTGCTGCAGTCGGACGCGCTGGGTGCCAGCATCGGGAAGACGCTTCGGATCCACTCCGAGGAGATGCGGGCGAACCGCATGCTGCGAGCCGAGGAGATGGCGCATAAGTTGCCGGTAAAACTGACCATTCCGCTCGTGCTCTGCATTTTGCCGGTGATGTTCTTGGCCGTCATGTTGCCTGGCATGCTGACGATCTTTCGGGTTATCATTCCCAGTCTGGGTTAGCGGAGAGGTTGGCCGCACAGCGTTTAAGGGGGAAAGACGATGTCGAAGAGCCTTACGATGGTGGCGCTTCTCGCCAGCTTGACGCTCGG